>JACCEE011532919.1_pt1 | contig 13556 bp, 9 predicted proteins | sample 7449931 | NCBI WGS metagenome assembly JACCEE01 (sample SAMN15323457, study PRJNA562643) | freshwater metagenome | isolation source: river surface water | place: USA:Blue River Watershed | collected 2017-08-19 | reverse complement strand
TGGCACACCACTGAAATATAACGGAGTTTCTTTGCATCAGTGGGGTTGCTTGATTGGTAGCAATAGCCTGTACCATGAGGGCATATGCGATCGCGTCCAAGGGATGTTAGCCCAGTTGGACGAACCCAATCAACTTTCTGCCAACGGCTAAAAGAAGACCGGCGTTATTCCTACCTCGGCAACAGATGATGCCGAGGAGATACGCCGGGATTGAGCAAGGATGCCAATTCTTCTTCTGAGAGTTGGTTCAGCTCTTTTTTGATTTGGGTTTTGCTGAACTTGTATCCCCGCTGGCGAGCCATTTGGATGATGCTCGCAGGATGAGCTATTGCTTGTTTCTTTTCGGCAGTGGCTTGAGCCTCGGCCACGGACTTAAAAATTTTCGCCGCGTTGTTATCTAACACAATCTCACCTCGGAATCAAGAAGATATTTTAATGGGATGGGATAATTTTGCCCCTACCAGGAGGTGGATAGGGAAATTACAGGGGCAGTCTCCCAAGGTTGACTGAGGGAGATTGCCCCCGGAACTGTGAATATTGGCTGAAAGAATTAATGATTATGATAAGTCGTGACCGGGGTCAAGTCACGAAAATTTGACAAAACTTAAAATTCTGGGAGTGGGATTGGTTATTGGGGTGTCCTCTTCTTGAACTGAGGAAATTTACCTAGGAGCGAGAGGCGATGACAGCATAGAAGGGGTCGCCGCTGGCGAGCCCGAGAAATTGGAGGAAGACCGGAGCGGTGGAGGCGCGAGCGATCGCTTCTGGGGGGGTAAATCCTGGGACGGACTGAAAATAGCGTTTGACTAATGCCACCCGATCGGCCTCCGAGCCATCTCGCCATGCTTGGATGGCTTTGTGATAGAACATTCGGTTGGAGAAACTGACGATCGCCACCCCTCCGGGTTTGAGGAGGCGATGGATTTCGCTAAAAATGGCTTCGGGATATTGCAGGTATTGGACGGAGACGGCATTAAGTACAGCGTCAAAACTGGCATCGGGGAGGGGTAACTGGGGATTTTTATTCAGGTCCTGGACAAAATAGGAGTTGAGTCTGGGATTTTTCGCCAGTTCATCGGCGTTGAGTCCATGTCCTTCCACATGGGCAAATTCCATATCATCGGGAAGGTGGGACACCCAAGAACTCATCAGGTCCAGGATGCGGGTATTCGGTTGCAGTCGCTCCCGATAGAGGTTGGTAAGCTGGTCGATGAATCCTTCATCTATATGGGTGACAAACCGGGGGTAGGCATAAAACAGCTCATCATCGGTGGGGTCTAGTTTTGTGCGCTGTATAGGGTCGAGAAGCATAAAATTGTCTCCTGGGGCGATACTGGGGGAATAACTTTACATTTCTTATTGTTTAAGAAAAATTCCCGTATGTAAAGGATGATTTTTGTTATTCCTGGTTGGCGATATGTAATTTTTCTGCCAAATGAGCGCCAGGAAGTGGGGTATCTGCCGCAATAAAGCGGAAATATTATCAATAATGATGAAAAGCATAGTCAGATTATTAAGAAAATATTATTGATGTAAACAATAGCCATATCTGTTGACCAGAGGTAGTTTGAGGAATCTTGGCGATAGTTGTAACTGGGGTGATATTCTGGGTATTGAAGGAATTGAGTTGAGGAAAATTATCATTATTATTAGAATAAATTAGGATATCCATAAATATGATTGATGCTGCAGCCTGGAGTCCAAGGCAGGGGGATAAAAGTGAGATTAGGAAAGTGATGGGGATAAAAAGTGAGAAATCAGTTGAAGATTTGATTAATAAATCCTAGTTTGATGACAAATGTTGGCTAGGAAACAGAAAATATCTGAAGATTTGCTTAAAGTGTCGGTAGGATAAATGACCGGGGCAATTTAGCTTAGGCTCGCAGAGCGAAGGCGAAATCGAACGCCATCAGGTGACGCTGAGCAAACCTAGCTAACGCGAACCGAAGGTCTGCGAAGCGTCGCCTTGCGGCGTTCGGTTCGCGGACCTATTCGCCAGTGTCTTCAACAGCAACACTCATAGCCAGGTAGTTACCGTAATGCTGGATTTACTGAACCGTGGGCAGGACGTGCCTCCTGGCCAGATACCGGCCCTCGTCACCTTGAATCATGCTGTCACCATACTGCCGGGAGCAATGCTCCGAGAGGCAGTAGCGCTGATGAGTCAGGCACAGACTAGCGCCGTTTGGGTGGTGGCAGATGCTGGGGAAACAATCGGCCAAAGATTAATCGGGGTCCTCACCAGGGTCGATGTACTGCGCTTGCTTGCAGCCGCCGGGGATGGAGATTGGGCAAAGATGAAGGTGGGAGAGGTGATGACCGCCGAGCCGATCGCGCTCACGTCCGAGGAAGCCGCTGATGTGGGACTGGTGGTGGCAAAATTGCGCAAGGCTCAAATCAGCCACCTGCCTGTAGTGGATGCGGCGGGTGAAATTAGGGGGATGATGACCCCGGAGAGCCTCTTAGGAGTAGAGAGAAACCCGGTGTTTCCAGAAAATCGGGTGGCTTCGCCATCTGCTGTGATGGAGAACCAGCTTTGCCTCTACCGCACTTTAGCGGCCAACTTTCCTAACGGAGTGCTGCTGCTGTTTGACCACAATTTCTGCTATCTGTTGGCTGAGGGGAAAGGGTTAGCAGAAGTGGGGATGGAGAAAGAGGCGATCGAGGGCAAAACTCTTTGGGAAGTATTTGATGCGGAAATCTGCGCCTTGGTAGCCCCGAAATACCAGGAGGCTCTGGCGGGGGAGGAAAGCACCTTAGAAGTTCCCTATCAAGATGGGATTTACTGGCTGCATATTCTCCCAGTGAGAGATGAGAGCCAGAATATCTTTGGCGGAATGGTGTTGGTGCAAAACATCACCGAAAGGATGGTGGCTGAATCGGCGCTGCTGGATGCCAAAAATTATATGGAAAGGATGGTTTTGCAGCGCAATGATGAATTACTGCTGGCTAATGCGAAGCTGAGGCAGGAAATCGCCGATCGGGAGCTGGCGGAAGCCGAGAAAAGCAAATTAATTCAGTCGCTGCAAGAGAGCGAAGCGCGGTATCGGGCGATTGTGGAAGACCAAACTAACTTAATTTGTCGGTATTTACCCGATGGCACCCTCACTTTTGTTAACCAAACCTACTGCCGCTATTTCGGGCGTCGCCGGGAAGAGGCGATCGGCAGCAGCTTTTTACCCACCATTTACGATCCGGATTTCAACAAAGTATGTGATTATATTGACTCACTGTTTTCCTTGACTCCCACCAATCCCGTAGCCAGCGGCGAATACCGAGTGGTATCGCAAGGGCAAATCCGTACCCTCCAGTGGACAGAAAGGGCTATTTTTGATGAATCAGGGATAATTATCGAGTTTCAGGCCATAGGACAAGATGTCACCGAGCGGCGGCAGGCAGAGGCTTTAGTCCGCCAAACTGCCGAGCGGTTGCAAGCTGCTCTAGAAACCGTGGGAGAAGGCATCACCTTCAGCGATGGCGGCGGATACTTTGAAATTTTTAACTCAAAAATGGAGGAAATCACGGGATACACCAAGGAAGAAGCCAATATGAGCGGCAACTTTTTGGCGCTGATTTACCCTGATGCCCAGGAGTATCAAAGGGCAGTAGCGGGGATTCAGGAAATCAGCCTCCAGGGGGGATGTCGGAATGTGGAAACTACCATTTGCGCCAAAAATGGGGAAACAAAAACTTTGCTGGTTTCTACTTCGATTGTGCGGTATCAGCAGCGAAATTGGCTGTTGAGTGCCTATCGGGATATCAGCGAGCGGCGGCGAGCTACGGTGGCTTTAGCTAGAGAAAAAGCACACCTAGCAGAAGCGCAGAAAGTGGCTCACGTGGGCAGTTGGGAACTGGATTGGGACCTGCAAAAAATCACCTGGTCGGAAGAGACTTTCCGCATTTTTGGGATGGAGCCGCAATCTCATCCCCTCACCTGGAGCGAATTTTTGACAAAAATTTACCCCGATGACCGGCAATTATGGACAAGCCACATCAGGAATTGTCTGCAGGGTAAATGTGGTGAATTTGAATTCCGCATTGTGCGGCATCGGGGGTTTATCCGCTATCTGTCTTGCAATCAACAACCAACTTTTAACGCCCAAGGGAAAATTGTGGGGTTGTTTGGCACTTTGCTGGACATTACGGAGCGCAAACAAGCGGAAGTGGCCCTGGAACAAAGTAAGCTGTTGATTCAAAGAATCGCGGACACTTTGCCCCAAGTGTTGTATTTGCAAGATATTCCCACGGGTCGATATCTTTATGTGAACCGGCAAATTTGGGAAATATTGGGTTATACCCAAGAACAAGTACAGCAAGAACCAAATTTCTTTCTCAAAGCGATTCACGCGGTGGATGCGCCCAGTTTTCGGGAACACTTGCACAATTTCGCCACTATTTCTGATTCGGGGGTGACATCTAGCGGTGTGAGAGAAGTGGTGGAGACGGAGTATCGAATTCGTCATGCTGATGGCTCATGGCGCTGGTTTAGAAGCAGGGATGTGGTGTTTACGAGAGGGGCGGATGGAGCGCCGGAGCAGGTGCTGGGGACGGCTTGGGATATCAGCGATCGCAAGCAAGCGGCGTCCGCCTTGCGGCAAAGTCAAGCTCGGTTGCACGCCATTGTCACTAACACATCTGACGGGATCTTACTGGTCGATCAGGCAGGGAAAGTGCGTTTCGCCAACCCCGCAGCGGCAAAATTGTTTGGGCGTCCGGTGCCAGAGCTACTTGGGGAAGACTTGGGGCTCCCCGTTCTCGCTGACGGGGGGGCGGTGGTGGAGCTGAAAATCAACCGCTCTTCCACAGAAGTCAGAATTGGGGAAATGTGCGCCGTCACCACTAACTGGGATGGAGAACCAGCGTATTTAGTATCCCTGCGAGATATTACGGAACGCAAACAGGCAGAAAAGCTACTCAAAGCATCTCTGCAAGAAAAAGAAGTCCTCCTCAAGGAAATTCACCATCGGGTGAAGAATAATATGCAGGTGATTTGCTCTCTGTTGGCACTACAATCCCAATACATCGACGATGAGCAGACAGTTCATCTGTTCCAAGAGAGCCAAAACCGGATTCAGGCGATGGCGCTGATTCACGAGCATTTGTATCAATCTCCCACTCTAGACCGGATTGATTTTGCCGAATACTTGCAATATCTGGTCAATAACTTGTTTCAGTCTTTTGGCTGTGGCTATGGAGTCCGGCTACAGCTTAATATAGAAAAACTTTCTCTCAACATTGAAACCGCCACTACCTGTGGTTTAATTGTCAATGAATTGGTCTCAAATTCTCTGAAATATGCTTTTCCTGCTGTTGCCGAAGTGGAGGAATTACAGGAGGGAGAGATTCAAATTGATTTCTATCAGCAGGAGACTCCCGGCGCGATGGTGCTGGCAGTTGCAGATAACGGTATCGGCATTCCCCCGGAATTAGATATCGAAAACACCGAAACCTTGGGGTTGAGATTGGTAGTGATGCTGGTACGCCAGCTCGAAGGCTGTCTCGCAGTTGAACGTCGTCAGACGTCGCGTCAGCATCGCCCTGAATCTCCATCGCGCCAGCATCGCCGGAATGGTACAGTTTTTACTGTCAAATTTAACGAGTTAAATTACAGCCGGAGAATTTAAATTATGAATTTGAAACGAATCTTAGTAGTAGAAGATGAAATTATTGTCGCCGAGGACATAGCTTTCCGCCTGCGTCGCCTCGGCTATGCAGTGTCTGCTATCGTTTTTCAAGGGGAAGATGCCATACAGCATTGTCAATTAAACCACCCCGATTTGGTGTTGATGGATATTGTTTTAAAGGGCGCTGTAGATGGGATAAAAGCAGCCCAAATTATTCGGGACAATTTCAAAATTCCGATTGTGTTTTTAACTGCTTATGCCGACGAAAAAACCTTAAGAAAAGCTGTGGTAACTGAGCCTTTTGGTTACATTCTTAAGCCTTTTAAAGAAAAAGATTTGCATACCACAATTGAGATTGCCTTACACCGCCACCAGGTAGAGACGAAAATCAATCAAGCCTTAGAGACTTCAGAAAAACTGCGGCAAATTTCGCAAAATCACGAAAAAATTCAGAACCAATATGTATCGATGGCCGCTCACGAACTCCGGCGGCCCCTTTCGACCATCCTTTTGTCGGCTGATTCCTTGCAATTCAACCGCGATCACTGGAATGAGGAAACTAAACTAAAATATCTCAACTGGATTCAATCGGCGGCGGAAAATATGAATCAGTTGATTGAGGATATGTTGCTGATTGGTAGGATAGAAGCCGGTAAGTTTCAGCTCAAACCTACAGCAGTGGATTTGGAATGTTTTGGCCGCCGTTTAATCGAGCAGGTACAAGAAAAACCACCCGATATGATTTATGCTCAGGGCATAAAACCGCAAGTGACCCTGATTGCTGAAGAACCAAACCTGGTGGCGATCCTTGACCGGCAATTGCTGCAAATTATTTTATCCAATTTGCTCTCCAATGCCATTAAGTATTCTCCTGCAGGTGGGGAAGTGCGGCTGGAATTAAGTATCAAAGATCTGGTAGAGAGTGAGCAGTTAGCGGTACGGGCTGATAGTGTAACTCTCGAAGAGCGGCCATCTTCCCTGTCTATGCCTTTACAGCCCTTTGGACAGCAACAATCTGATTATCGGGTAGGCAATTATACGGATAGTGGCGCATCGGAGTTAACTGATGTGGGCAGCATCGGGGGGGGATTTTTTCCCGCGACCATCAGTTATCAGGCAATTGTGTTCCGGGTACGAGACCGAGGTATTGGCATCCCGGAAGAGGACAGGCAAAAGCTGTTTGAAATGTTTTATCGGTGTGGTAATGTGGGCAAAATTCCTGGCAATGGTTTGGGACTGGCCATTGTCAAACAGGCGGTGGATTTGCTCTCAGGGTCGATCGGTTTTGAGAGTAATGTGGGAGAGGGCACTACCTTTACTGTGGTGCTGCCCTACATCCCCGGGGAGATGGAGTAGAGGCTGTGGCTTCTGGGAAGCTCCTACTGCTCCTTGTCCCCTGGTTTTGGCGCTTGAGAGCTTTGCTGACCTGAAGGAGAGCTTCGCTGACCTGACGATTCGAGCCCAGTAAATGCCCACATCATATTCACTACCAAACCCTTGGCGATTTTGCGCAAATCCTCCGCTGATTGCGCTTGCCAATCAATGGGCTTGGGCGTTGCTGGTGGAGAGGGAGGCAAATCTCCATCTGGTTGGTTTTCGGTTCCTTGCTTCTCGTTGTTAATTTGTTCAGACATGGTTTTTATTTGCTTTGATTAACAGCCGAGATGCCCCCTGTTAGTTGGTCATTTGTCATTTGTCATTGGTCATTGGTCATTTGTCCTTTGTTTTGTTATACAAATGAAAATAAATTTTGGCTATTTGTAGGATACAAGTGACAAGGGACAAAGGACAAAGGACTCGCAGGACTTATGACCAATGACCAATTTAAATACCACCGCCACCCAAAAACTCCTCAATGGCTTTATCCTGGATGCGGCAATTAGGGGCGGCAGAATACCCGCCAGATGTGCTAACACCCACAGGAGTCCTGGGATCTTCCACTACCCAACCATGAGGGATGGTTAGTTGTGGCTGATTTTGCAGTTGTTTGACTTGTTCCTCGAGGGCTTCTATGCGATCGAGCAAAGTCCGAATCGCCGCCGCCTCAGAATCTGGGAGCTGACCATGTTCGAGAGGATTAACTCTCACACCACCAGCATAAACGATCCGCCCTGGCACCCCCACCACGGTGCAGTCAGAAGGGACATCCCGCAGCACCACGGAACCAGCGCCAATGCGGACGTTATTACCAATTTGGATATTACCCAACACTTTGGCTCCCGCACCCACCACCACGTTTTCGCCTAGGGTGGGGTGACGCTTGCCACTTTGCTTGCCAGTCCCTCCTAGAGTGACACCTTGGTAAATGAGAGTATAATCCCCAACAATGGCGGTTTCTCCAATCACCACTCCCATGCCGTGGTCGATGAAAACCCCTTTGCCGATTTGCGCCCCGGGGTGTATTTCAATCCCGGTGAGAAATCTGGCAATGTGAGAGAGCAAGCGGGGGATAAAGGGAATGCCCATCTGGTAGAGCCAGTGAGCCACACGGTGAAATAACAGCACCTGGAGCCCGGGGTAGCAGAATGCAACCTCTAGCCAGTTGCGAGCCGCCGGGTCGCGATCGAAGATCACCTGGAAGTCAGCTACAAGAGTATCTAGCACTCGTCTTACCACTTTCGGCAAAAAGTCCAATTTTTATTGTATCGTTCAAATTGTGGCTATGGAATGCAATTTTGACCCATTGATGACAATCTCCGCTCCACAGAAGCTCACCGAAGCTGGTAGGGTGGGCAATGCTGCGCCTGCATTGATTTGGCTGAATTCCCCTAGGGGCAATGCCTAAGAAGCAGTGCTGATGCCACAGCTTATCCTAAGTAGTTTGGGCAAATTTGTTTACTTATATGAATAAGTTTTTCACATAAAATAAATGCCTAAACGGCAGTGCTGACGCCACAGCTTATCCCTAGTATTTGGGGTAAATTTATTGATTCGCTTATATGACCAAATAAAACCTCCTAGAGTTCCACAATTGGAGTCAAACCATGTCGAAAATAGTTTCTATTCATTCCTATCGCGGGGGCACGGGCAAATCAAATTCCACTGCCAACCTGGCGGCGATCGTGGCGAGCTACGGCAAACGGGTGTGCATCGTGGATACAGATATCCCCTCTCCGGGTATTCACGTAATCTTTGGGTTTGATGAAGATCCGATGAAACTCTCCCTCAATGATTATCTGTGGGGGCGTTGTACTATGGCTGAAACCGCCTACGATGTGACATCTGTTTTAGGTGCAAAAGCTGACAAAAATAGTAAACTTTACCTAGTTCCCGCTAGTGTCAAAGCTACGGATATTGCCCGAGTGCTGCGGGAAGGTTACGATGTCCAAATTCTCAATGATGGTTTTGAAGAATTGCTCGATGACTTGAAGCTGGATTATTTGTTTATTGATACCCACCCTGGTCTGAATGAAGAAACTTTACTTTCCATCACGATTTCTGACGTGTTGCTGCTGATTTTGCGCCCTGACCAACAGGACTTTCAGGGGACGGCTGTAACAGTAGATGTGGCGCGCAAGTTAGAGGTGCCAAAAATGCTGATGATGGTGAATAAATCCCCAACTATTTTCGATTTTGACCAACTCAAGGCTCAGGTAGAAGCGACTTATGGGGCTCCTGTTGCTGGGGTTTTGCCTCACTCGGATGAGATGATGATTTTGGCTAGCAAAGGTATATTCTGTCTGAAATACCCGGATAATATTTTGTCTCAAGTTCTGGAAAATGTGGCGAAACAAATTGTTAGTTGATGACTTTTGATAACCCCAGGGGGCAAGGGGGAAGATGGCACACCTGCTCCCTGTCCCCCCAGGGAGCTAGTGAGCGAAATAGAGCATGATGCCAAATCCCACGGCTCCGGCGGAAAACCAAGCAAAGCTGGATTTGGCATTGTCTGGGAGTTCTTTTTTGAAAACATTCAGCAGGATAAATCCTGCTAACAAGGCGGTGAGAATGCCGGAAATTAGGGAACTTGAGGGGATGAGCAAATCAGCGATCGCGCCCAGAATGGGAGCCGCACCCAACACATAGCACCCCCAAGACTTAAAGGGTTTGAGATAATGTTCTTCTAATAAATGGTCGTTACTAAATACATGTAACAACATCGCCAACATATAGAGGATAACACTAACTCTGCCCAAGCGAAATTGTTCCGGCAATGTGTAAACAATCAGGGCATTATAGATGAATAAAAACCCGATTTCTAAATTAAAATCATACTTGGCCAGTTGGCTCTTTTTCTTAACAAAATCCCACTCGGTAGATTTGGTAGGAGTGGCCAGCTTGTCTGCCAGATTGTCCAAGCCATAAAACAGCATAAAGCCGGACAGGGTAATGTAGGGGTTAATTTTTTCTAAATCGGGGTGAACGTGATTCAGTTCTGGCAGCAAGTGCAAGAACACATAAGAAATGGCGATACCACCTCCCAGAGATGAGGCAATTACTTGGAAATTGTGGCCTTTATTATGGGTGGCATGGGCGAATTTGTGGTGCATCCATGTCAAAATTTGATGGGAAAAGATGTGGAGCAAAGAAAGAGCAATAACGAAAACTAATATAGCACATATATGGGTTAAGGATAACGTGGAGATAGTCTCGCCTTCAATCTCTGCTTGGCTTGACTCGCTACCTGACCCCAGGACTGGATAAATTTTGAGGATTAAAGATAAGGCAAAGGTGGTGATAAATGCAGTAATGCCGAAAAATAGTTTCGAGCCATAACCAGAATTTAGTAATTTGATAGCCACCAGTCCAGCCTCCACCAATAACGATCGCACTTGCTTAAGAAAAACCCGGTTTCTTCCAGAAACCGGGTTGAGAAACTATGAAGATGCGTGAAGATACCACGCCTTAACCCCCAGGCCAGCATCTGGCCGGGAGTCTCAGGAAATTAATCTGGCTGAGAAACCCGGTTGCTGTCTGTGGCGCCACTTCTGAAGTTTACTTCATGGTGACTGCATAGTTAAATTCACTGTTTTGAATGGCTTCTTTGACTTGGCCAGAAGCGCCGATGATCGTAATGTTGAAGCTAGAACCGAGCTTTTGCTTGGTGAAAATCAGGTAGCGCACCGCCTCAGAGGAGATGGCCTCGAGCTGAATCATATCAAACTCGATCGCCGTGGCTTTTTGTTCCTTCACGGATGCCATCACATCTTGCAGGTACTTCAGCCCTTTGGAGTCGAGGTTGCCTTCGAGGGCAATCTTGGCAACGCCATCCACCACTTCTACCAAGTCGGCGCTGAAGTGAACGCTCGAAGGAACGATGCGGACGCGGATCTTCAGGTCTTCACTGCGATCGGCTGGCAGTGTCACCGTGAGGGCGTCGGCGTCGTAGTTGGTGTAGGATTCTCCGTTCAGCCAGACTTCAATAATCCGGACGCTACCAGGAGGCAGAATATCTGGGGCGACGCGGAGGATGTTATCTGGGAAACCACCGGGCATGGGCTTGAAGAAGAAGTCCATCGGCTCCTTCATCACCAGCAGGTTGGTATAAACTGCGGCCAGATAGCACAGCTCGAAAGAGTGGTAGCCGGACATGGAGTGGCTGCCTTTACCCCGCTCGGTGCCCATAGCGTAGGGAATACCGTTGGTCAGAACGTTGAAGTAAACGCCACCTTCTTCGGTATCCAGGAACCACGCATTATAGAAAGCGGTGCCTTCACGGGCGTAGTTGAGGTATTCGGGCTTATCGCCATACACACCTTCCATGATGTAGTAGGCGAGGATGCCTTGCTCTTGCTGCCACCAGGCTTTACGATCGTGCCATGCAAAGCGGTGGTATTTTTGACCTTCGGGAACAACGCGCTCCACCACGTCCCACCAGCCGCCACGCTGACGATCGCAACCAGCATCGGGAATCACATCCCCAATCTTCTGGGCAAATTCTTTGTACTCCTCTTTTGGCTTGAGGCTGTACATCCGAGTCAGGTTCCACGCAATCTTCAGGTTGTGACCAACCACGGCGCGGTTTTGCTGCCATCCCCAGGTTTGGTCTTTAGACCAATCATCGAAGAATTTCTCTTGGACGAAGGGGCTGTTGTCGTAGTCGGGGAAGTGGGCAGTAATCGTGTCGAAGGTGTATTCCAGCATATCGGCGTATTCTGGGGCGCCGGTAGCCAGGTACAGGTTAATCAAGTAAGCCGGAGCGTGGTCGCCCACGGAGTTCCAGTTTTTCTTGGCCTTGTTCCGTCCCAAACCTTCCGCATGAGCGCTGAGGGTGATGGGGTCGATGTGAGAATAGTAACCACCCTTCTCGGTGTGATCCTTGAAGAAACGGTTAAACAGGTTGATGGTGCCCTTGATATCTTCCAGAATCCGGGGGTCGCCGGTGATGCGGAAAGTTTGGGTCGGACCTGCCAGAGCGTAGATTTGCTCGTAGCAAGGAATGGCATCGTAATCGTCGCCGAACTCTGAAGTAAACAACTTTTGCTCGGTGCCATCTTCCTTGATCTCTACAGCGTGATACCAGTAGCAGATACCTTCGCTCTTGTCTTGGAAGCGCAAGTGGTCGCGCAGGTAGTCAGTACCTTTGGTGGCGGCTTCTAGGAAGATTTCTTTGCCCGTCATCATGTAAGCGGTGGCAAAGCCATACACCAACCGGGAGATGGTGTCGGTTTCTTGGATTCCCGCCGCTTTTTTGATACCGCTGATGGTCAGGTTGGTGCGATACTCGGAATAGTTGATATCATGGTCTTTCGAGTAATCGAATTGTGACTCGATATAGAAGTCACCCAATTGCTCGATTTGTTTCACCCACCAGTCCGGCTTTTCAAACACGTACTGATTTTCGGCACGTCCGGCGAAGACGATGTGCTTGGCATCGAACAGATATTCGCCATCGGTACCATCTGGGTAGAAAATTCCGTAAGCGAACACGAATCGACCAGGAACCATCATCGCTCGCATATCGCCAGCATCCTGATAACCCTCACCCAAGTTGCGGATTACTTCGGCATAGGTGGTAGCGGTGAAGCCGACTTCAAACTCTCGGCCATCGGAAGTTTTGACCGTGAATTTGTCGGTGCTGGAGTCAAAGTTAACTACGTACCCAGCAATCAAGTCGGAAAATGGAAACTCGACTCTTTTTGGCATGAAATTTCCTACCTAACTGAAACGGGTTTTTGATTATTTGTCCCTGGGAACATGTCCCTAGTCACTTGTCTCTGTTCACATGTCATAGGACAAAGTACAGAGGACAAAAGACAAAGAACAAATTACCTTGTTTTGCTGTTATGAAGCCAGCCATAAGGCGGCATTTTTGACGTAGGCTTTCACGTCATCTAGGAGCTTTGGCTCTAGCTTGAGCCGATCGCTCGGTTTTGCATCCACAAAGCTGGGGCATCCCATATCTGGGTTCCAGTTGTAATCAGCTAAGTGGTGGAAGCTCGCTTCGGCGATCGCCCGACCGAGATTATTGCCTTCTGCATTCCGAGTCGAATCAAATGCCACTAACAGGTTAAAAGTGCGGCCTGTTACCTTGCTTTTTCCCGTCGCAATGACGCGAGCGTTAGTGGCTCCTGGGGGAACGCTGACCGTTCCCTCATGGGGATGACTCGGAAAATACTCCACCACTCCCGAAGGAGAAGCGGGGTTTTTTAGCAGTTCGTGGACTGGTTCAACCAGGGCAATTTTCTGGCAGTCGCCGTTATCGCCGGAGTGGTAATTCGGCCAAGAAATATTCTTGGCGGAGATGTCATCTTCACAGCAGCGGTCTGGATCTGGTTCCTGGTTGACTGTGTGGAAGTGATGTGCGGCGTAAAGCGGCTGGCAAGCGTTTCCCAGGTTGCCGAAGGAAATTCCTAAGTCCTGGTGGTCGCGAGCCAGGAGCAAGCCGCCCCCCCGTTTGTGGAAAGCCTCAATACCTGCGCCTTCCGCCGGAGTTAGTCCATCACCACAATCAACCCCGAACAACCACAGCTCGTCATATTCTGAGGTTGC
>JACCEE011363822.1_pt1 | contig 13564 bp, 8 predicted proteins | sample 7449931 | NCBI WGS metagenome assembly JACCEE01 (sample SAMN15323457, study PRJNA562643) | freshwater metagenome | isolation source: river surface water | place: USA:Blue River Watershed | collected 2017-08-19 | reverse complement strand
TCAAAGCCAGCTACTCGCGCACTGTTCAATACCTACACTTAGCTTCAAACTCGAATGCAGGAACTCCACTTGATGTGTGGTTTCCTTCGGGACCCAACGTTAAACCTCAGCTGGCTGATCAATATGCAGTTGGTTACTTCCGTAACTTATTCGATAATATGATTGAGACTTCTGCTGAGCTCTACTACAAGGATATGCGCAACGTTGTTGATTTTAAGGATAATGCCGAACTGTTTCTCAATAAGGAGATGGAGGGCCAGATTCGAATTGGTAAAAGCTACAGCTACGGTGCCGAGGCAATGGTTAAGGTTAATGGCGATAAAATTAATGGTTGGGTAAGCTACACCTACTCGAGAACTCAGCGTAAAATCAATGGTGTTAATAACGATAAGTGGTTTCCTGCATTCTACGATAAACCGCATAATGTGAATGTGGTGCTGTCGTATGATGTTAGCCCACGGGTAGTTTTTGGGGCAAATTGGATTTTTGCCACCGGTGCACCTATGACCGTACCTGTTGGTAGGATTGTTATTGATAACGATATAATTCCGGTATATTCAGCCCGAAATGCTTACAGAATGCCTGATTACCATCGACTCGATATTTCTATAACCATTAAGAGTAAGAAAAAGGTTGGTAGAAAGTGGGACGGGGAGTTGAATATCTCCATGTATAATGCTTATGGTAGGAAGAATCCTTGGGCTATTAACTTTGTAGTCGATAAGGATAACCCCAACGTTACCTATGCCGAGAAAACCTATCTGTTTACCTATCTGCCATCGATTACTTATAACATCAAATTTTAATACAATGAAAAACATTAATATAGCACTGGTTTGGTTAGGGATTGCATTGCTTGCAATTACTTCATCTTGTACCGAGCGCATCTCCATGGATCTTGATTCTAGCTATACTCGCTTGGTTGTTTACGGCGAGATTACCACAGATACCATGGCGCATAAGGTTTATCTTTCGAAGTCGGCCGATTACTTTTCGAATAAACCGGTAGAGAAAATTTCCGGAGCACAAGTGTCCATAAGCGATGGCGTAACTACCACTGTGTTGATGGAAAACGCTACAGAGCCTGGGACTTATGAGACTCCTTCGACTTTTTATGGTGTACCCGGTCGTACATATCGGTTGTTGGTTGAACATGTCGATTTGATTGGGGATGGCAAATTTGTATCCGATAGCGCATCGTCATACTTGCCCGCTCCTGTTCCAATTGATTCAATTCAGGTTGCAAAGGAAGAGTTATACAGTGATGGTTGGGCCATTAAACTTTTTGCTAAAGACCCCAAGGAACAAGAGAACTTTTATGCGTTTAAGGCCTATATCAACGGAAAACTTGATACCGACACCCTAAGCAACCATACCAGCACTGACGATCGGTTTTTTAACGGTAAAGTGACCAACGGTGTCATTGTATTCTTTTTCGAAGAGCTCGACAAGATTAAGAATAACGATACCGTTACGCTCGAAATGATGTCGGTGAATAAGAATTACATGGATTTTATTGTTTCGGTACAGACCGCCGTTCAGGGAAGTAACCCTTTATTCTCGGGACCCCCGGCAAATATCTATACTAACTTTAAGAATGGGGCGTTGGGGTTCTTTGCTGCCTATGCACCCACCCGAAAATCAACTATCGTAAAGAATCAGCCGTTGAAGAAGTGAGGAATAGCACTAACAGAGCAATACTTGACCGATTAACTATACATAACACAAAGATAATCCCTAGCCGGCTGGCTGCTAGGGATTTTTTGTTTTACATAACAAGCGACGGATTAATTTGTCACTTTAATTGCTTTGACTTTTTGTTGTTTCAAATGAGATATCTTTCAACGTGCGATCCACTCCAATAGGGGTAATTCGTGTGGCAATATAAAAGAAGGGAGTATCGCAAATGCCCACAATGCCTTTGAGAATGTATGTGGTGAAGATAATTTCTATCAGAATATGGAACTCCATAACGCCATAAAATGCAATCATTGTGAATATGGCAGTGTCCAACAGCTGAGAGGCCAAGGTGCTAAGGTTGTTTCTTAGCCATAAGAACCTACGTGCAGGGTATTTCTTTCTCCAAAACTGAAATGCCCAGATATCGTGCCATTGAGAAACGAGGAACGCGGTTAAACTTGCAAGCGCAATACGGGGCATTAGTCCAAATATATCCTTAATGCTCTTGTCAATACCAACGCTGTAGCTGTCGCTTGAAATGGGTGCAAACAGCATGGCTAGGTTCATCAGTAAAACCATTACAACTAGGGTGAAAAAGCCGAATAGCACTGCTTTTTTTGCTTCGGCTTTTCCGTATAGTTCGGTGAGAATGTTGGTTACAAGAAAGGAGGAGGCATAGGCTACGTTACCCAATGTGGCTGCCAATCCGAATATTTCAATGGTCTTAGTAACCTGAATGTTTGCAATAATTATTGCAATGGGAATCCATGCCCATAATCCAGCTTTGCCAAAAAGTTTATAGGAGAGTACTACCAGCGAAAAGTATACGATTATTTCAAGTAGCCAGAGGAGTTCATTCATTTGTGCTTCGAAATTTAGAATAGATGGCATTTAAAACACTATCTCGTCCAATAAAGCTCAAATCCTGCGACTTTTTTTTTACTTTTAAAATCTCGAAAACCTGACACAATGAATGAAGCAATATTAAGAGCATTAATGCAATTGTTCGCTTTTTTGGTAGACACAGAGCAGGATGGACTTGCGGGGAATGCTCGCGGCGTGGTGCACTCATACCTCGAGAAGGAGTTTAGTGACGAACAGGTTGACTCCTTTTTGGTGCAGTTCGACGAGATGCTTCATTCTTACCATCAGGAGGCTACCCATACTGAGGAGCGTGATGGAACGTTTGTGTTTTCTCAATCGTTGAATGGTATTGTTTCTAAAATAAATCAGGAGTTTGAGCAGTATCATAAGATGTGGCTCGTTTTGCAGCTTATTGAGTTTTTGGGCGACGGTGGCGTTGTTACCGATAAGCGTCTTGAACTTATTCGGGCGTTGGCTGCCAGCTTCCGCATTAATGAGTTTGAGTTCAACAACTCCATGCAGTTTATTCTGGGTGGGGAAGAGGAGATGCCCCACAACGAAAAGTTATTGTTTATTAACTCCGATGAGGCTTATAGCCACCCAAAGGTTAAGCACATTTTAAGTAGCAAACTCAAAGGAAAGGTTTACGTGTTGCACATTGACAGCACCAACACCTTTCTCATAAAATATTTTGGCGAAAACAACCTGTTTCTCAACGGGCACAACGTTAAGGTGGGTAGGGCGTATATACTTGGTGCCGGCTCAGTTATTCGAAGTCCAAAAACCGATCCGATATACTATTCGAAGGTTGCAAGCAAATTCATATCAGGATCAGCGAAGGAGAAAATCCGGTTTACTGCAGCTAATATCTCTTTTACTTACAAGGGAACTGATAACGGAATTCAGCCGTTTAGTTTTCAGGCCGAGAGTGGGCAACTTGTGGGTGTAATGGGAAACAGCGGAGTAGGTAAATCTATACTTCTGAATGTTCTCAACGGTAACCAAAAGTTAAATAGTGGACGTATCTGCATTAATGGTTTTGATATCTCCACCGAAAAGAAGGAGCTCGAAGGAATTATTGGGTATGTTCCTCAGGACGATTTGCTCATAGAGGAACTTAGCGTTTTTCAAAACTTAATGTTCAATGCTCGCCTCTGTTTTAGCAAGTATACAGAGGCTGAATTGCTAGCGGTTGTAAACCAGTGCTTGGGTGATTTCGACCTGATGGAGGCGCAGGATTTAAAGGTTGGCAATCCGCTGAACAAATTCATTAGCGGTGGACAGCGCAAGCGCCTTAACATAGCACTTGAGTTAATGCGCGAACCGGCGCTGCTTTTTGTTGACGAACCTACCTCCGGCCTATCTTCAAGCGATTCGGAGAAGGTAATGATGCTGCTAAAACGTCAAACTATTAAGGGCAAGCTGGTGATTGTGAATATTCACCAACCCTCATCCGATATCTTTAAAATTTTTGATAAGCTGCTGGTGATGGATCATGGCGGAAGAATAATCTTCCAAGGAAATCCAATGGATGCAGTTGTTTATTTCCGAAATGCGGCCCATTACCTGAAGGCCGAAGAGAGCGAATGCTACGCTTGTGGTAACGTGAACACCGAGCAGATTCTCAAGATTATTGAGGCCCGTGTTGTAAATGAATATGGTAGGCTTACGCGTAAACGGAAGCGGAGTGCTCGTGAGTGGTACGACCTTTACTTGAAGAATGTTGAACCGAAGCTTAAGCAGGTGATATGTGGGGAGAAGAGTATTCTACCACAAAACGCATTCAAAATTCCATCGCGAACCAAGCAACTTGGCATCTTTATGAAGCGCAACGTGCTTTCGAAGCTGGCCGATAGTCAATACCTGTCCATCGCTCTGCTCGAGGCTCCTGTACTTGCTTTGATTATTGGTTTTTTTACACGTTATGCTGCCGATAATTCTCGCTACCTATTTGGCTTAAACGATAATATTCCCTCTTTCCTATTCATGAGCGTTGTTGCTGCACTCTTTATGGGGTTAAGCGTTAGCGCTGAGGAGATAATAAAGGATCGACGGATTAAGCAACGGGAGAAATTTCTCAATCTAAGCCATTTCAGCTACATCAACTCGAAGGTAATTACTATGATGGCTATTTCGGCTATTCAGGCGTTGCTTTTTGTGGCTGTAAGCAACCTGCTGCTCAATATCGGCGGAATGTTCTTTAGCTACTGGCTTGTGTTTTTTAGTGCTGCATTTAGTGCAAACATGATTGGTTTAAACATTTCTGCGGCGCTTACCTCCGTTGTTGCTATTTATATCTCCATTCCATTGATTCTGGTGCCGCAGCTTCTCTTCAGTGGCGTTGTGGTGCCTTTTCACAAGTTGCACCGAATGGTTACGTCACAAGAGCAGGTTCCTGTTATTGGCGATTTAATGTTTTCTCGGTGGGCGTACGAGGCGCTGATGGTTTATCAGTTCAAGGAAAATCGATTTGAAAAGAATTTCTATACCTTCGATCAGGAGTTGAGCCAATGTTCCTATACTGCCAACTATCTTATTCCGTTAGTTCAACTTAAGGTGCAGGAGTTGCAGCGCTTTAGCCAACTTAATAAGAACTCGGAAGTAGTTATCCATAAAAAGTTGCTTATCTCGAATGGAATAGATCAAATAGTAAAAGATCTTAATACTGATAAAAACAACACTGTAAAGGCTAGCCTGCATGTTACCAGTGCGTATAATACCGATTCGGTAATAACGTTCTTGGCTGCAGCTCGTCAGCAGCTGAATGTAAGATTTGATTCTACTATGCGCCGACGCGATAGGGCATACCATGCATTAGAGGTCAAGCTTGGTGGAAAGGAGATGGTGTTGAAGCAAAAACAACATTACTATAATAATTCCCTTGCCGATATCGTGCTTAATAATAACGAACTGGTGAAGATTGCGGAGGAAGATGATAAGTTTGTTAGAAGAAAAGATCCAATCTTTATGATACCCGAAAACCAATTTGGACGTGCACACTATTACGCTCCGGTTAAGCGCCTTGGGGCATTTGCAATTGATACCTATTGGTTTAACGTTCTTGTTCTTTGGTTTTTTAGTGGATTGCTTTATGCAACCTTAATGCTTGATACATGGCGAGTTGTTGTTAAATACTTTGAAATATTCAAGTTTAGAAGGTTGGCAAGACGTATATCACGATATTTACCAAAGTAACGTGCTAATGGAAGAAGGTGTTTAGGGACTCTGCCCTTTCCCCTTTTTCCTTTTTAACACTTCATAATGATCATGCACTAACCATCTTTTTCGGTTTGGCCAATTCACTTTTCACAACTCACAATTCACATCGCAGACATGGAAGAGATTATTCACGAGGACAAAACATTTGAGAAGTTGAATTTCACCTCACAGGAAATTCGAAATCGTGAGTTTTTACGATGTAAGTTCAAGAGTTGTGATTTCTCGAGTAGTAACTTCAATCACAATCAATTTATCGACTGTGAGTTTGTTGCGTGCAACATGGCAATGCTTAAGCTAGTGGGGACTACCCTTTCGAATGTAACATTCCGCGATTGCAAGCTGCTAGGGGTGAATTTTGCCGAAAGCGAAGACTTTCTATTTTCGGTGCATTTTGTGGGCGGGTTGCTCGACTTTGCTAACTTTTCCAGTAAGAAGTTGCCAAAGACTCAATTTCTCAACGTCTCCATGAAAAGTGTCGATTTTACTCGTGCCAAGTTACAGGGATCCGTTTTTGAGAGCTGCAACCTCGAAGGTGCTGTGTTCAACAAGACCGACCTAAAGGATACCGATTTTTATACTGCTTTTGGATACATTATCGATCCGGAACTTAACAACATTACCAAAGCTCGCTTTTCGTTGTATGGCTTAGCGGGATTGCTTACCAAATATGGGATTAGGATAGATTAGGCGATCTTGTTTTTCCAAATTCCGCTATGCAATATTGATGATTTGACTATGTGTAAGTCTTTTGTATTCTTTTTCCTCCTGTTTGTAGGCTGTACCAGCAATAGTTCCATCATCGATACGGGCAAGCATTACCAGCAGCATAGCGACTATAAAAGCCTTACAAAGGTGGTGGCATTAATGCCTGTTGGTGTCGATACTTCGTATGTGAAATCAATACTTGGTGAGGCTATCAATATGGGCTTTGAATACCGCTACACAGTTGATTCAACAAGCCCCAACGGTTGTTCTGTTGGGGCTGTGTTTCATTTTGGCAATAAGGGCATAATAGATACTAGTTGGGTGGGTGAGATTTGTGAGTAATCTACACCTTGAAACCAAGAACCAAGATGTCGTCCATTTGATCAATCTCACCGTTAGGTAGGGCAGGGTCGTGGCGCCATTTTTCGATATTGGTATTCAATATCTCCTTTTGCACGGCAAAGTGCTTTTGGTGAATAGAAACTAGCAATTCGCGCAGATTTTTTCGCATGAACTTCCGGCCGTCCGGTCCACCCATCTGATCTTGGTAGCCATCGGAGAAGAGGTAAACGCAATCGCCCTTTTTCAACTGCACGGTTTCCGGCGTAAAGTCGTCCATAACAATGTGCAACCCAACAGGCATCCTGTTTGCCTTTAGTTCTTGCGCTTCACCGTTCGAAATTATAATAGCAGGGTTGTAGGCTCCTGCAAAGGTTAGCATCAGTGTGTTGAGATCAATAACGCAAAGTGCCATATCCATACCGTCCTTAGTTGTGCCCTCATAATTTCCTTGCTTTAGTGAGGAAATTACGTTACTCCGCATATGACCCAGTATAACCTCAGGCATATCGATCTTTTGTTCACGAATAATCTTGTTCATAAAGCTAATGCCTAGCATGCTCATGAATGCTCCAGGAACGCCATGTCCGGTGCAGTCGGCTGCAGCAATAATCAACTTATTGTTGCTTTTCCCAATCCAGTAAAAATCGCCGCTCACAATATCGCGAGGCTTGTAAAGGACAAAGCAGTCGGCACTATTCTCTTCAAGCATATCCAGCCCAGGCAACACTGCCTGTTGGATTCGGAGGGCGTATGTGATACTCGCGGTAATCTCATTTTTTTGAGCGACTACAATCTTATGCTGCCCTTCGATATGCTCCTTTTGCGCAACAACTTGGGCGGTACGTTCCTTTACCACTTTTTCAAGATACTCCTTTTCTTTCTTTAGCTTACGTTCGCGATAGCGGATGTAAAATACGAGGAGGGCTAAAATAGTTATAAAACAAACAATGTAGAACCAAAGGGTTTTCCAGAATGGAGGAGAGATGGTAAGGTTGTAAACAATCGGCACCGACCAGTTCACGCCATCGGCGCTGGCACTAACAAAGAAGGTATAGTGGCCATCGTTCAAACCGGGATAGGTAACACTATTGGTACTACTTGCCGGAGACCAACTTGTTTCGAAGGGCTCTAGTTTATATCGATAACGAACCTTTTTCGGATTTTTTAGGAAGATTCCATCAAAATCGAATGTGACGTGGTTCTGAAAATACTTTAGCGATAGTTCTCTCGGTATGCTAAACCACTCCGAGAGGTTTAAACCCTTTGATTGCCAATCGACATCTTCAAACGATAGCCGAATGCCGGTGATATGTACTCGAGGTGTTTCTGTTATAGTATCCTCCAGTTCGGGTTGATAGCGAGTAAGCCCGTTTACGGTTCCAAACCACACCTGATTCTTTGCATCCATGCAAAGTGCGTTGAGAGTGGTTTCGCTGAATTTAAATCCATTACTTTTATCGTAGGCAACAACCTTCAAAGGGTTAGTGAGCGACTTGTCGAAAACAACCTTGTTAAAGCCTAAGGTAGTGCCAACTATGAGCGTAGTGTCGTTGTAGAACAGCAACGAGTTGATGGTTTTTGCGTTGAGGCCGTTTGACAAAAATGGAACTATTGTGTCTGCCTTGGCATTGTAGCGATACATGCCATTGGCTGTTCCGATATAGAGTTGGTTTCGCTTGTCTACTGCCAAGGCGTGAATGCGAAGGTCAAATAGTCCCTCCTGTTCGTTAAAATCGCGGTAGTTGTTTTTTCCTACGGGATGAAATTGTGCCAAACCACCCATAGTCCCCATCCAAATAGTCCCGTTGTGGTCGGCTATTACGGTTTGCACCTCAGGATGAATCAACCCATTATCCTCATTTATTGTGGATATCTTATCTGACTTAATTTCGTTGTATCCCACTCCAGTTCCGGCATAAATAGAGCCAAACTTACTCCATAGCACGCAGTTAATCTCGTCGCTCGCCATCATATCGTAAGTGGTAAGGTATTTGAATAGCCCTCTCTTTTGAATAGCCAAACCATCTTCGGAGGTACCTACAATGAGATTTCCGGAGCCATCGGTATCTATTGAGGTAACGCGCGTGCTGTGAAAACCCGTGTTTGAACCGATGAAGCTGGATGACATTCTATCGTTGTTTATTGATATTTTAGCTAACCCTTTGCCATCACCGCCCACCCAAATTGAGTTGCCATTCGTAGGCTTAAGCGCCATAACCTGCTTACCTGGAAGTCCATCGTCTAGTGTATAGTGAATGAGTTGAAAACCTTCAAAGAGCGATAGCCCATTCATGGAGCCAAGCCAGAGATTTCTGTTTCTGTCGCGATAGATTGAAAGAATCAAATTACCAGGCAACCCATTTTTTATGGTAATGTTTTTAATTTCAGATTTGTTGTAGTGGTACAGTCCATTGTCGTTGGATCCAAACCACACTTGGTCGATGCCATCGCAGTAAATGTCCCAAATGCGAGGATCGGTAATACCCTTTTGTTCACCAAATGGAATTGTATTATATCCCTTTTTTGTTTTTTTAAGTAGAAAAGCACCTGCATCTAATGTACCTAGCCAAATATTTCCTTGAGAATCTTTGTCGATACAGGAGAATAGTATGCTAGGAATTGAAATAGAGTTGCTAAGGTCTTCAACTTTGGGTTTGCCGTTTACGAAAGTAATTACGTTTAGGCCGCCAATCATGGCAATCCATGTTTTTCCGTTCGATTCATGATAGATGTCGAGCACAAAATTGGCGGAAAGGCCTTTATTGCTATCAATATTTTCAACGGAAACAGCACTGCCATTTAGCGTGATGATGTTAACTCCATTTTCGTTTGTGGCAGCCCATACACGCCCCTTGCTGTCGGGCACCAACTTCAGTATCGCTTTTCCTTTCAAGCCATCCTTGGTTGTAATGGATTTCCACTTAACACCATCGAAAACACCAATACCATTATCGGTTCCAACCCAAATATTACCATTGGGTCCCTCAATCACGCTACGAACGAAGTTACCCGGTAAGCCAGTGCTGCGGTCAAACACAGTGAACATGGAACCGTTGAATCGTGCCACTCCGCTTTCCGTTCCAACCCAAAGGTAGCCTCTTGCATCTTGGAGTATTGAGTAGGCAGTAGATTGCGGCAGACCGTCCTCTAGGGTATAGTTTCTAAAGTTATAGAGTTGACCCTTTGCCATGAAAGCACAGGTCAACTCTACAAATAGCGTTATAATAAATAATGTATGCTTCACGGTTTGCTTGTCCATTATTTTTTAATGAAAATAAACTGTCCACCTTCGTCGCCGGTGTTTACAATTGGGCTGAATCCCGGAGTTTGGTTTGAGTTGTTAATAACGGCAACCTTGATATCGTTGAAGAGCTGGCTGGCATCGAAGAACTTATTTTGATTGCCACTAAGCGATTTAAGTAGGTAGTAGGTAAACACAGAGTGACCTTCTTTCCCACCATCCATCACAGGTTCAATGCCTCCGGAGGTTAGGGCAGTGCGCGATGGTTTGGAGTATATTTGGTTATAATACTTGAATGAGTTCTCATAAGGAATTGTAAGCGTCTTGCCGCGGAAAATATCTCCGCTAAAGCATGCATCGGCAATAAGGAAGGTATGCTTACTCTTTATGGCACCAAGAAAGTCTTTTATATCTGTGTTCGAAATCATTTCGGAAACAGAGCCGGTAGTTGCATCGATTGGAACCCAGTAACCGCGCTGAAGGTTTTCCTTGTAATCGCCGTGACCGGAGTAGAAGATCAAAAGGTTGTCGTTTTCACGCACGTTGGCGATTAACCATTCATACTCTTTGAGTATGTTGGTTCTTGTAGCTTGTTCGTTATACAGCGTCTTGATAGATTGGAACTCGTAGTTGCTTGTTAGCTGTGCTGCAACTGATTTTGCATCATTTACGGCGTTCTTTAGTGGCTTCCATTCCCCGCTGTAGTTGTCAATGCCAATAACCAAAGCAAAGTAACGACCAACCGATACTTCTTGGATTGCCTTAGAGGCTTTTAAGCCTTTTAAAGGATCGTTGCTACCTCGGTAAAGAGCATAATCACCGGCTTGTTGAACCTCAGAGGCATCCACAGTTTGCTGGAGCGCAATGCTGATGTTTTTGCTTACGGCACCATCTAGTTGTGCACCTTCCGTTTTAATTGTAATGGCAATATCTTCCTTCTTGTAGTCTTTGTTTATGTAAAAAACCAACTCAACATCTTCTTGGGTCTCTGCTTTAAGTTGTAAATTTAGTTTGCTTTCAAGCAGAAGAATATCTGCCGGAAGTGTATATAGTAGTTTAAGGTTGTTTGCGTCTTCTTTCGATAGGTTCTTTACCTTGAACTTTAATCGTACTGTTTCGCCAGGAACTATTTTGCCTGAAGCCGATGAGAAACTTTCGTTTGCTACGTTGACCTTAGGTAGTTGTGCATCATTGTTAATAGAAAGTTGCCAAACTTTTAAGTATTCAATTTGTACCGATGACCGTTCGGCTACTTGAAAGCCAATACCATTGCCAAAGAAAGGTTCGAATGGCATTGTGTGGACTAGCTGTTGATTTAGAAAGAAGTAGTATTTCTGTCCAACCTTGCGAACGGTTAGTGTATTGTAAGTATAGTTGTTGATTAGTTTTGTGGACGTTACTGGCACAAAGTCGGTGAAGGTTCCGGTAAACTTATCGATGGTGTATTGCCCCTGTCCATTGAAAAAGAAGTCGAACTGCTTACCTTCTGTAGCCGATTTTCCCCACTGTAATCCGTTGAATTTGTTCTGAATCCCTTTGTCTAGTCTAATTTTTAGTTCAATCTCAAAGTCTTTGGCTTGATCGATAAACACCTCTTTGAAATCCTCTTTTGCCACATCCTCATACGATTGGAAAAAGAGTGTTCCCTCTTGAAGGTTCTGAAACCAAACATTCTCCTTAATTCCTAGGTACCAGCTATTCTTATTGTCCGTGAACTCTTCTGAGAATAGCGTTACCCGTTGGACGGTAGAAATCGCACTGTAGAGTTCTGGATTAGATAACGCTTGTCCTTTCACGGTAATGTTGGAAGAGGAAACAAGTAAAGTCGTTAATAGGAAAACTAAGAATACAAATCGTTTCATGGATATTGCTTATTGTTTGCTTCGAATACGGTTAATCATGATTTTAGCATAGCAAGGTACGGCATGTTTTACGATTTGTATTTATCAATTCGTGCAAAACAGTGTGGAAATTCAACAAAAAATGACGCAAAAACTGCAATCGTTTACTCAAAAGTAAATGCTGTTTGAAGATGTTTTTATATCTTCAACCGTTGATAAATAGTCGCTATAGTTGAGTTTATTGCAATAGATTATGGGTTCAAACTTACACTTTTTAACAAATTCATTATTAGCAGTTGTTTGTGCTGTAATGGGAGCTTCTTTTCTCTCAATTCATATGCCTAAAAAGGAAGGGTTAAGGAGTTATCAAATTTCGCTTCGTGTTTTGGCTATTGCCTATTTTGCTATGAGCCTAATTGCCTTAACGGTTATTTCCTTTAATCTTTCAGATAATTCTAGAGAGTATATACCATTCATAATCACGTTTATATCGTCAACTCAGGCGCTGCTTTTTTCATTTACACTTATTACGCTCATCAATCCAACGTTTGTAAAGATCAAAAATGTATTTTTCCATTCATTACCCATTTTCATATTTCTGCTTTTCTATATAATCTTTAATGCTCTGTTTGGCGATCCTGTTGTTACTTCTTTGAATCAGTTTTTCCAGAACATTAACCATCCAACACTTATTTTGAGGTTGTTGTTTTTGGGATTCTACGTTTTTCAGTTGGTATATTATACCGACCTGTTTATGAAAGAGGCGCAGCGTTACGATAGTGAACTGCTAAATTACTTTTCGGATGTTGTTCAGCTAAGGCTGAAATGGGTGAGAGTTGCCTTCTTTGCTGCTCTCTTTGTTGGCTTTACTGCCTTAATCTCTTGCTTCTTTCCGAAAAAGGACGATTGGATTTTCAATATTCTTTACAGCTTCTTCTATTTTTTATATGCTCAGGAGTACATTAAGTATAATAAGGTTTATAATATTGTAGAGCCAGTTATTCAGTTGGTTCCCGAAGAGGATAGCACAGTGATGATAAAGGCTAGAGTTAAAGCCGATTGGGATTTCTACAAACACCAAATTGAGTCTCAACATTACTATCGTGAAGCAGGTATTAATATTGAAGATCTGGCTTCTCGTTTAAGAATTGGGCGCACAACTCTATCGAACCTAATCAATAGGGAAGAGGGTGTAAATTTCAACACGTGGATTAACCAGCTTCGCATTGAAGAGGCCAAGCAATTACTTCTCGAAAATCCTGATTATACTATTGCAACCATCTCCGAGATGGTTGGTTACACCGAGCAAGCCAACTTCAGCCGCCAGTTTAAGTTGATAACCGTGAATCTCCGCTGATGTGGCGTAAAAAGGTAATTGCTTCTTAGCTGCTTTTTTTTCAAATAGAAGGCTTTTTTTGTCGATACGTGCATGTGATTGTATGGATTGATAAGGATGCATTATTTGCAAGAACCTATTTTTGTGAGTATGATCCGTATTGTTCCATTTTCATTGTAGGCATATGTTACAGGCAAAATCTATTGTTCGTTGTATTGGGGTTGTGATACTCTTTTCTTTACAACTCTCTTCGTATTCGCAGAGTTACCAGTTAGTAGCAGTTAGTGGCACGTTTACTCCTTTGAGTGAAGCTACCCATGTTGCAGCAATTCAAAC
>JACCEE010827615.1_pt1 | contig 13565 bp, 6 predicted proteins | sample 7449931 | NCBI WGS metagenome assembly JACCEE01 (sample SAMN15323457, study PRJNA562643) | freshwater metagenome | isolation source: river surface water | place: USA:Blue River Watershed | collected 2017-08-19 | reverse complement strand
GCCGATCGTCACCAACGGGCTCGGGCGGAATCCGGCGAGGAATTCCCCGTTGTCCTCCGGCGTGAGAAAACTGCCGATGGAGCCCGCGGTGACTATGAGACCGTCCGGCGCGGCCTCGCGCGCAGAGCCTCTCGCGAGTCGGTAAATCGCGTTAAATAAGTCCTCGTTTCCGTAGGGCGACCCGAGCGAGCGTCCGACGAAGGTTCTGAGCGTCACGCCCTTATCCCTCGCGAAGTCGGCGAGCCCGCGGCGTATGAGGGACTGATACCGTCCCTCGATTTGATTTATCAGCAATCCCACGACGGGGCGAACTTCGTTTTCGGTTTCCATGTCCCTTCCCAGCGGCCATTATCGCCCAGGGTTCCGCGATATGTCCAGCGCGGTCTGGTAAAATCCCCAAGACGCTTCATTTGCGCGGAGAATGCTCGGAAAAATTGGCGATATCATGGTATAGTTATTGAAATTACGCATGGGAAAGGGGCATAGCCATGAGCGGAAAAAAAGACGGACGAAAATTCAAGCTATCGGATATCCTGGGCGAATACACGCCGCCGCCTTTTATCAGGAATTTGGGCGCGTCGATCAAGGGTTTTTTCGCGGGTAAGCTCGCGCCCCTCGCCAAAAAGGCTTTCGCCTTCGTCGTCCATAACCGGAAACTGCGGATTATCGCGGGAAGCGCGGCGCTCGCCGTCGCGGCGATCGCGATAGGCGTATCGCTGTGGCGTACGTTCCAGCCTAAGCTGATGAAGATCGACTACGCGATCGCGAGTCCCTCTCCCAGGATAGATCCCGATCAGCCGATCTCGAGTCTCGTCGTTTCCTTTTACGGCTCGGCCGCCAAGACGGAGGACGCCGGTAAGGCGGTGACCGCCGGCATAACCATGAAACCCGCGGTCGCGGGCTCCTGGCGTTGGGAAGAGGACAACAGGCTCGTCTTTACCCCGGTAAGCGACTGGCCGATCGGCACCGAGTACTCCGTCGAGTTCGCGAGGGATTTCTTTCCCGATCACGTGCGCATCGACCGCAAATTCTCCTTCGCGACGCAGAGATTCGACGCATCGATCACCGCATACGAGTTTTACATCGATCCCGAGAACAGCCGGATCAAGCGGGTCCTCGCGACGATCAGCGCTAACTATCCCATCGATCCCGAGTCGCTCGAGGGCAACGTATCGCTTCGCCCAAAGATGCTCGCGAGCTCCGGAAGCTTTCAGGATAAGGCCTATCAATATAGCGTCGGCTATTCGGACGATCGGCTTCGCGCGTACATCGTGTCCGAGCCACTTGGCATGCCCGTTAACGACGTCTTGATGGAACTCGTGGTTCAGAACGGCGTTCGATCCTCGCTCGGCGGTCCCGGCATCGACCGGGATCTCAAGTCGAGCGTGACCATTCCCGGGGCCTCAGACTATATTCGCGTCAACGGGCTCTTGCACGATCTCGTCAAGACGCCGGACCAGAAATACGATCAAGTGATCATCCTCGAAACGAACGGCGAGATCGACACCAAGGAACTGCAGAAAAACCTCTCCGCCTATCTTCTTCCCGTCGATCGACCCGAGATGCCGGGAATCGAGGCGGCGAAGGATTATCAATGGGAAAACCCGGACGAGATGACCGAGCAGATTCTCAAGCTCTCCGAGCCGGTCAAGCTCATCCCCATTCCGAACGCGCGCAACGTCAGCGCGGTGAATAGCTTCCGCATTGAAGCGGTCGCCGGGCGGTATCTCTACGTCAAGCTGAACGGCGGCACCCGATTCTACGGGGATTATTTCCTAAAGAACGATTACCAGGCGCTCTTCCGCGTCCGCGAGTATCCCAAAGAGGTGTCGATAGTCTCGGACGGGTCGATCCTCTCGCTGACCGGTAGCAAGCAACTCGCCATGCTGTCCCGCGGGATCGGCGAAGTGCAATTCGAGGTCGGGCGCATACGCCCGGACGACATCAATCACCTTGTCTCGCAGTCGAACGGCGACCTGAGTTCGTTCCGCTTCACGAACTATAACTTTAACGAATACAACGTAACCGCGCAGTTTGCCGAGGAGCAGACCGTGCCGATAGGAAGCGCGCGCGACGTAAGCTATTTTTCGTTCGACTTTTCGCGGTATCTGGAGTCGATACCCTCGCAAAACCTGCGTTATGGGCTTTTTATCTTTAAGGTGAAGGGGAAGGACAAGAATAGAAACTTCTCCGACAAGCGGCTCATCATGGTGACGGATCTCGGATTCTTCGTTAAGACGAACACCAATAAGACTAAGGACATTTTCGTGCAGTCGATCGCCACGGGCAATCCCGTCGGCGGCGCGACGGTTACGGTACTTGGCTTGAACGGAAACCCGATCGCGAGCGGGGAGACGAACGGGAGCGGCCACGTGCAGTTTCCCGACCTTTCCGGTTACCTCAACGAGAAACGGCCGATGGTCATCGTCGTGCGTCAGGGCGAGGATCTCTCGTTCATGCCCTATCGAGCCGAGGGCCGGTACCTGGATTATTCCAGTTTCGACACCGGCGGCGTCGTGGGCGCCACCGATCCCAAGACCATAAACGCGTTCATTTTTTCCGACCGCGGCATTTACAGGCCCGGCGACGAGATTCGCATGGGCATGATCGTCAAGGCGGGCGATTGGAAAATCAATCTCGCCAAGACTCCGCTCGAGTGCAAGATCGTCGACTCAAAGGGATCGGAGGTCTATGCCCGCCGCATCTCCCTCTCGAGCGAGGGCTTCGAGGAGATCAAGTACCGGACGGAGGACTATTCGCCCACCGGCGTGTACACCGTCTCCCTCTATTTCATTCGGGAGGATCATAACGACGAGCGGGTCTTCCTTGGTTCGGAGACCGTGAAGGTCGAGGAATTCCTCCCGGACAACCTCAATATAACCGCGGCGTTTTCCCCGATTCCCAAAACGGGATGGATACAGCCCGGTAAGCTCGACGGCATCGTTACGCTTAAGAATCTGTTCGGCACGGTCGCGGCCGGAAACGACGTTAAGGCCCAGATAACGCTGTTGCCGGGAACGCAGTATTTTAGGCAGTACCGGGACTATACCTTCTCCGATCCCTATTCGAGCGATAAGTCCTACAAGGAATTCCTGGGGACGAAGCAGACCGACAAGGACGGCAAGGTAACCTTCCCCATCGACCTTTTGAAATTCGAGAAAGCCACGTACAGTCTCCGCTTTTACGCCGAAGGCTTCGAGAAAGGCGGCGGAAGGAACGTTTCGTACGAGGCGTCGGTATTCGTGTCGCCGTTGCAGTACCTGGTTGGATACAAGGCCGACGGGGACTTGAAATACGTCAACAAGGATAGTAAACGCGCCATTTCCCTCATCGCGATCGATCCCGACCTCGCGCGGACCAACGTCGGCGACCTTGAGCTTACGATTAACGAACTTCGCTACATATCGGTCCTGCTGCGCCAACCCAATGGCGTCTATAAATACCAGTCCGTGGAAAAGAGCTTCCCGGTGACGAATAAGACGCTGAAAATCTCCGCTGCCGGTACGCAGTACTTCCTCCCGACGGGCACCGAGGGAGATTTCGAGGTGATACTGACCGGTAAGGACGGGCTTGTGTACAACAAGTTCAGCTACTCGGTCATCGGCGAGAAGAACATCGAACGCAGCCTGAACCGGACCGCGGAACTGAACGTCCGCCTCGACAGGCAGGACTTCAAGAACGGCGAGACCGCCCAGGTCTTTATCAAGGCGCCCTACGCCGGCGCCGGTCTCATCACGATCGAGCGCGACAAGGTGTACGCGCATAAATGGTTCCAATCCGACGGTCTTTCGACCGTACAGTCCATAGACGTGCCCGCGGACCTTGAGGGCAACGGCTACGTAACGGTGACTTACGTGCGATCCCTCTCGTCACGGGAAATCTACATGAGCCCCTTAAGCTACGCGAGTGTGCCGTTCTCGGTAAGCAAGGATTCGAAGACCAACAAGATCACGCTCGACTTTCCCTCCGAGGCGAAGCCCGGAAAGGACTTCGTGATCAATTACTCGAGTTCCAAAAAGGGTAAGATCGTGATCACCGCGGTCGACGAGGGAATCCTGCAGGTCGCCCAGTATCAAACCCCGAACCCGATCGCGTTCTTCTTCAAGAAACGCGCGCTCGAGGTTAGCACGGCCCAGATACTCGATCTCGTCCTGCCGGAGTTCAGCGTCGTGCGCTCGCTCGCCGCGATGGGCGGCGACGGCGGCATGGAAGAGCTCAATCGAAACCTGAATCCCTTCAAGCGCAAGAGAAACGTGCCCGTCGCGTACTGGTCGGGCGTCATCGACACGGGCCCCGAATCCCGCAGCGTGAGCTATGCGATACCGGACTATTTTAACGGCTCGATCCGCGTCATGGCCGTCGCGGTTTCCGACGACGCCATCGGCGCGACCGCCGACAAGGCTATTATCCGCAATACCTTCGTCATCACCCCGAACGTCCCCATGATGGCCTCGCCCTCGGACGAATTCGAGGTTTCGGTCACCGTCACGAATAACCAAAAGGGCGTCGGCAAGGACGGGAAGGTGAGCCTTTCGGTCAAGCCGAGCCCGCATCTCGCCGTCCTGTCGCAAAGCTCAATGGTTTTGGATATCCCGGAAGGGCAGGACAAGACGGTGACCTATAAGGTAAAGGCGAATAACGTCGTGGGCGGGGCGGAGCTCCGTTTCATCGCGTCGAACGGCGCCGAGGTTTCCGAGCTCGCTTCGTACCTGAGCGTAAGGCCAGCCGTGCCCTATCGCGTTACGCTGAGCTCGGGCACGCTCCGCAAGAATCGCGTCGAGATCCCGATTAACCGCTCCGTATACGAGGAATTCGCGACGCGCGACGTCTCCCTTTCCTATCTTCCGCTCTCGATCGCCAAGGGCCTTTTCTTCTACCTAGAGAAGTATCCCTATGGGTGCTCCGAGCAGCTCGTCAGCGCGGCGTATCCGCTCCTCTATCCCAAGCTCTTCAAGGAACTTGGCATGACGCAGACCCAGGCGGATGACGGGGTTAACCGGATTATTTCAATCCTGCAGGCGCGCATGCGCGGCGATAACACCATCGGGCTTTGGACGTCGCTTTCCGATAGCGATCCGTACCTGATGGCGTATTGCGTGCACTTCCTTACCGACGCGAGGGCGAAGGGGTATTACGTCCCGCCCGCATTCATGGAGAAATGCCTGAGGGGTCTGAAGGAGATCGCCGAAGGGAGCGGCTCAAGCCATTACAATTTGATCGCGAGGTCGTACGCCATCTACGTGCTGACCAGAAACGAGGTGATCACCACTCAGTACATTACGTCGCTTAAGCGGGACATGAAGAAGTACGACGAGGGTGATGTGGGATACCCGTCCCTTTTCCTCGCGGGAAGCTACGCGATGCTCAAGCAGGATTTCGAGGCCTCGACCCTTCTCGGCAAGATCAAACGCGAGTTCCGGAAGGACTCCTCGTATCGGTACGTGGACGGCCTATGCTTCACCTCGCTCTATCTCGATATGGTCGCGCGTCATTTCCCCCAGCGGCTTAAGGACGTAACGACCGAGCAGCTTCTCGCCATCGCGCAGGAGATGGAGCAGCAGCGCTACTCGACGCTCTCGGCGAACTATGCCCTGATGGCGATCGAAAGCTATCTCGCGGCGGTGCCGACCGCAGAGACGGGTCGATTCACCATCACGGAGGTCGACGCGAATAAAAAAGTATCGGAGCTCGCGCCTAAGGGCGACCCGATTTTCTCCGCAGCGTTCACTCCCGCGGCGAAGCGTCTCGCGCTCCAGAATAAGGACGACTTCAGCCTGTTCTATCAGGTGACCCTCGCGGGCTTCGACCTTGAGCTCCCGAAGACCGAGACGAAGGAAGGCATCGAGGTGTACAGGGAATTCACCGATGCGTCCGGGAACAAGGTCACGTCCGTCTCCATCGGCGACGAGGTGTACGTTAAGCTTAACTTCCGCTCGATCGCGAGCGAGTACGTAAGCGACGTGGCGATCGTGGATATGCTCCCCGCTGGCCTCGAGGCCGATATCGACTCGATCCGGAATCCGTCGGATTCGAGTCGGTGGCGACCCGATTACGTCGATATCCGCGAGGACAGAATCGTCGTATTCGGCTCGGTATCGCAGAAGCTGAATTCGTTCGTCTACAAGGCGCGCGCCATAAACAAGGGCACGTTTACCGTTCCGCCGCTGTTCGCGGAGGCGATGTACGATAAAAAGACCTGGGCGTTCAGGCCCCAGGCCCCGCTGACCGTCAAAGACAAGTGAGGGTCCGTTCAAATAAAAAAGCGCTCGTCGCGGGCGTCGCGATCTTAATCGCGGCGCTTGCCGCCTGCGCGCTGTTCTCACGCGCCTATCGGAGTCCCCTCGACGGTATTCCGTTCTCCGGCGCGTACCTCGACGCGGACGGCGGGCTTTTGCGCGTCTTCCTCGCCGAGGACGATAAATTCCGGACGAGAAAGCGACTTTCCGAATTTCCCCCGCGCTTCATCGAGGCGATCCTCCTGCAGGAAGACCGATACTTTTATTCCCATTGGGGGATCAATCTTCCGGCGCTCGCGAAGGCGGGCTGGGAGACCTACGTGAAAAAATCGCGCAGGATGGGCGCCTCGACCATTACCATGCAGCTCGCGCGCCTGCGATACGGGCTTTACACGCGCACGGTGCCCGGTAAGCTAAGCCAAATACTTCACGCGGCGTATCTTGAGCTGTTTTTCACGAAAGACTCCATCCTCGAGGCTTACCTGAACCTCGTTCCCTGCGGGCGCAACATCGAGGGTTTTCCGGCCGCGTCGTGGTATTACTTTAATCGCGGGATCGGTTCCGTCGACCTTGCGCAGACGCTTTTGCTTTGCGTGATTCCGCAGGATCCCAACGCCCGGGCCCCGATCGACGGACGCGCCTCGCCCGAGCTTACGCGCACGCGCAAGGCTCTTTTTGACGCGTGGGCGCAGGCCCATCCCGAAAGCGCGGACGGTTCACCCGAATTCCGCATGGCCCCCGAATTGTTCTGCGATTTTCCGTTTAGGGCGCCGCACTTTACCGAGTACCTTGAAAAGACAGACGCCTCGCGCGGCGTCGAGACCAGAACGACGATATCCCCGAGAATGCAGGAACTTTGCGAGGAAACCCTGGAGCGCTACATCGTTCAAAATCGGGGGTTCGGCGTGAAGAACGGCGCCGCGCTCCTCGTCGATTTCGAGACGATGGGCGTTCTCGCGTCGGTTGGCTCGGCGAACTATTACGATGCCGATATCGACGGTCAGGTAAACGGCGCGACGGCGAAGCGCTCTCCCGGCTCGACGCTCAAACCCTTCATTTACGCGCTCGCGCTCGAGCAGGGCCTGATCCATTCGGAAACGATGCTCAAGGATACCCCGATGAGCTTTAACGAGTACACGCCCGATAATTTCGGTAGCGTGTTCAAGGGTCCCGTCAAGGCCTGGGAAGCCTTGGTCGACAGTCGTAACATTCCCGCGATCGCCCTCGCGCGGGACATAAAGAATCCCGATCTCTATGCTTTTCTAAAGGGTGCGGGCGTCGGCGGCCTGAAGGAACGCGAGCACTATGGCCTCTCGATCGTTCTTGGCTCGGCGGAAGTCAGTATGATGGAGCTCGCGCGGCTCTACGCCGCGATCGCGAACGGTGGAATGGAAAGGGATTTGCTCCTGACCGACGCGCGGCGTACGGACGCGGGAAAGCGAATATTGACGAAGGAATCGGCGTACATCGTGGCGAGAATGCTCGAGAGGAATCTGCCCCCGTTCTCGGTACGGCCTCAGACTTCTCGCGGCGTGCCCGTCGCGTATAAAACCGGTACGTCGATCGGTTTCAAGGATTGCTGGAGCGTCGCGATCTTCGACCATTATGTGCTATGCGTATGGATCGGAAATTTCGACGGGCAGGGCAATAACTGCTTTCAGGGGCGAACCATGGCGGCCCCGCTTCTCTTCAACATGATCGATTCGATCCTCGCTACCGATGGTTCGCGCCGGGCGCCGGCGGCTCAGCCGGCCGGCGTCGCCAAGGTTCCGGTGTGCGCGGTGTCCGGCGGAATCCCGGGGCCCGATTGCGGTGAAACCGCCATGGCCTGGTTCATCCCCGGAGTCTCGCCGATCTCGGGTTGCAAGATACACCGCAAGGTTTATATCGACGCGCGGACCGGATACCGAACTGACGTAACCTCCGGCAGGAATATCACGAGCGCCGTGCGCGAATTCTGGCCGACGGACATACTCGAGCTTTTCGCGGAAGCGGGCCTGCCTCGGCTCGTGCCCCCGCCCTATCCCCCGAAGGAGACTCGCTTTGACGACGCGCGACTGGGCTTCCCCCCGGACATCGTCTCCCCGCTCGCTAATACGGAGTACGTGATCCGCGCGGAGGACGATGACCGCAAGAGCCTCGTTCTGGAAGCCTCCGCGGACGCCGACGCGACCGAGCTCTTTTGGTTTTCGGGGAATGTCTTCATCGGACGCACCAGACCCCGCGAGAAACTATTGTGGAAGCCGGAGATCGGAACCTACGCGTTAAGCGTCGTCGACTCCAAGGGTCGATCGGACAGCATCCCCGTCAAGGTTATTCAGGGCGAGTAGGGATGGCTTTTGCCATCCCCGCGCGCCCGTTTACTTCCATGAATCGTAGAGCCGTTCGACGATCTTCGCGTTTTCGGCGAGACGTCCGCCAAGATCGCGGGCCGCTCGGAGGTCGCCGCTTTCATAGGCGAGCGAGAGTTCCTTCTCTATGCGCGCGCGTTCGGCCTCGAGCGCGATAATCCGTCGCTCGATCCCGTCGTTGCTTTGATTCGTGGGGCCTTTTACGGCGCCTTTCACGGCGCCTTTCGCCGCCGCGGTTTTTGCGCGCTCGATGGCCTTTCCCCGCCCTTCGGGATCGCCTCCCTTCGTGGCCTTGAACGGGCCACCCGTCGAATCCCCGTACCTTCGATACCAGAATTCCGAGAAGTTGCCGTCGTACTCGACGAATTCGCCGTCGTCGATCTCGACGACGCGCGTCGCGATGCGGTCCAGAAAATAGCGGTCGTGCGAGACGACGAGGACGGTGCCGTCGAAGTCGGCTAGCGCGTCCTCGACCGCCTCGCGCGACGGGATGTCGAGATGGTTCGTCGGCTCGTCGAGGATCAGGAAGTTAGCCCGGGAGATAGACGCGAGCGCGAGCTGCAGCCGATTTGTCTCGCCTCCCGAAAGGGACGCGATTTTCCTTTCAAGAGATTCACGCGAGAAGAGGAGGGGAGAGAGCGCCTTCCATGCCTCGTCCGCCGTCTTGGCGCCCGAGGCAACGCACGCGCCGAGCACGGTCTCTTCGGGGTTGAGCGCGTCGCCGTGCTGGGAACAATAGGAAACGCGCATGCTTGGGCCGATCGCGATCGGACCCGAGCCGTCGCGCGTGCCTTCGCGGAGAATCGCCTCGAGAAAGGTCGTCTTTCCCGATCCGTTGGGCCCGACGAGCGCGACGCGATCGCCCGGCGCCATGGTCAGCGAGACTGCGTCGAGCACCGGAGAGGCGCCGAAAGTCTTGGTATACTCCGTCGCCTTGAGCGCGATGTCCGCGCGCGAGCGCTCTCCCGCGAAGCTGATTCCCGCCTTGGCGTCCGGCGCTCGCGGTTTCTCCGCCGACCGCTCGCGGGTTTTTTCCAGCTGGGTCCTTCGCGCGCGGAGACGCCTTCCCCATTTTGGGTCTGGATGGGCGCGCGCGATCGTCTCGAATCTCTTTACGACCTCCTCGAGCCGCGCGATTCGTTTTTGGTCGGCTTTCCAATCCATCTCCCCGGCGACTGCTTTGCGCAGCCGTTCCATCCTGTACGCCGAGTAATTGCCGGTATAGGATTCGATCTTCCCGGACTCCAGCTCAAGCACTCGCGTGACCGTCCTGTCGAGCAGGTATCGATTATGCGAGACGATAAGCACCGCGCCCGGATAGTCGCGCACGCATCGCTCGAGCCAGGAAAGGCCCCATGCGTCCAAGTGGTTTCCCGGTTCGTCGAGCACGAGAAGATCCGGCCTGCTTAGCAGCGCGCGGGTAAGCGCGAGGGCGTTGCGTTCCCCTCCCGAGAGAACCTGCGTCTTTACACGTGCGAGTTTTTCGAGTCCGGCCCCGCTGAGGTATCGCAGGGAGCGTTCCTCGGCGAGGTCCCCGCCGTTCGCGTCGTATTCCGCGCGGAGCGCGCCGTACTCGGCGAGCGCGCGGTCGAGCGCCTTTCCGTCGGCCGAGGCCATCTCCTCCTCGAGCGAGGCGAGCCGATCGCGAGTCTCGCGGAAAGGCTCGAGGACGTACTCGAGCGCGGTGCCGTCGAACTCGGGGAAGAATTGCGGCACGAACGCGACGCGCGCGCCGTTCTCGCGGACGATCTTTCCGCTCCAGTCGTCGTCCTCGCCCATAAGAATCCGTAAGAGCGTCGTTTTCCCCGCGCCGTTCCCGCCGATAAGCGCGACTTTTTCGCCGCGCGAGATCCTGGCGCTCGCCCCGGCGAGAACGGTCGTTCCCGCGTAGTCCTTTTTCACGTTCTGTATGTCAATCATGATTAATCTCCCTTTTCCTGAACCGAAGCGCGCGATGGAAATAGAGGGAGGAAGGGTATGGCACGGTCGCTTAGCCTAACGGCAAAAAAAAAGCGCGATCCCTTTCTCCCGAGAGGAGAGGGTCGCGCGGTCTGATATGGGAAAACCCTGGGCTTGGTCAGGTGACCGGAATCGCCGTTGGGTCTCCGTTTTTCGACGCGGACGTACCTCTCCCGTAGGCGGCGATCGTGGCTGAAGATCTGAATGCCATATACGGGTTCGTTTTGTCCATGTCGGGTCGTGCTCCTGTTGCGGTATTTTATAGCCATTCCGGAAAAATCGTCAAGTGCCTTTATTCGGCCGCATCCTGGACTTTTACGTCGTACGCGCGGAGCGTGGTCGTTCCCTTTCCATACCAAATCTCGTTGCCGAGATCGACGTTGGTGATGAATTCGTCCATAGTTAGCATTCCGTTGTTGACCATGTATTCGAGAAACTCGTGAATCTTCACCGTACCCTTGAGAATCGGCGTTCTTGCGACAAACGAGGTGTAGGCCCAACGATTCGAGTGCGCTCCGGAATCGTCGCCATGACCGGTTTTCTCGTATACGTCGAATATGACGCCGCCGGACGTCACGTTCCCGCGCTTTGTCGCCCAGGCCCAATCACCGGGCGATTTGTCGTAGACCCAGATCATAATCTCTCGCGTGATATTTTCCTTAACGTTTGGAAGTCGCGAGATCGCCCAAATTTGGAAAGACATATTGAGGCGTCCTTCGGCCTCGATCGTCGCGTCGATAGTGACCGTGACTTTTTTGGCCCCCACCCTGAACGGAAAGTCCGGCGCGAATCCCCTTCCCTTAACCCAAGGGCTATCGCCGCACCCGATCTCCGGAAAGGCGAGTACCCATCTATCGCTTCTTTTCCACTCCCAGTCCCAACCGACGGTTCCACCGACATTGTCGGCTCCCGCGAAGATGCGCTGAGCGTGCTTACCTTTCGTCGCTTGTTTGTTCCATATGTTGTTCAATAGGAGGTATCGGCCGGCGTACGGGATCTCTGCCCAGTCTTCCGTGGCGACGACGACGCCCTTGGGGGGCTCCGCGTGAATCGAAGTCGGCGTAATCGACAGCGCTACGAGCGCGCAGGCTATGATCATTGCTTTGCGGTGCGACATTACTATTCTCCTTACAGCGTGTATGCGTCCCTGTCGAGCCTATGTACGCCGGTTTGCGGATCGAGCGTAAACCCGCAGGACTCGAGCGTCGCGCGCGACGGGGCGTTGTCGGCATCGGGCTTAGCCACGATAAGGCGCGCGTCGGGTAGGGTAAACACCCGATCGACGAGGGCCCTTACGATGGCCTTTCCAAGGCCGCGCCCGACAAAGTCATCATCCCCGATCATGTAGTCGAGACTGTACGTGCCCTCGCGCGGGTACATGGCATACTCTTCCTCATTCGCGCTCGCGCAAGGGTATAGCTGGCAGAAGGCGAACGGCGTGTCGTCGATCGACGCGATGAAATGCCGTATGAACGAGAACTCGCCGCCTCGCTCGCGAATCTCCCTGAGCCATTCCTCAGGATCCGTAAACCATTTGCGCACGCGTTCGCCGTAGAGCCAGATTCGAATCGTAAGAAGATCCTCGTCTTGTATGGCTCTAAGAGATATTCCCTTCGTAGGTTCCATCTTTATCCCCCAAGCATCGCAAAAAACTATAGCACATCGACCGATTTACACAATCACGAATTGAATATATAGTTTTATATAAAATGAGATCAAGATGACTCATCGATTTTTTTTATTCGGCGCCTCAGTCCTGTTGGCGGTCGCTCTCTATGGCTGCGGCGACGGCTCCACGCCGAAGGCGGGATCCGGAAAGAAGCAAATGACGGTGTTAACTTCGTCGGACGGGGACTGGAAGGCTCCCGCTTTTAAAAAAGTGATTTGGCAGGACGAGTTTAACGGCGACGCGATCGACACCTCGGTATGGCGGTACGAGACCGAGGCTACCGGTTGGAGTAAGGATTGGAATAAGGAACTTCAGGATTACGTCGACGCCGGTGCGGGAGGCGAACACGCCCGTATCGGCAAGGACGGCGGCGATAGTTGCCTTATAATAACGGCGACGAATCCGGCCCCGGGGAAGTACGCCTCGGCGCGATTGACGACGAAGGGTAATCGCTTTTGGAAAAACGGCGTAACCGTCGCGGCGCGAATTAAGCTTCCGAGGGGTCAGGGTATTTGGCCCGCGTTCTGGATGCTGCCGGAGATCGGCGACTGGCCCGACGCCGGCGAGATCGATATCGTGGAGACGATCGGCGGCAACGGCAGGGAGAGCACCGCTCACGCCAGCTTGCACGGGCCTGGGTACTTTGGGGCGAACGTGATAAAGGGGAGCGCCTTCTTGCCTAAGGGCGATTTCGCGGAAGCGTATCATGTGTACGAAGTGCGATGGGCAAAGGGAAAGATCGAGTGGTTTATCGACGGTAACCTCATTCATAGCGTCAGCGCGAATACGGTTCCCGGTGCATGGCCGTTCGACGATAAGGATTTCTATCTGTTGCTCAACCTCGCAGTCGGCGGCTACTGGCCGGGAAACCCCGACGGCACGACTGCGTTCCCTCTGTCGCTTTACGTGGATTGGGTTCGAGTGTACAAATAGCCTTAAGCGCGGGTTGATGCTATACTCTCCGCGATAGGAGTCCGCCATGTGGTTAATGATACTTACCGTCGTGTTCGCGCATTTTCTCGCGCTGCTCAGCCCTGGTCCCGATTTTATCCTGGTCGTTAAGAGCGGCGTCAGGAACACGAAGCGGAACGCTTTGGGCATAGCGGTGGGAATAGCGGCGGCGAACGCCGTATACATCGCGCTCTGCATCGTCGGCATCGGCGAGATCCTTTCGCGGTCGATCGTGGTCATGAAAGTCCTGAAGCTATGCGGCGGGCTTTTCCTTACTTACGTCGCGATCATGGCGCTTAAGTCGCGGAAAAAAGACTATGCCTTTCTGGTGGAAAGCGAAGGCGACCCACGGACCGGCGGCGACCGCGGCCGCGGGAGCTCGTTCGCCAGGGGGTTTCT
>JACCEE010135137.1_pt1 | contig 13567 bp, 19 predicted proteins | sample 7449931 | NCBI WGS metagenome assembly JACCEE01 (sample SAMN15323457, study PRJNA562643) | freshwater metagenome | isolation source: river surface water | place: USA:Blue River Watershed | collected 2017-08-19 | reverse complement strand
GTCCAAGTTCAGAAAACAAAAGGGGCCCTCCCCCCCCTCTGTTACTTTTAAAAAACTATAATTTAATGTTCTATATTGTATAATCTAGTTACAGTAACCATAATAAAAAAGGAGTTGTGCAATGGTAGCCCTTTCGATCCTAGTGTGCGGTGTTCATACTCGCTATGATACATTCTTGCCTAAGATACAGAAACAGTTGTTTGATCAGCTGAATAATCTTAGCGAGGAAGATCAAGAGAGTGTTGAAATATTAATATTAACAGACAATAAGAAGATGATGCTCGGTCACAAGCGCAATAAGATGGTTGAGTTAGCACAGGGCAAGTACATTGTGTTTGTAGATGATGATGACCGCATTGCTGATGACTATATCAAAACAATACTAGATGCTACTGCACACGATACAGACTGCATAGTATTCCAGGCTGAGGTTAGTTTAAATGGTGAGCCTCCTAAGATATGTTATTACTCTAAGGGTGTTCAAAGAGACTACAATACAGCGAGCGCTTATCACCGTATACCGAATCATATATGCTGTGTAAAGAAATCAGTATCATTAAAGTCTAGCTTTCCAAACATACTTTATGGTGAAGACTCTGGTTACGGTAAGGTTCTGCTACCTAATCTAAAGACAGAACATAAGATAGATAAGGTGCTTTACTACTATGATTACAATGCTGGTACTACCGAGACACAGGCTTGGCGCTACAATAAAACTACGCCTCGTAAACAGAAGCCGGTTGTAGATGTTATTATATTATCTAAAGCTGATAACCAACAGACTAGAAGAATGACACAGTCTGCAATAGATAGTTGCTACTATGGAACCAACGGCTTGCCTATAAACATTATTGTTGTGGAGAATGGGCTTAGTTATCAATATGATAAAGCTACTACCATCCATAAACGTGAGAAGTTTAACTATAATGAGTTCGCTAACACGGCTGCTTCACTTGGCAATGCTGAATGGATAATGGTTGCTAACAATGATCTTATTTTTAAAGATGGTTGGTTACATCACCTGATTGCTGCTGGTCATGATGTTGTAAGTCCGCATGAACCAACAGATGTACGTCAGAAGGGGCTAATTAAGAATGAAGAGGGTGATGTTTGTGGACGGCACCTCTCTGGCTGGTGCTTTATGATTAAACGTAAGTTATGGGAAGACATTGGTAAGTTCGATACAGACGTTACTTTCTGGTGTAGTGATGATGTAGTGATAGAACAGGTGAAAGCAAAGGGCGTTCTGCCGATGATAGTTATTGATTCTATTGTTGAGCATACGGCTTCTACTACTCTAAAGACCCAGACGTCAAGTAATATCAATGATTTAAAGTGGCGCAATGTGTATATATTCAATAAGAAGTATAATAAAAATAAGTTTGCTGATCATCCAGAATTTATTAAGTGGTTAAAGGAGAATGAGAATGAGATTACAACAGATAGGGCTTAAACACAATACTGATAAAGCGTTCTTTCATAAATACTGTGACTTCTATCAAGAACACTTACCAAAGAGCAGTTTCAAGGGTAGGCTATTAGAGATTGGGGTAATGGATGGCGCTAGTTTACGAATGTGGGCTGAATACTACCCTAACGCTGAAATTGTTGGTATCGACATAAACGATAAGTCGCATTTAGATATACCTGGTGTTAAGATCATGCAACTTGACGGAACCGATCCTGATCAGCTTAAAGGTATTGGCATGTTCGACATCATTATAGATGACGGCAGCCACATGACCGCAGATCAGCAAAACAGCTTTAAATACCTTTATTTAAACGGTTTAAATAAAAATGGCTATTACATTATTGAGGATTTGCACACCTCATTAATGCCTAATTATGTAAACTCTGAAATGAACACCTTAGAATACATTGATCATGCAATGCTAGAATATGACTTTTTCCACAGGAATAAAAGAATAAAAGATAGCATGACCTGTATTATAAGGGCTGATCAGTTATGAGAATAAGCGTTGCTCTGATGGCTCATCCAAAACGTAAGCCTCAAGTCGAAGCTCTATTTAACCAGTTATCTGGGATGCCTTTTACCGATATATCAATATCTTATGATGCGCCAGATGCTGGATCTCACCAGACTGAATGGGATAATGGTAAAAGATCACTAGAGGCTGGTATTGGTAAGGGGGATTGGCACGTTGTTATACAGGATGATGCCATTCTCTGCCCTATGTTTTATGAAAATCTAGTCGGGGCTATTAACAACGCCCCCTCAAAATCATTAATCAGTTTATACACTGGCAAGTCTAGACCTCTGCCTAAAAGGGTTTCTCTAGCAGTTAATAAGGCTAAATATGCTACTTGGTTAGAATATTGGTTGCTATTGTGGGGGGTTGGTATAGTCTTGCCATCTAGCCACATCGAGCCTTTGCTAGAATTTGTGGATGATAGGGATGAGCCTTATGATACACGGATTGGAATATTTTATCAGCGTAATAGGCTACCAGTTTATTACACGATGCCGAGTCTAGTTGACCATGATGATGTTTTGGGCACCCTAATACCCGGGCATGGGACAGAACCCGGAGATAGAGTAGCGCATAGGTTTGCCAACGGTTTAGTGAGTTTCAACAATCAGATTATACAAATTTAAAGCTGATCTACCTTAGCCTGTGTTACGTCACTATTAGCTTCGGTATCAGCTAATATTCTGCCCTTCTCACCACTTGCATATACATCGCTATCACTCCAAACTGCTGTTGCATTATCTAACGCAGTTGGTAGGGCGTCTACACTCATCTGTGAAGCTATACCTGAAGAACCTATCGCTGTGAGCGTTCTGGTAGAGTGTGACCATATTTCAGATGCTGTAGCGCCACCTCCACCACTAGTTGAGATGGCTAGAACTTCTACGGGCTGGGCATAATTTATGCGAACTGTATAGGCCCCAAGCGTATCTACAAACGGGTCGCCGCCGCCCTCAACATATAGGATACCATTCACTACTGATAGCGTATGGTCGGCCTCGTCAGGTCGTACCTTCCAGCCATTAACAAGAGCAGTAAAGGCAGGGATTTCTTTAGCTCCAGAATATACGACACCACCTTTAATTGTATATGCGAAATCGTAAATGAAATTGTCTGCCAGACGTATCTGGTCTTTCCAGTGTGAATAAGCGCCAGGTATATCGTATTCGGTTTCGCCAGTACCCATAATCACTAGTTTGTTGGCGAAATCTATAGTGTATCGGTCGTCATGTGCAGGGTCGTAGATAGTGTCGTCGATAGGGGTATAAGATAGGCCTACATCTATAGCAGTCAAATCGAACGGCTCTGATTTATACGGCACATAGTCTTCATGCCAAACGACATAATATACACCAGATATGTCCGTGCCATTGTGCACATATTCATAGACAAATTGCCCCGATGTTACATTGTCCTCTCGTTGCAGCTCTACATCGCTACCGTCATATATAGCAACTGTTGTACCAGTCGGTAGCCCAGATAATATGAACGATACCGTATCTGCATCTTGTGGATAGCGCCTAGCCCTAGATGCTACACTAGTCGTCAAAGGTATTATCACGCTGCTTATAGCAGCAGTATTCGCTGTTCTCGTCACCATACGAAAACGTATTTTGAAACCATCATCAGAAAATGCAGCCTCATTAGGGTGATAACCAAAGCCCAAAGTAGCGGAAGAAAAAGTAGCAGCATTAGCAACGTCAACTGTTATTTGTGTCGATGAGTCTACGCTGACTATCTTTGCTTCTGAGCCAACTCCTGCTATCCCCGGTGCGTTCCAAACGTAATCGTCTACCGCTAAGCCTGTCGTATCATCAACAGTAATAGTGTATGCTCCTGATGTGCCTGCACCGCTATCTCTGTTAACATACATGTTTTTGTATGGCGAGAAGCCGTTACCATCGTTTCGATCTATGGCATAAGTCATATCATAAGTTGTTAAACCACCCGCGGAAACCAAAATTATTGGTGTCACAATAGGGAAATGATCAAAATTGATCGAGTAGTAAGGCAACTCCCACGTTATCTGATCCCCTACATTAAACATGGTGACCGAGCCGCTACCTGTGAACTTAGGTGTGCCAGAATCTATTGCCACTTGGCTTGCGGTGGTAACAGAAGGGCCCTCCATCGCTATAAGAAGTTTGCCATCAACTGTTCGGTAATCCAATGTGCCAGATGCAGACCCTGCAGAGTTCCCAGTGTATATGAATGTATCCTTGTTCAGAACAGTGATAGTTGTGCACAATTGCTTAGCACCAGTGGGTGAACCTGTATTCCTGATTTGTATATAATCACCAGTGGTCAAACCGTGATCTGTTCTTGTTACTGTGATTGTTGAAGCTGAACGAGTCCAACTAGCCCCTGTAGCATCTGGTTTACTACCATATTCCCCAACTATATGCTCGAAAAAGTGTTGGCCTAAAACAGCAGAACCCATAGCTGGTGTACCGCTACCAAAATTTAGTCCCTTAAATGTTACGTCCGAACCTATAAGAGTAGCAGCACCTAAATATCTATTATCTATTCCTACATTTTCGAAAAGAATATTTTTCATTGATGCGTGATATGACCAGCTTGCAGATGTGCCTTTGAGCCAAATGTTTTGTGTTTTCACGTTTTCTACGTTTGAAGAACCAAAAGTGAAAGGGGCCATAGTGAAAGCTGAATGGTAGAAAGAAAGTATACCCGATGTAGCACCAGCATTCGAACATGTGAATGTGAATGATGTTGTAGTAGGTGTAGTTAAAATCGTTTTTTGTGCTAACGACATTGTGCTTGTGCCATCAGTGCAATAAACATATATTTTATCGCCAGCTACTAGGCCATGAGGAGACGATGTGGTTACTGTCGCTGTTGTTGTAACACGAGTCCAACTAGCCCCTACTTCTGTATACCCAGTACCGTCAATTGGTGAAGCCTCAGTACCAATATTTCTAAAAGTAATATCTTTACCTGATGAGCTATGCGAATATATTTGATTAGGTACATTAGGGGCATAGGGGAAGGTTATATCTTCTACAAGAGTATCGCTATGATCAGCCCCTGTATAAAAACAATAGTTAGTAGTATCGTTAGGCATACCGGGTTCATTATCTGCCCAAGTTTCAATATTTGACCAAGTATCAGTAACACCAACAGATTTGGAGATATGTCCAGAGATAGCAGAATCGGTACATCCGAAGTTATTTACAGAAGTTAAAGCTATTGCATCGGCGTTGTTTGTTCTTGTTCCTGTCGAACGTATAAAGGATTCCGTGAGAGTTACATTATTAGAAAGATTTGCACGGAAAAGCCCTGTGCTTGTGCCCGTTGACGGATAAGTCCCACCTGTCGATAATCTCGTAAACGTACCACCGTAAGTACAAACAGAAAGGCTTAACGCGTAAGTATCTAAAGCTGACATTGCCGTATATCCCGAATCCATCCATGTGACTTCTGAACCCAAAGTAGAAAGCACAATAGGAGCGGCTATCACACTATTAGTAATAGTCACCTTATTATATGAAACTATCGAAAGATACCAGTTACACATGGCTTTGTCCATATTCCAAGTCCCTAAAGAGGCCCCACCAACATCATACCGTGCCCCCGGGGTAGCGTTAATAGTATTTACTGTAGGCGTAGCAGATTTTGCTGAGTTGAGAAAAACATTACCTACACGAATTTTGCATCCTGCACCTGGTAATGCGCCACCCGTGGAGTTGGTGCCGTCATGGCCAAACCTTAAAACTCCACCAGATGACACCCAGCAAACTCGCTGGCCCCTGCCGTCTGTTGGCACTTTATCTACAGTTGCCGTGTCGCTGGTTGAGTGCCAGATTTTATAAACACCCGACCCAGCACTGGTCTCAACGAATACGCCAGGGCAAAAACAAGTGTTACCGTTAGTGGGGATCTGATAGGTATCAGTCCTAGCTGGAGTGCCCGGAGTTGTGCCTATATAGTACCATTCACCACTAATAACAGGAGTGGTCAGGTTATTAAGGCCGTTAATGGTTATTGTTCGTGTTTCTGCCCCAATAACTTCTATCCATCCAGCGACATCAGCAGCCGTGGCATTAGCGCTAATGCCAGTCAGAGCACCGGCGGTATAGGCTACTGAATTCCATTGTTTAATTTTTATATATCCACTCGCTGGCATTGCAGATCCCGGTGTGGTCGGGGCAGCATTCAGCGCAGAGTAGACGCCTATAAGTATTCCAGAGGATGAGCCTTGGGAAATAGTTGTATTGTAAGCTGGTACGTTGCCAGAACCGGTGTTGTATGGGATCAGGCGTATATAACGCCCATCTATCGTAATATCTCCACCCAATGAAATAGAACCTGTGATATTACCTAGTATGTACCCACCGTTCTTCCCATAGAGAGAGTCTTGATCTATTGTCAATTTCCCGCCATTAACATTGTAGATATCGTCTCCTGCCTTACCAACAACGGCGTCAATATTGGTATCTGAAGTAATGGTGAAGGTAGCCATTAGAGTTCTCCCTCTAAATGAATACTTAACTCATTACCGATAATATCAATTGTAGCTCCATCTGCGATTAACTCTGATTGCGGTATATCAACATCAAATTTATTAATATAATCACCCTTTTGTTCTATGTCACTTATTTGTTCCTGATCGGTATCACGATCATAGGTGGCAAACCCCCATTCGAACTGATAACTAACGTGTCTTGTAGCCATTGTTCGCCTCCTTATAAGTATGACAGGCCCGCTCGTCCTGCCCAGTTAGTTGAATAATCTGATGTTCCACTAGCATACTCTCTGGCGTTATTGCTAATAGTCCTTCTATAAATATACCACCTTCCGTCGGTATGCGCATAGCCTACGTAAACATAGGTAGATGTTTTATCGTAGCCAGGGTCTTGTAGTGTGAAGCCGTTTGTTGAACTTGGTGGGTTCCCCCATTCTGTGTCATAGTCATCTCCACTTGCCTTTTTTAAGACTTGCCCAGCTGTACCGCCGCTTGCGACCCCTGGGCCAGATGGGCCTGTTGCGCCAGTGAATCCCTGTGGGCCACGCTGACCGGGCCCTCCAGCATAACCTTGCAAGCCACGATCACCCTTTTCACCTTTTTCGCCATGATCACCTTTTGGGCCTTGTGGGCCTCTTAAAGATTCAATCTTTATAAGATCTTTCCATATGATTTCACCAATATATCGCCACTGAACGTGTGTTTTTGATAAACGTAATTCTATTGGCCTGCCATCTTTACCATCCTTACCATCAAGACCGTCTATGCCATTAGTTCCGCTTTTGCCGATTAGTCCACGTGGGCCTGCTGGGCCTACCTCGCCCTGAACACCTTGCAGGCCACGATCACCTTTTTCGCCCTTTTCCCCACGATCGCCTTTTTCACCTGACGCTCCCTTTGGGCCAGCCTCACCACGTGAGCCGATCTGTCCTGTTTGACCACGTGGGCCGATTAGTTCCTTCACAGATATAATGTTATTCCACTGCCTATAACCCTTATATCGCCACTGGATATAGGAGCCGTCGGATCTTAGCTCAACCTCCAAACCATCACGACCGCTTGGCATTTTTTGGGGAGATGGTGTTGGGAGTAATGCGAACATATTGTTTATATTATATCATGATGATGCTATATATAATCTAAATATCTACCGTTAGAAAAACATGTCCAAGCTTGGTAACTCTGAGCTTTCCATATTTCATAAGCCTTAGCTACATTCTGTTCAGGGTCGTGCATCTGTTCACAAGTTATGCCTCGACCTGGTAAAATCCGCACCTGTAACATTCCGCAACTCATCCCATAAGTAACACCGTTTTTAACAAATGTAATTGTAGTATCGCCGACCGCTTTAACATTACCTTTACTCTCTGCTTTGCATATCCCATACATTGTTCTGCCGTCCCATTCACTGTAATCATATACAAGTCTACAAGGGTCATTAGCTACCAACTGTTTACGTTCCGCCCTAGCTTGCAAGTCAACCTCTAACTGTTTAATCTTATCTTCAAGCTCTTTAATCTTTTGCTGATTCTGGCTGTCGCTATCCTTAGTTTTCTGTAGCTCGGCTTCGGTGTTAGCTTTTTGTTGTTCGATGGTGGTGATAGTGCCATTCAAACTGTCAACCTTGTGAGATTGCTTCTTGTAGCTAACAACTCCGAATAGAATTGCTATTGTGATTACTGTTAGGATTAGTTTATTCATTGTCTACCTCTACCAACTTATATTTCTTGCCATCTTCATCGGTTACGAACCTATCTTTTGATTTTTCTTGTGCAGGCTCTTCATCTATTCTAATACCGCTAATCTGGTAGAACTTATCAGCATCAAAGCTTGGTAGTTCTTTAATCTTAAGTTGCTCTTCTCTAGTGGCTTCATTATAGCTAGACTGGAATGCTGCCTTATAATCGTAAACTTTTAAATACCCTCCAGTTGTATCATAGGTTGGTTTAGATTCCTTTTCTTCATCAGTCATATCACATTCTGGTACCCATTCTGTTAGATAAAAGTATAGCCAACTTGGTTTATATGCGGCATTCCATTCTTCTAACGTGCAGGGTTTGTCAAAACAACCGAATCCTGAATAGTCTTCTGTACTGAAATGTCCAGTGCTGTAATTAGATGTTGACCAGTCCCCTGTCGAGTAGCTTCCTGTTGAGCGGTACCCTGTCGAGCGGTACCCTGTCGAGTAGCCCCCTGTCGAGTAGCCCCCTGTCGAGTAGTCTCCTGTTGAGCGGTACCCTGTTGAGCGGTGCCCTGTTGAGCAGTCCCCTTTCGAGTAGCTCCCTGTTGACCTGTCCCCTGTTGAGCGGTGCCCTGTTGAGCAGTCCCCTGTCGAGTAGTCCCCTGTTGACCTGTCCCCTGTTGACCTGTTCCCTGTTGAATAGTCCCCTGTTGCTGTGTTACTCATAATTATTTATCCTTTCTTTCAGCTATTTTTTTAGCTATTGCCATAATCTCTGGCATTAAATCTATGTTAAAATATTCTTGAGCCGATATTAAATCTAAGCAAAATTGTTCGATTACTAAATCATCAATTGACTTCGCTTTAACCGCATCATCTTTATTCTTGATTGTTATTTTATAACCTACCATCGAATGTTCTCTCTGCTATTAGTCTATATATCTTTACATTCTCGCCATCACGTTCTATTATATCTGCATCAGTAACATTGTTCTCTTTGAGCCAGCCCTGATACAGTTTATCTTCAGCTTCTCTAATTTTCTGTTGCTTGGCAGCCTCAGCTTCTTTGGTTTTAGCCTCTTCAGCTTCACGCTCTTTTCTTTCTTGTGCATCTTTCAAGTCTTGCATTTCCTTTTGAAGGCGTTCCTTTTCAATCTGAGCCTGTCTCTCGGCAAGCTCTTTAGCTTGTTTTGCGGCTTCAGCTATTCTTTTTTCTTCATCTAGCTTGGCTTGAGCTATCCTTAGCTCATCAGCTTTTTTGGCTAAATATTTTGCATTCTCCTCCTGGAAATACTTCTCAAAATTAACATCGCTTAGTAGGTTGATGTAACTTGAATTGCCAACAACTTCTATCTCTTTTAACCTGGCTTGTCTTTCTGGTAACTTAGTTACATTGTCTATATAGATTACCTGCTCTGATAGCTTTGCTTCTAGTGGCTCTATAATGGCTACTAACTCCTTCTCTTTCCCGATTACAGCTTTGGCAAATTTATTTGCATCATCTCTAAGTTGTTTGCCTAGCTTGGTTATCGCAACTCTCTTTTCTTTTAAGTCCTTACGAGCAGCGTTAACTATTGCATACCCACCTTTATCTTCTACCCCTCCTATGCTTAAGTCCTTATATTTGTCTACTAGTGTTTGTAGCTCTGCTTTTGTTGGGTTAAATTTTTCTAAATCCATCTTAGTCTCCTTTACTTAAAACTTTTTTCTACTATTTTATATATCCCCATCATCAATAAAATCACGCCAGCCGTTGCTAGTATTTTATTCGTACTTTCGTAAGTGGCATATCCTGTTATAAGATAAACCGCCGTACTTAGTAGGTTGTAAGCTTGTTCTAGCTTTTTGCTAACCTTCTCTTTTATTGTTAATGTTTTGTTATTGATTTGATACATAAGTATCCTCCTTTTTGTTTTATTGTTTTTATTTAGCGGGCTGTTATGGCTGGCCCAAGCCTCTGGTTTATAGCGTTTACAGTTCCGCTCCGGTTTTGCACTTTCGGTTGTGTAGTTTATTTATAGTGCCTTCGGGCACGGTTACTTAGTTATTTTGCAGCTCATCAGCATCTATCACGTTTAAGCGTTCTGCCATTGTTCTCAGAGCTATGCTCAACTTCTCTATCATGTCCAGAACCTCAGCTTTTGGTAGTTTGTATGGGTTAATGTCTAATACTTTTTCTATTAATTCTTGGTTTGTCTGATTCATATTTACATCCTTTACTTATTAACTTTGATAATCGAACCATCTTTTAATATTATAAATTGGTGCATTTTTGTTTTTCTCCTTTTTTAATTTGCTAGTTAGGCTTCCTTTTCCTAACCTACTCTAATTGTATCATACATTTTAATGCTTTGCAATAGTTTTGTTAAAGATTTTTTAAAAAGTTTTTAGAACTCAACCTTTAAAGTATCAATTCCTAGGTACTCATCTATTGTAGCTATGGCGTCGTTATAGCCTACACAAAAAAAGCATCTCCAGCCGCGCTCACGAAGTGCTTCTAAATACTCATCTTGCTCTTTTATATGGTCTGACGCTGGCAAACCATTTTTTTTAGTTAGCTTTACACCGTCTTTTTTAAGTTCAATCGCTAAGCCAACGTATTCACCTCGTGGCTCATAAATCACAATGTCGGGGTGGCCACGACGTGGGTTCAGTGCTTTTTGGCGTTTAGCTTGGCTAATGCTAAGTTTTGTTCCAGATCCGAAATCATGGTGCATTAAAATATCTGGAGCTGTCACTAGATAGTGGTTAGTTATTGCTATTGCTATCTGTTCTTCGCTTGGCATTGCGCCCCCCGATGACCCTTTTTAGTTTCTTCGGTATGTCTTCGAAGAAAATCCTGATCCCACCGATTGCGGTGTTATCATCAATAATTTCACTAAAGTACTCTTCTACTGACATCTCGTTAACGTTCTCTAGCTTGTGCTTAAACTCTTCCACCGAGAAAACTATCCCCCTTTTGCGGTTATACTCGCACTCGATTGCAACCCTCATTATGTCTTGGGCGTCTTGCTCATTTTTTGCCATGTTCTTAACGTCTTTTGCTATGCGTTGTAGTTGTTTGATTTGCAGGGTAGTTAATTTCATTACTTTTCTCCTCTCTTATTTTCTATATAGTCTATAAACCCAGCCTGATCACTGTGCTCTGCTTGCTCGTTGATAAATGCTTCGTAACGCTCTGACTCTGCTAATTTAGTGGCTTTTATTTTGCCTTCATTTATCAACTCACGTCTACGCCTTGTAATCGTTTCTGGGCGTGTTAAATGGCTTATATTATACTCTAAGCTTTTAGTGTTATCCCAATCTGATTGCCAATACATTGCTATTAAAAGCGCATCATCACTAGCTATGCGCTCATCTTGATAATAGAGTGCCATTATTCTATCTTTTATAGTTTGTTTATTCATAGTAATTGCTACCCTCCAGTATTAAATCAGCTTCATAATCTTCTAAGTCTTCATTATCACAATCCTCGCAATATACGTCATAAACACCACCACAACCGCAATCACTACCATTACAGCAGGGCGGGTTTACTACAGTGTTTTTGTGAAGGCATTTAAACTCACCATCTTCGTTAAGTTCTACTGAGTATCCTGTATCTATTACTACTACTTTCATTAAAATCCTTTCTTTAATTTGATTGTACTTTAATTATAGCACACGTTTTTGAGCTTTGCAATAGTTTTATTCTTCAGTAGGTATAGTTAGCTTGCCATTTAAATATCTGGATAGCGTGCCACGCTCTACGCCTATGTGAGCTGCTATAGCTTTCTGTTTATAGCCAAGGCTTAGCATATGTCTAGCTTGTGCTAGTTTAGCACTAGTCATTTTGCGTTCTGGCTTGAATCTATTTTTGGGATCTTGAAGCCCATATTTTCTTTTATTTTCCATTATCATCTCCTTTATAATCTAGTTTTACTCTAGTATTATTGTAATTATTATTTTGCATTATTGCCCCCTTGTTATACTCTAACAGATTCTTCAAATCGCTTATTAAGTATCTAGTAGCTTCGGCTATTGTCTTCATACTCTCTAGCGTTGACCGTTCAAATATATATTCAGCTTCAGCCTCTTTTGTTAAGCGTCCGCTGACCTGGTATGCCATTGATGCACTAGAACCGCTTGCAACTTGCTCCCGGTAGATAGCTTCTTTTTCAGCTTCAAAACCAGAATTAAGATTGCCAACTCTTATTTGGTACTCGGCTATAATATCAGCTAGCTCGGAGTTCAAGATGCTAAGTTTTGGTATGCAGTCAGCCACTTTGTTTAAATCATTTTTAGTTATAGCTTGTTTAGCTACGTTGCGCCAGGCTACTACTTTCTTTAAAATCTCAGATAGATTAGCGTCGGTTTCAGTAGTGCCGAATATCTTCTGGATTGCGTTAGATATTGATGTTGGTTTAGAATATCTCATTTTAAAACTCCAGCCATTCTATAAACTCTTTAGCCTCTGTAATCATCTCTTTTAGCCTATCGCCGTGCTTTACTAACTCATCTGCTATATCAGAACGTTTAATAGGTAGTATTACTAGCCTTCTATCAACTGGCGCACACTCATTATATAACGTAAAGTACAGCGTCTCTAAGCTAGGCAGCTGCCAAAAGTATGAATAGACTTGCATATCATATTGGCTAGGTATGCCGTAGTTACGTAAAAATCCGCTGCGTGGGTATAGTTTTTTGCTATCTTGGTAAGCTCTATTTATGTATAGAACCTCTAAGTGATGAGCGTTGTTTAAGCATTTAATCTCTACGGCTTCTGTTATGTCTTCAATTTTAGGTTCGGTTGTTGTTAGCACTAAACCATCTGGGCTTAAGCCTACATTACCGTTGTCTATAACATAATCATCTGATAGTTGTTTATTGAGTTGTTCTGCTGCTAGTTTTCTAGCTATAGGCTCTAACCTATTGCCACGAGCTATGTCAGTTTCAGATTCAGGTTCAGTGCAAGTCATCTCGGCAACGTATTCAAAAAAAGCTTTTTTAGGTACGGATCCAGTTAATGGAGCCATATCACCTTTCGTGCCAGTAATTTTACGCTTGCGCCAGTCTAGCCATTCTTGACTATTTTGTTTGAGCTTTAGTAACATTATTTAATTCCCCATATCTATTATTTTTAGCATTGGCTACTTCAACTTCATTTTTAATATCTGGCATTAATGAAGTGAAAAACTCTTTTAACTCATCTATTGTTTTAGCTTTTTTGATAGTACTAACTGCAATCTCTATAGACTGTTTTCGCTCTTCTTTTTCAGCTTCTTTAAACGCTTCATATTCTTGCATTTCCTCAGCAGAAGCAATCTCGCCATCTGCCATATATCCAAGCAATGCCAAAGCTCTACCAACTGCTGTAGTCTCTAGCTTCTCAAAGTCTTTAACGCCAGCTTTGGTGCTTAGAGCGTGTCCAGT
>JACCEE012096294.1_pt1 | contig 13568 bp, 13 predicted proteins | sample 7449931 | NCBI WGS metagenome assembly JACCEE01 (sample SAMN15323457, study PRJNA562643) | freshwater metagenome | isolation source: river surface water | place: USA:Blue River Watershed | collected 2017-08-19 | reverse complement strand
ATGTTGGTACTGCTTTGGCTGTCTATGAGGCTGTGCAAAAAAACAAACCGTTAGTTGATGGTATTGTTACTGTGACAGGTAGTTGCATGAAGGAGCAGAGAAACTTCAAACTTAGAGTAGGCACTACTTTCGATAAAATCATGTTCGCTATTGGAGGCTTTCCTAAAGATGCTGTTAAATTGATTAGCGGAGGTCCTATGATGGGCAAGGCTGTCTCTAGAACAGAGGCTTCATCAACAAAAAGTACGTCTGCACTTTTGTTATTGACAGAGGAGGAGACCAAAAGAGGTGAGGAGAGTAACTGTATTCGTTGTGCGAAATGCGTAGATGCTTGTCCTATGGGACTTGAGCCTTATCTTTTGAATAGGTTGTCTCGTCAAGGAAAGACAGTGGAGCTAGAGGAGAATATGGTTCAGGATTGTATCGAGTGTGGATGTTGTCTCTACTCTTGTCCTGCTAATATTCCTCTATTGGATACAATCAGGTATTCTAAAGCTCAGGTGATAAGAATCATGAGAAGTCGACCAAAAAAGTAGAAAGTATTAAGAAATAAAAATATCTAAACGGATGAAAAAACTTATAGTATCTCCGGCTCCGCACATTCATGGAACAGACTCTACAAGGAGTCTGATGAGAGATGTTATCATAGCACTCACTCCTTCGCTGCTGGTGTCTATATACTACTTCGGATTTTCGGCAATCAAACTTGCCTTGGTGGGAGCGATATCATGTGTACTTGTAGAATACGTGATTGAAAAGTACATAATGAAGAGCAAAGTTACAGTTACCGATTATTCGGCAGCTTTAACAGGACTGCTGTTAGCCCTAAACCTTCCGCCTAACTCTCCTTGGTGGATTGTAATGATTGGTGCAATCGTATCAATCGGTGTCGCAAAAATGACATTTGGAGGTCTTGGCCAAAATTTATTTAACCCAGCGTTAGTTGGCCGTGTCTTCTTACTGGTCTCTTTTCCTGTAATTATGACCGATTGGTCGATCCCAACATCTTGGTTCAGAGAGGGTATTGATGCCTCTACTGGAGCTACTGCGTTAGGAATAGTAAAAGAGGGACTTGCAAAAGGGATGACACTAAATGAGATTTTTGCTGAGCATAATTTCACCTACTCGCAGATGCTCTTTAGTAAAATTGGAGGATCGGTAGGCGAGGTTTCGTCGTTAGCCCTTCTAATAGGACTTGTTTATATGCTTATAAGGCGAGTAATTAGACCTCATATTCCTGTTACAATTATTGCTACAGTAATGATTATGACTGGAATTTTCTGGTTGATAGATCCTACTAAATATGCTGATCCAATTTTTAACATTCTAACTGGAGGTATACTTATTGGAGCAATCTTTATGGCAACTGATTATGTAACTTCTCCGATGAGTACGAAAGGAATGGTTATTTATGGAATAGGTATCGGAGTTATTACTGTACTTATTCGATATTTCGGAGCTTACCCAGAGGGTATTTCGTTTGCAATTCTTATTATGAATGCCACTGTTCCTTTGATTAACATGTATTTCAAACCAGTCAGATTTGGCAAGGAGGTGAAGAATGGCTAAACAATCGTCACTAGTGAATATGGTAATGACTCTTTTTGTCATTTGCCTTTTATCATCTGCTGTATTAGCAGGAATATATGCTGTAACTAAGGATCCAATTGAAGCAGCTAAAGTTGCTAAAACAAATATTGCAATTGCTAAAGTTGTTCCAGAATTTGATAATAATCCCTCTTCGGAAGTGTTTGAAAAATCGATTGATGGTAAAACTTGCAGGGTTTATCCTGCTAAGAAAAATGGTGCAATTGTTGGTTATGCAATTGAATCTTTTACAACAGCAGGTTTTGGTGGAAGAATAGTGGTAATGGTTGGGTTCAATAATGATGGAACTATAAACAATACCTCTGTTATTTCGCATAGTGAGACACCTGGCCTTGGAGATAAGATGGTTGAGGGAAAGGGAACATTCAGTTTACAGTTCAAGGGTAAAGATCCAGCTACGTTTAAAATGATCGTGAAAAAGGACGGGGGAGATGTTGACGCGATTACTGCTTCTACAATTTCATCCAGAGCTTTTTGTGATGCAATGAATTTGGCCTATTTGATATACCAAGAGTGTAAAAAAAGTGAATAAACAAATTGAGGATTATTTATGAAAGCGTTTAACTCTATAGTAAAAGGGATAATTAAAGAAAATCCAACTTTTGTTTTGTTGTTGGGAATGTGTCCCACACTTGGTACTACTACCTCTGCAATAAATGGCTTAGGTATGGGTCTTGCAACTACTGCAGTATTGATTCTGTCCAATATTGTGATATCAATGATGGCCAGCTTGATTCCTTCTAAGGTGAGAATTCCTTCTTATATTGTTGTCATAGCAGCATTTGTTACAGTTGTTCAACTAGTTATGCAGGCATATACTCCTGGTCTTTATGAGACTTTGGGGCTGTTTATTCCGTTGATTGTTGTTAACTGTATTGTATTGGGTAGAGCAGAAGCATTTGCTTCAAAGAATGGAGTAGCAGCATCTGCACTTGATGGAATAGGAATTGGACTTGGATTCTCTCTGTCTCTTACTGTTATTGGATTTGTAAGAGAATTACTAGGAAGTGGTTCTGTTTTTGGATTCAAGTTAATTGATGCCGATGGTATGTTGGTATTTGTTCTTGCACCAGGAGCATTTATAGTATTAGGCTACTTAATGGTGCTGTTCAATAAGTTAAAAACTAAGATATCTTAAAGGTCATGGAATATATATTAATATTTATATCTGCGGTATTTGTCAATAATATTTTATTGTCGCAATTTCTTGGAGTATGTCCATTCTTGGGTGTGTCAAACAAGGTTAGTACCGCTGCAGGGATGTCAGGTGCTGTTGTATTTGTAATAGCAGTATCTACTTTAGTGACCTATTTGTTGCAATATTATGTATTGGTTCCTCTAGGAATTGAATTCATGCAGACTGTTGCATTTATCTTAGTGATAGCTGCTTTGGTTCAGATGGTTGAGATTATCTTGAAAAAGATTAGTCCTTCTCTTTATCAAGCACTTGGAATCTTTTTGCCATTGATTACTACTAACTGTGCTGTATTGGGAGTTGCTTTGATCGTTGTTTCAAAAGAGTTTACTTTTGGATCGGAACCTCATATGCTTAATCTTGCTGAATCTGTGGCTTATGCAACCGCTAGTGCAGTTGGATTTGGTTTGGCGATGGTACTTTTTGCTGGTTTGAGAGAACAATTAGAGCTTGCAAATGTTCCTAAGGTATTCAAAGGTGCTCCGATAGCTCTTATTACTGCAGGTATTCTTGCTTTAGCGTTTATGGGGTTTGCGGGGCTGGTATAATAAAGATAATATGGGTAAGAAAATAATTGAAATAGAGGCTCTATTAAGAGCTGGTGAGACAGATAAGGCGCATTCAGAGTTACAGCTTTTGTTGAAAGATGAACCTGAAAATGCTGAGGCATGGTATCTTCTTGGAGGAATCCTTAGAAGACAACAGTTGTGGGGAGAGGCTATAAATGCTTTGAACAAAGCAAAATTCTATAATCCAGAAGGGCCCGCTGCACATGCCATAGATTCAATTTATGAGATTCTTAGGTTCCAAAATTGTGATTTGATGAACCCTTAAGATTAATCTCTCTGTCGGCAAGTCTGACAATTTCGTTTCTGTCGTGAGTTACATGAATAATTGTAATATCACGACTTTTTATTTTTATAAGGACATCAATTGCCTCTTCTCTAAGGTCGCTGTCTAGAGCGGAAAGAGGCTCGTCGAGGAGTAGTATAGACGGTCTTTTTATAATTGCTCTCGCCAGAGCTACTCTTTGTTTCTCCCCGCCCGAAAGCGAGTTTGGATAACGATTTAAATGTTGTTCTATCGAAAACTCTTTAGCAATTGTCTCTACTGACTCTTTAATTTTTTGGTTATCAAGTTTTAATACCTCTAAAGGGAAAGCAATGTTTTTAGCAACAGTCATATTCGGGAATAGAGCATAATCTTGAAACAACATTGAAACAGGAAGTTCGCGTGTTTTAAGATTTTCAATGTCTTTTCCTTCAATCGAAATTGATCCACTGTTGGGTCTTCTCATCCCACAGATTAATTCAAGCAAAAGTGATTTTCCACATCCGGAAGGTCCAGTAAGTGCAACATATTCGCCTCTTTCAACAGTAATTGAGAGAGGCCCAAGAGAGAATGTCCCTATTCTATATTGAAGATTATTTATTTCTAGCATCTCTCTTTTGATAAATTCTAAGTAAAACAAATATGAGTAGTGTGACTGCTGTGAAAATTACAGCAATTGGACGTGCGTAAGATAGTCCATAGGAGTTAAATCTGTCGAAAATCATTACAGGGGTAATCATTGGGTAGTATGCAACTATCACAACTGCTCCAAATTCGCTCATACCTCGAGCAAACATCATAACCATTCCAGTGATAATACTTCTTCGAGCTAAAGGGAGTGAGATTTTTGTAAAGACTTTAAAATTATCTGCACCTAATGTTCTGGCTGCATCCTCTAACCTCTCGGGTGTTGCAGCAAATCCATCTCTTGCTGCGTTTATAAGAAAAGGTAAACTGACAAAGGCCATGGCAGCTCCTATTGCAAATGATGTTCCAACTAGGTTTAAACCAATTGACGCTAATTGTGTCCCAATAAAAGAGTCACGAGAGATTACTCCTAAAATTGCAATTCCGGCAGCTGAGTGCGGAATTACAACAGGTATATCGATTAGTGCTTCGATTATACCTTTGCCTGGAAACCTTTTCCGAGCAAGTATGTATGCTAGAGGGATAGAGGGGATTGCTAAGATTAGCGTTGTAATTGCCGAGATGCACAAAGTAAATATCATTGAAGATTTAACTTCGGGGTCTTTTAGTGTGTCAAAGAGAAATGGCGCTTTTACAGACAAGAACATGCCAACCACGGGTGCAATTAGAAAGAGAAGTACAAGCGACCCTAGAAGAGTGAAAATTAGATGAGTTTTACTGTAATTTGACGATTTCATACTACAAATATAAAAATCTAAAACCAAAATTTATGAAAATAAACAAAGCGTTAGCTTTATCGCTGTTGATCCCAGCATTTATGTTCGGGTCTTCAGATGTTTTCTCTCAAAAACATAGAGGAGAGAAGAAGGATGCCGCACAAACAATGGCAGCACCTGCAAAAGACACAACTAAAAAGGCACCTGAAAAGGGTCCTGTAGCTATTGAGAAGTTTTTCAAAGGAGAGGTTAAACCGATGAAGGGTTTGACTCCTGTTTATCAACAAGAGGGCAAATATTTTCTAGCAGTTCATGATACTCTAATTGGTCGTGATATTTTGATGGTTACTAGAATTTCAAAAAGTGCTGCTGGAGTTAGATTCCAATTTGATGGCTATGCCGGAGATCAAATCAATGCATCGATGTTCCGTTTCGAAAAAGGTCCCAATAACAAGATATTCTTGAGAGAGGTATCGGTAAGGGAGAGATCTGCTGACAGTACTAAAGCAATGTTTAAGGCAGTGATGAGATCTAACCTAAATGCTATTGTTGCGTCTTTCGATGTAAAGGCTCTTTCTGCCGATAAGAAGACAGCAGTTGTTGATGTTACTGATTTATTTAATTCTGATTCTGAAATCTTTTTCTTTAGAAAATATAATAAGACAACTCTAAAGTTAGGAGGTCTTCAAAAAGAGAGCTCGTACATTACAGCAATATCTACATATCCAATCAATACAGAGGTTAAAACAGTAAAAACTTATGTAAAATCTGATGGTGGGGAGAATGCTACATTTGAGCTAAACAACTCGTTTGTATTATTGCCAAAAGTGCCGATGGTGCCAAGGTATAAGGATGATCGTATTGGATATTTCACTACAAGATATACAGATTTTGACCAAAATCCACAAGGAGTTAAGGATATTGAAATGATTACTCGTTGGAGACTAGAACCAAAACCTCAAGATGTTGAAAAATATATGAGAGGAGAACTTGTTGAGCCTGCAAAACCTATAGTTTTCTATATCGATCCTGCAACTCCAAAAGAGTGGGTTCCATATTTGATTATGGGTGTTAATGACTGGCAAAAGGTATTCGAAAAAGCTGGCTTTAAAAATGCAATCTATGCGCTAGAAGCTCCTACAAAACAACAAGACTCAACATGGTCTCTAGAGGATGCGCGTTTCTCTGCTATCGTATATAAACCTTCGGACATTCCAAATGCAAGCGGGCCTCATGTTAATGACCCACGTTCTGGAGAGATTATCGAGAGTCACATTAACTGGTATCACAATGTAATGTCTTTACTAAGAAATTGGTATATGCTTCAAGCTGGTCCAAGTGATCCAGGTGCAAGAAAAATGACTTTTGATACTGAATTGATGGGCCAATTAATTCGTTTTGTGTCGTCGCACGAAGTCGGTCATACATTAGGTTTGAGACATAATTTTGGTGCAACATCTCTTTATACTGCAAAACAACTTAGAGATCCTAATTTCTTAAAAGAGAATGGTCATACAACTTCAATTATGGACTACTCTAGATTCAATTATGTTGCACAGCCAGAAGATAACATCCCAAGAGAGTTGCTTTTCCCTAAGATTAGCCACTACGACTACTGGGTGATTGAATGGGGATATCGTAGATTTATGGATATTAACGATCCTGTTAAAGAGCTGCCTAAAGTTAATCAGTGGTTGATTGAAAAGACAAAAGATAGAAGATATTGGTTTGGAACAGAGACAAACTCAAACGATCCTCGTCTACAAGCAGAAGATCTTGGCGCAAACCAAATGGAGACAAACGAGCTTGGAATAAAGAATCTGAAGTATGTAATGAAGAACTTGGGTGAATGGACAAAAGAGCCAAACAGCGATTATGAAAACCTAAGAACTATGCATGGTGAAGTAAATGGACAGTATAGAAGATATATTGGACATGTAACAAAATGGATTGGAGGTGTATATGAAGATCCTAAATATGTTGAAGAGAGTGGTGAGGTATATAGATTTGTTGAAAAGGAGAAACAAGTTGAGGCTGTTAACTTCTTAAAGAGAAACCTTTTCACTCCTCAAACTTGGCTTATTCCTGCAGAGTATATGAATAAGTTTGTTAACATCCCAACTATGTTCTTAGAGAGAGCATACCAAACTGCATTCACTTCAATTCTGAGTAAGAGAGTTTTCTTAAACCTTACTGCTGCTGAGGCTGCAATGGGAAATAAGGCTTACACAGTAAGTAATCTAATTACTGATATGAATCAATCAGTTTGGGCTAATCTACCTTTAAACCAAAACATAGATATCTATAAGAGAGTAATGCAAAAAGTTTATGTTACATCCCTTTGCGATATGTATACAGGTGCAGGGGCAATGGCAAGAATGGGAATGGAGGTGAAACCTACATCTAATCCTAAGGATAATAGCGACTGTACTGCTATGGCTTATTATCACATGAAAGATCTATTGAAAAAGATGAAGAGCTTTACAACTACCGATATGGCAATGAAAGCTCATTATGAGTATCTTATTAGATATATTGAGAAGACTTTAGACGGAAAAGAGTAGTAATTGGTAATAACTATCTTGGAGGCATTAATCTTATAAAGAGGTTAATGCCTCTTTTTTTAATGGCTATCTATACCCATCAACATCATTTGCAGATGCTTAATGTGAGGAGTGATTTCTGAAACATACTCTTTTACAGCCTTTACGCTACCTGGCAAAGCAAACACAAGTGACTGATCAATAACGGCAGCCACACTTCTGCTTATTAATGCATTTGGTTTTAACGAACCATATTTTAAGCGTATGAAATCCATGATTCCAGGAATCTCTTTATCGGCAAGTTTTAATATTATATCTGGGGTAATGTCTTTTGGTCCAATGCCAGTACCACCAGTTGTAATGATTAAATCATATTTATTAGTAGAGTAGTTGTTAATTAAACCAGTAAGCCTCTCTGAATCATCAGGAATTAGATCATACGATATTTTATGTGGTAAGTTCTCTGAGTTATAATACTCTTTGACCATTTTTATGATCTCTGGGCCACTAAGATCTTCGTATATATTGTTATAGGCTCTGTCGCTAAGAGTAATGACCGCAATTTTATGCACTTTAGGTTGGTATTCTAGGGTGTCACCGATTTTAATCTCTCCTCCATTGATTACTTTTACAAAGATTCCCTCTTTTGGCATAATGCATGACCCGCTTGTTTTGTAGATTGCACAGCCATCACCATGACATTTTTTTCCAATTTGAGTAACCATCAACTCAATCTTGTCATTTTTAAAAATATCGCCTGGATGAGTCTCATTTAAGATGATTCCCTTTGTTGTTAAATTTTCTGCGAAATCACCATGAACAAAATTTTTCCCAGTGATCTGCTCAAATTTTTCGATACTTTCAACTCCCAGCAAACTGATTTGGCGATGCCATTGACCAGAGTGGGCATCACCTTCAATTCCCATCTGATTAATGATTGCACTCTCTATTTTATGTTTGGTAGTGCCCTTTTTTTCTGATATATTGATTGATACTATCTCTATTGTATTCATAGTTTGATCTTTTCAATGAGTTTGATGTCGTTAATAACCATTTTTTTATCCACTGCTTTGCACATGTCGTAAATACATAATAATGCTGCAGACACAGCTGTGAGTGCCTCCATCTCTACGCCTGTCTTTCCGTTGCAAATAGCAGTTGATACCACTTTTACGCCTGATTCCGTCAGTGTTGTTTCTACATCGATACTTGTTAGAGAGATGGGGTGACAAAGAGGTATAATATCTGAACATTTTTTAGCAGCCATAATTCCAGCAATTTGAGCTGCAGTTAGCACTGATCCCTTCTTAATCTGGTTGTTTTTAACTAGTTCTATGGTCTCGCTATTTAATGTTATTGATCCTGAGGCGATGGCTTTTCTGAACTGCTCCTCTTTTTGAGTGATGTCTACCATGTTGACGGAACCATCCTCTTTTGTATGTGATAGTTTTCCCATTTTATCCTCCTATGTTGTAAAATTCTCCGTTATTATTAATCTCTCCTTTGCTTGGTTTGTTTTTTAGAGCTGAGTAGATCGCCTCTTTGTATCCAAGTTGAAGGATGTCGTATTCTAGATTACTAAAAAGGCATGGTTTAAGTTTTCCCGTAGCTGTCAGACGTAATCGGTTACACATAGCACACCTTCCTCCTTCTCCTCCAATAACTTGCCCGAACTCTCCCTTCTCTAGATTCATAACTGGTATAAATCTGCATGTTAGTCCGTTAGCTTTGCAAAACTCTTTGACCGAAACTGCATCTTGCTCATCTTTCGATTGTTCTATTACACAGTTGATTTTAATAGGGGTAAGGCCGGCAGATTTTGCAGCCTCTATACCTTTAAGCACTTGCTGGAGCTCTCCGCCGCGTGTCATCTCCCTGTTTCTCTCTGGATTGACTGTGTCTAGACTAATATTGATTCTATGCAATCCTGCCTCTTTCAATTGATTGGCGAACTCCGATAAGAGAATGCCGTTTGTTGTCATTGAGAGGTCTTGTATCCCTTTGATTTGCGCGAGCATCTCTACTAAAGTGACGATTCCTTTGCGAACAAGAGGCTCTCCTCCAGTAATTCTGACTTTATTGATCCCCTCATTTACGGCACACTGTACAAAATCGACAATCTGATCGAAAGATAGGATTTGTGAGTGGGATAATAGTTTAACTCCACCTTCGGGCATACAATAGACGCATCTTAGATTACATCTGTCTGTAACCGATATTCTCAAATAAGATATTTTTCTTCCGAATGAATCTTCCATTCTTTCAGCCCATTTTTAGTTGTTTAGCTGCCTCCCAGACTATTAAGCCTAATGAGACAGATACATTCAGTGAATGTTTGGTTCCAAACTGGGGTATTTCAATTACAAAATCGCTTTTATCTACAACACTCTGTTGCACACCTTTTACCTCGTTCCCAAACACAAATGCGTACCGATCGTTTTGATTGAATGTGAATTTGTCCAACATAATTGAGTTCTCTGTTTGCTCTATGCTGACTATTTTGTATCCCAATTGCTTATAATGCTCTACTGCATCAATGGTCTCTCTAAAATGTCTCCAAGGAACGCTCTCCTCTGCTCCAAGTGCAGACTTATGAATCTCTGCGCTTGGGGGGATTGCACATATTCCACATAGGGCAATCTCTTCGATGGCAAAAGCGTCTGCAGTCCTGAATGCAGACCCAATATTGTGTTGGCTGCGAATATTGTCTAAAATTAAGACTACGGGCGACTTTTCTACCACTTTATATTCATCGGCAGAGATTCTGCCAAGTTCGCTGTTTAAAAGTTTTCGATACATCCTAAATGTTCTTTACACAAAGATAGCTATATTTATATGATTTAACTTTCGGTTAGTGATCATGTCAAACTAATTCATGAACATTGAGAACATTCAACTTTAAAATTATGAAAAAAGCACATAAATATCTCTTGTATGCACTGATACCTGTTGCAGGAGTTTTCGCAGTCTATCTTTATAACTCTTCTGGAAATGAGAATCCGGAACAAATTGAGTCTAAAGCAGGGGACCAGAAACAAAAAGGGGGAGAGAGAGGTAAAGGCTCAAGCAGACCTATTCCTGTCTCTGTTCATATTGCCAAATATGAGTTTAATACAGATGGTCTTGTTAGGTTGGGGACAATTGTTGCAAAAGACAGAGTTGATATTGCGAGTGAGATTTCGGGTAGAATAGTGTCAATAAATTTCAATGAGGGGGAGTATGTGAAAAGAGGTAAGGTTCTTGTAAAACTGAATGATGATGAGCTTCAGACTCAGTTGAAAAGGGCAGAGTATCAATATTCTTTGCAGAAGGAGAAGCTGGAGAGACAAAAGGTTCTTTTGAGTAAAGATGCCGTAAGTCGCGAAGATTATGATCAGGTACTAACTGAATATAACGTTTTAAGACAAGATATTGAGCAGTTAAAGGCTAGGATTGAGAAGACAGAGATCAGGGCTCCTTTTGAAGGTGTTATTGGTTTTAGAGAGGTGAGTGTTGGTGCATTTCTTCAACCTAATACCAAAGTGACAAATTTAGTGGATGTTAGAAATCTTGTATTAGAATTCTCTATTCCTGAGAAGTACTTTTCAGAAAAACTAATTGGCTCTGTTGCAATGTTTACAGTTGAGGGTTCTATCAAGGAGTTTAAGGCTCCAGTATATGCTGTTGATCCTCAAGTAGACGAAAAAACAAGAACGTTATCGCTCAGAGCTAAATATCTAAATGCGTCTGGCCAGTTGAAACCTGGTATGTCGGCTCGTGTTACTCTGATTGCTGGAAAAGATGGTGAGAGTCTTTATGTTCCTAATGAGGCAGTAATTTCGGACGTAAAGGGTCGCTATGTATGGATAATGAAGTCTGGAGAGGCTAAAATGTCTTATCTTAAGACTGGCAAAAGGACATCAGATAAGGTTGAGGTTCTCGAAGGTGTATCCGCTGGTGATACAATCATAACTACAGGTATAATGCAAATCAGACCAGGTTCAACAGTAGTTCCTGTTAACCTATAATATTCTTGATTATGAGTATTTCAACAACGTCGATTAATCGCCCTGTACTTGCTACTGTGATGAGCTTGGTCATCCTTATCTTCGGGGCAATCGGATATACATATTTAGGTGTTAGGGATTATCCAAGTGTAGATAATCCTGTGATTTCGGTAAGATGCTCTTTTCCTGGGGCTAATGCAGATGTTATCGAGACTCAAATTACAGAGCCTCTCGAAGCTGCAGTAAATGGAATTCCGGGAATTCGTGCAATTTCGAGTACTAGTAGGGACGGCTCAAGTTCGATTAATATTGAATTTAATCTGGAGGTCGACTTGGAGACAGCTGCGAATGATGTGAGGGATAAGGTTTCGGGAGCGATGAATAGGCTTCCGCAAGGTGTTGATCCTCCTGTTGTAGAGAAGTCGGATGCAGATGCGCAACCAATTTATGCTGTTACAATTTCAAGTAAATCGAGATCGATCATAGACCTTAGCGAGTATGCTGAGGTTAACTTTAAAGAGAGGCTGCAGACAATTAGTGGAGTAAGTAGTGTTGGAGTTTGGGGCTCGAAGAGATACTCTGTCCGAATGAGGATGGATCCACTCTTGCTTGCCGCCTATGGTATCACCCCTGTTGATGTCAGACAGGCTGTGACAAGGGAGAATATTGAGCTTCCTTCGGGAATGATTGAGGGTTCTACTATGGAGTTAACAATCAGAACTCTTGGAAGATTACAGACATTAGAAGATTTTAACAATTTGATAATCTCGCGAAATGCAGAGAAAATTGTCCGCTTTTCTGATGTAGGAGTTGCTGAAATACAGGCAGAAAATACAAGATCTATTCTTAAAAGAAATGGAGTCCCAATGGTCTCTTGTGCAATAATTCCCCAACCAGGTGCAAATTATATCAACATTGTTGACGATGCAATTAAAGTGGTAGAGGATTTAAAAAAGAGTCTGCCAGAGGATATTGAGGTTGGAGTAGGTTTTGACAATACAACATTTATCAGAGACTCTATCGATGAGGTTAACCTCACTATCATTCAGGCATTTATTCTAGTGGTTCTGATTATTTTCTTGTTTTTAAGAAACTGGAGGACCACATTGATTCCTGTGATTGCAATCCCTGTCTCACTTATTGGTACCTTCTTCGTAATGTATATTGCTGGTTTTTCGATTAATATCTTAACTCTTTTAGCGGTAGTTCTTGCAATTGGACTTGTTGTAGATGATGCGATTGTGGTGATGGAAAATATCTATGCTAAAATTGAGAAGGGGATGAGTCCGAAAGAGGCGAGCCTAGAGGGTTCTAAGGAGATTTTCTTTGCAGTTATTGCAACTACAGTAACTTTAGTTGCAGTGTTTTTCCCGATTGTCTTTTTGCAAGGGGTTACTGGTCGACTATTCAGAGAGTTTTCTGTTGTGATTGCAGGCTCTGTTTTGATATCTAGTTTTGTTGCTCTTACATTAACACCAATGCTTTCGTCTAAGCTTCTTAGAAAAGATTCGGGCGAAGGGAGGTTCTATAAATTTACTGAGCCATTTTTTGTTGGTTTGAATGCTTTGTATTCAAGGGGACTGGGCTATGTCTTAAGAAGAAAATGGATTGCTCCCGTTGTTTTGGTTGTCTCTCTAGGCGGAATCATTGGATTATGGACTACAATACCTTCGGAGATGGCTCCGATGGAAGACAGATCTACTATTCAAATCTCCAGCAATGCGCAAGAGGGTGCTACTTTTGATTATATGCTGCGTTATACAGATGATTTGTATGAGCTTGTAGATAGGGAGGTTGCAGAACAGGAGAGCGTAATGCAGATGGTCGGAATGGGGTCTAGAAATAGGTCTAACTTTTCAATAACTCTTGTCCCTCAAGATAAAAGAGATCGTTCTCAGCAGGAGATAGCAGATGAGTTGACTCCTAAGGTGCTAGCTATGACTGGCGCAAGATCTTTTGTTACTCAACAACAGACCTTTGGGGGAAGACGGGGCGGTTTACCAGTTCAATATGTAATTCAAGCAAAAAATCTAGATTCTTT
>JACCEE011841211.1_pt1 | contig 13570 bp, 16 predicted proteins | sample 7449931 | NCBI WGS metagenome assembly JACCEE01 (sample SAMN15323457, study PRJNA562643) | freshwater metagenome | isolation source: river surface water | place: USA:Blue River Watershed | collected 2017-08-19 | reverse complement strand
GCGAACGCAAGGAATAACCCCGCCAAAACGCGCTCACCTGTTTACCGAAAAGCGCGGTAGATTGGGGTGAACTGGTAAACCCCAACAAAAACAACCCAATACCCGTCAATGTTGGGGGTTGTTCTTCACTCCAACTGACATAAAATGATTCAACGTCACTCGCCACACCCGCTAACCCATTTACCGCAAAGGAGAAAACACAATGAAAAAATCCACCTTTAAAGACTGGACACTAACCCGTTTAGATAAAGCCTTTGGTTTAAATCAAATTTGGGAATGTGAAATACTTAAACAATGGGAAAACAATAAGGCGACTATTACCGATTTTGAAAAGAATAATTTACTCTATTTTCAAAAAGGATTAATTCGGGCGGGGCGTTCATGGAATGAAGTCGAATTAGAATGTAAATTTATCAGCCCTTTGATTCTATTTTCGGGGATTGAAGATGAAAATATGGGCTATTTTTTAGAACGTCCTTTATCCGGTATTGTTGGTGATTATGAATTATCCGGTATTGTGGACGGGTTAATTGCCAGCGGTTTTCGTGAACCGGATATGCCGTATTTTTGTTTGCACGAATATAAACGCAGCGTTGAAAATCAAGGCTCACCTGATGCGCAAGTGTTAGCAGCTATGTTAGTAGCCAGAGAACAAAACCAAAATAAACTCCCTATTTACGGATTATTTGTGATTGGTGTGGATTGGAATTTTATTGTATTAAATCAAAACGAATATTGCATTAGCAAAACCTATCATGGTGATGATGAAGAAATTTTTGTTATTTTTAAAATGATAAAAGCGTTAAAACAAATGATTCATGCCGAATTAAATGTCTAATGCGCTGCATGAAAAATAAAGCGCGGTAGGTTGAGGTGAACTAGTGAACTCCAATAAAAACAACCCAATCCCCGTCAATTTTGGGGTTCGTTACTCGCCCCAACCGACAGAAAATAACTAAAAAAACACACTTTTAGGAAAAAATAATGGCTTTTACTGACTTTAAATCCATTCAACAAGTTCAGCAAACTTTTAATATCAAATACTGTGAAGAAAACTTTTTAAATGACACTGAAATTCAGCCCTCAGCGCAATTTATTGAAGAGTTTAAATTTAATCGCCGCTATTTAGATATTTTTTCCTCTGAAGCGGCGCGTTGCGAAAATATTATTTATCCAGTTTTACGCGAAGTTTATAAAAATTATGCGGAAGAATATGAGCTATGGAGTCATAAATCCTTAAGTTATGATGAGGTATTAACGGGGATTCCTGATTATTTATTCACGCTGCGTTCTGAATTAGGCAAAACCATATTAGGCTTGCCGATTGTTGCTATTGTTGAAGCGAAACAAAATAATTTCACCGAAGGCTGGGGACAATGTTTAGCAGAAATGGTGGCGGCTCAAAAACTTAATTCTGAAAAAATTGCAATTTACGGCGTAGTAACCGATGGTGAGGTTTGGCATTTTGGCAAATTAATAGAACAGACCTTTATTAAAAATGAAGCTATTTTTGTCATAACTGAATTGGGAAAAATTTTTGCCGCGCTGCATTTTATAATTAGCCAAAAGCTAAAACAGCCGTAAACAAAACCGTGCGGGGTGTTGAATATGATCAATAGTGTAGTAAATTGAGGTGGTGAACTGGTGAACTCCAACCGACATAAAATGATTCAACGTCACCCGCCACATCCGCTAAAACAACCGCACTTTGTCGGGTTGCGCTTTTAACACACGGCGAAAAAATCATGGAACAACGACAACATTTAAATAGCGTAGATGAGTTGCAAACCCTGCTTAAACAACGCAAACTTTTACAACAATTTGCCATTTCCCGCTTAGGTGTATTTGGCTCATTCGCCCGCAATGAACCCGCAAACGATATTGATTTGCTGATTGAAGACGAGATGTCATTGGAAACAGCTTTGCAATTTAAGCAAAGCTTAGAAGCCTTAGTGGATAATAGTTTGGATATTATGCTAAAAGCGTGGGCAAATCCGATTGTATTACACAGAGCCATGCAAGATATTCGCTATGTTAAAGCATAAAACCAACGATTTATTGCATTTATTGTCAATCTTGGAATCCCTCGAAAAAATTAGGCTTTACAGCAAAGACAGCGAATCGGCTGAAAGCTTTTTTGAATACAATGACCAAATTAATTTTAACGCCACACTGACTTTATTAATGCACATTGGCGAAATGGTCGGAAAATTGAGCGATGATTTATTAGAAAACAGTCCTGAAATTCCTTGGGAAAAAATACGCGGTTTACGGCATCGAATCGCCCATGATTATATTGCTTTGGATATGGCAATTATTTTTAGCATTATCAAAAATCAATTACCCGATTTTTTAAATTCAATTTATCAACTCACAGCAAAACGCTTAATTGAAGGAGTTTTAAGTTTTGAAGAATTAAATTTAGCGGTTGGCAGTCGGTATTATCGGCATATTGATTTTGAAAAATTAATGGGCTAGCGCGGTAGGTTGCGGTGAACGGGTAAACCCCAACAAAAACAACCCAATACCGGTCACGGAGAACAACATGCAAACCCCATACAAACACGTTGGTTTATTTAAACGCTTTGGTATGCAATGCGATACCTTACAATTTTACTATTCTAAACTACAATGAACCCTTATTTGGCCAAAGATTTTATCCAAACTGCCGAAGGCTTGTGCTTTGCGGTGGTGAAAAATGGACTTGAACACGGTAAAGTGTTAAGTTTTTTGCGTTATGTTAACCGCACCACGCATTGGCAAAAACTCAATACAGAGCAAGCAAATCAATGGCTTGCGCAGCACCATCCGCAGTATTTACATTATTCCAAATCGTTAGCTGCGCAGTTACACGCGGTTGCCTGCGAAAAAATTACCCAGCATTATCAGCCGACATCCCGTTTGCAACATCTGTTACAACACCCCAATCCCGATCCAGTCGTTGCAGATTTACAAGCATTATGTCATTTGTTACAAGCGTCCGGTTTAGATTTAAGCGAAGTGGGGATTACCGGTTCATTATTAATTGGTGCGCAACATCTTGATTCGGATATAGATTTAGTTTTTTATCACCGCGACCGTTTTCAACAAGTGCAGCAATATATCGCGCAATTAACAGCACAGCAGAAACTTACCCCATTAACAACGGAAGATTGGCATACAGCTTACGTCCGGCGTGATTGCAGTTTGACTTTGGCTGACTATATCTGGCATGAACAACGTAAATACAATAAAGGCTTGATTAATAAGCGAAAGTTCGATATAAGCTTGGTCAATTTAACCGATGACAAACCGGTAATTTATCAAAAACAAGGGTTGGTAACATTAACCGCGCAAGTCAGTTCTGATGAGCAAGGCTTTGATTATCCAGCAACTTTTCAAATTATCCATCCACATATTCAAACCGTGGTGTGTTTTAGTGCCACTTATAACGGGCAAGCGCAAACCGGAGAATGGATAGAAATAGCCGGTCAATTAGAGCAAGCCGATGACGGTTTGCAACGGATTGTGGTGGGGTCTAGCCGTGAAGCACGGGGTGAATATATTAAAGTGTTGCATCATGCGTAAAATTAGCGGTTTTAAGGCGATTATTTTTGATTTAGACGGTTTAGTGTTGGATACGGAAAGCACTTATGTAACTGCGTGGCAGCAAGCAGTGACTGCAATGGGGTATGCTGGTGAACGGTTAGTTACGCAAGCGTGGTCTGGATTGCATTATCAAGCGGTTGAGGAAAAACTAATCGCGCAATTCGGTGCAAATTTTGATGTCACACACTTTAATAGCTTAAGTGGTCAATTTTGGCGCACTCATGTTCAGCAACACGGCATTCAAAAAAAACATGGATTTGACTTGTTACTAAATTTAATTACGCAGCAACCGCTTCCGTTTTGCTTAGCCACCAACAGTGCGGCAGTGAATGCGCGGGAATGCTTAGCGTTTGCTGGATTAGCAGATACATTTGCGCTCATTATCAGTCGTGATGACGTACTACATGGCAAGCCCGCGCCGGATATTTTCTTAACTGCAGCCAAGCGTTTGCAACAACCGATTGAACACTGTTTGGTTTTAGAAGATTCTTTAATTGGGATTGCCGCGGCACGCGCAGCCGGCGCGATGGCAATTTTAATTCCTTCTGCCGACATTTCCTCGACTGCGCTAACTGCTGATATTCAGGTGATGACCGATTTAACGCAAGTTGCCCAAACCTTTTTCAAAAATTGTCTACGAGCTTGAAAGCCATGCCCACCCTATTCACGCATCCTGCTGTGCCGATTGCTATGGCAATCGGTTTAGGCGACAAAGTTGTTTCCAAACGTCTATTGTTTGCAGGGATTGCATGTTCCATTCTCCCCGATTTTGACGTAATGGCTTTTCATTTCGGCATTCCCTACGCCTCTGAGTTTGGACATCGCGGACTAAGTCACTCTATATTCTTCGCGTTGCTAGCTGCGCTTATCAGTGCAGGTTTTTATCGTAGCTTAGATAGCACCTTCATCAAAGCATTCAGTTTCATTTTCCTGTCAGCCGTTTCGCACGGCATTCTCGATGCTTTTACCACTGGCGGACTCGGCGTAGCATTTTTGTGGCCGTGGTCGGCCGAGCGATACTTTGCCCCGGTGCAAATGATACGCGTGTCGCCAATTGGAGTAGCCAATTTTATGTCGCCACGCGGTGTTATGGTGTTGTGGTCAGAAGTGCGCTGGGTTTGGTTGCCGTGTTTAAGTTTAGCAATCACCGCACTGATGATTCGGCGGATAAAAAAAAGACCGGACTAGCCGGTCTTTTCCTTAGTGACATATTTAACGCAGTAAACTTTGCAACAAACTGTTAAGTTTATGCACGAATGCGGCGGGGTCTTCCAAATGACCGCCTTCGCTTAAAATAGCTTGGTCAAACAAGATATTAGTGATGTCGGCAAAGCGTTCATCATCTTGCTCGTCTTTAATTTTTGTCACCAACGGATGGGTTGGATTAAGTTCAAAAATCGGTTTAGAACCGCCACCAAACATGCTTAAATCTTGACCGGCTTCTTTCATAATCCGCGCCATGTTCAAACTCATATCATAAGCTTCGGTGACTAAACAGGCAGGCGAATCGGTTAAACGGTGACTGATACGCGCATCGCTGATTTTGCTGCTCAACACCTCTTTAATTTGTTTTAGTACCGATTCAAAATCCTTGCTTTTTTCTTCCAACTCCTTTTTATCTTCTTCGCTGTCGAGCTTATCTAAATCCAACTCGCCTTTTGCCACCGATTGTAAATGCTTGCCATCAAATTCAGTTAAATTAGACAACAACCACTCGTCTACGCGGTCAGACATCAACAAGACTTCAATGCCTTTTTTGCGGAAAATTTCCAAATGAGGACTGTTTTTAGCCGCAGAAAAACTCTCCGCTGTTACATAATAAATTTTTTCCTGTCCTTCTTTCATGCGGCTGACGTAATCTTCCAACGACACATTTTGTGCTTGCGCATCACTGTGAGTGGTGGAAAAACGCAATAACTTAGCCACACGCTCTTTATTTTTGTGATCTTCAATAACGCCTTCTTTTAGAACCGTGCCGAAAATTGACCAGAAGGTAGCATATTTACTGCCGTCTTCGTCTTTTGCCATTGATTCCAACAAACCTAACACTTTTTTCACCGCACCGGCTTTAATGGCACTGATTTGTTTGCTTTGCTGCAAAATTTCGCGCGATACATTCAGCGGTAACGCATCCGCATCAATCACGCCACGAATAAAACGCAAATAACGCGGCATCAATTGTTCCGCATCATCGGTGATAAACACTTTGCGCACATACAGTTTTACCCCGTGTTTGGCATCTCTGTCCCACATATCAAACGGTGCGCGGGCAGGCACATACAATAACAGGGTGTACTCATTAGTGCCTTCGACTTTACTGTGAATATGAATCAGCGGGTCTTGATAATCGTGGGAAACGTGCTTGTAAAATTCGTTATACGATTCGTCAGAAATTTCTTCTTTGGATTTTGCCCACAACGCAGACGCACTGTTAATGGTTTCTTCTTCCACGCGCTCAGCTTCCGTCACATTGCCTTCGTCATCTTTTTGTTCTGGAATGGTTTTATCCATCACAATCGGCAATGAAATGTGGTCAGAGAATTTTTTCACGATGGAGCGAATCCGCCATGTGTCTAAAAACTCATCTTCGCCTTCTTTTAAATGCAGGATGATTTGCGTACCGCGAGTGGTTTTTTCGACAGACTCTAATGTGTAATCGCCTTCGCCTGCTGATTCCCAACGCACACCTTGATCACTGTTTAAACCGGCTTTGCGGGTAATTAACGTGACTTTATCCGCCACAATAAACGCCGAATAAAAACCGACCCCAAACTGTCCGATTAATTCGCTGTCTTTGGCTTGATTACCGGTGAGTGACTCAAAAAATTGTTTTGTACCTGATTTTGCGATGGTGCCGATGTGTTCTTGTACTTCAGCGCGGGTCATGCCGATACCGTTGTCGATTACGCTGATAGTGCGTGCTTCTTTGTTGAATTCTAAGCGGATTTTCAGTTCGCTATCGTTTTCATACAAACTGCCATTCGATAAAGCTTCAAAACGAAGTTTATCCGCTGCGTCCGAGGCATTAGAAATAAGTTCGCGTAAAAACACTTCTTTGTTGCTATACAAAGAGTGAATCATCAAATGCAACAAATGCTTAACTTCAGTTTCAAACCCCAAGGTTTCTTTTTTCGCTTCAACAGTCATCGTATGTTATTTCCTCTGTATTAAAATAAGTTGTTGTGTGCAAAATGGGGGTAAGATGTTTTTTTTCAAGTGGAAAACCATGCTTACAAGCGTTAAAAAATGCTTTTAATCTGCTGTATCCGATGAAATATCTTGCTTTTGCGTAATTTCGCTGTGCAAGGCTCTAAATTCATCGGTAAGTTTATGGGTCGGTGCATAATGAACCAACGGTTGCGAATGGGTGTGTGATTCACGCACTTTCACGGAAGGTGATATTTTTGTATTCAATACGCGATGCCCTTCTTTAATCAACTCCTCAACTAATTGCGTGGGTAAATTTGCTTGCCGCTGAAATTGATTAACGACAATGCCTTCAATTTCTAAGTTTTGATTATGATCGGCTTTTACTTCTGCTAAAGATTGCATCAAAGAAAACAGCGCGTCTTTAGCAAACGCATCACAATCAAAGGGAATCAAACACTTATCCGCAGCAATCAACGCAGATTGACTGTAAAAGTTTAAAATCGGCGGCGTATCAATATAAATGGCATCAAAATCTTTTAAATTATCCAAAGCTTCTTTAAGTTTAAAAATTTTGTGTCGTGATTCCAACCGCGCTTGCAAAGGTTCTAAATCCGGATGAGACGCAATAACCGACAAATTTGGAAACGGCGTTTCATGCACCAATGTTTCTAAACCAATTGATTGTCCCCCAAACAACCCTAGGCTTAAACTATCTTTAAAAAACAACGCGATAGTTTTATTAGCATCGCTAAGTTTTTCGCCTAATAAATATTGCGTGGCATTACCTTGAATATCAAGATCAATGACCAAAGTCCGTAACCCTTCAACGGCACTGATTGCCGCTAAATTACAAGTAATAGTGGATTTGCCCACCCCACCTTTTTGATTAAAAATGACCCTACGCATATAACCCCCCATTACAATCAAGACGATAATTATTATTTTAAGCGTGATTTTGTTTTAATTAACAGCGCACAAAACTGGTTGCCTGACAATGAGGACAGTCTGGAATATGGCTGGTGGATTTAAACGCAATTTCCTTATTACAATTGACGCAAACGAAAGTGCCAGGTCCTGTTACTTCACCGCTTTGATAAATATGTACTTGTTTTGCCTGTTGCTCAAGAATAGCTAACTCTAAGCGGGTTTTATCGGCTACATCCATAAACGCATCTAAAGCAAAATTTTCAATTAAATCAACATCAAACTTTAGCCATTCCGAAAAAGAATTTTCACTTTGTGGATTTAAACTGGTCGCTGCGTGGTCGAGGTCGCGTGTTACATAACCTGACACCTGCTCAATTTCAGCCTCAGTAAAATCGCCTTGCGCACTGGTTTTGTCTTTAGCGATTTCCAAAGCCGTAGCGGTAGAATAATCGGTATCACCTAAAGTTTCGTGCAAATGTTGCATCAAATTGTTATACGCTTGGATAAAATTTTCTTTAATCATAGTAATTCCAATAATTTTTAAAGTTGACGCCATAAAGATAAGCAGCGGTGCGGTATTCTAACGCTTTTGACTAATAAATGAAGTGTTTACATAGAATTTTGCAGTTAATTTTTAGCCCCACATTTAAATAAAAAGTAAAAAATGGCATTTATTAACGGCCGATTTTTTTATTTAAGTAGCATCATTATTTTTTTGCGATATTTAATTTTAAAATCGAAAAGGTCAAGTATAAATTCTATCAGCACATTAGCAACACGCTATGGCATTTAAATGTCACTTTTAACACAATGCACGCGAAAAAAATTGTTGTGTTTACAACAAAATCTGTGCTGATTTTCGCTGTTTTGCCTATTTTTCCAGTAAATTCAAAGTTGGCAAGCATTTTGCTTTATATCTTTATGAGAAATTTTATAAGCCACATTAGACGAAACCTGATAAGGAGAAAAGAATGCTACTCAATACCTACCACGAGCAAGGTCTGCTAACGGTAATACAAGTGCAAGGCGCGACTAGTAAAGCTGGGGTTTATGCCTATCGCGGCGATTTAGTTTTAAAAGAAGGCGAGTTACGCGAAGGTTCAACCCACGACCGCAAACCGCCGGTTAGTCTGATTGTGCAAGCTGCACTGTTAATTGAAGACGATAAAATTAAATTTATCAATGGATTGTTGCCTGAATTAGCGTTATTGCCTTTATTTGTTGAAAAATATAAAACCGATATTGCAAGCGATTGTTTAGCATTGTTTTATGTTGAAAATATCGCCAAACCAATGCAAGTGGAATTAGAAAATAATCTTTATTTATTAATTCCTTATAAAGAAGGTATGGTTTGGAATGAATTATTAGATGAGTTATATATTGAAAAGTCGGATTTAAAAAAGCTCTCGGCTGAAGATAAAGTGGCGGCTGTATATGCCGAAGCCAAATCTTATAAACCTAAAGGCGAAAAAGTGTCGTTTGCTACCGCTAGCGAGAATACCATTATTGTGGTGAAAGAAGCATCCGTTGGGGCAATTTAGATTTTACGTTGGTATGTTGATGAGCAGTGATGCTCTGTGGCGTTCTATCTTTAAGTGTGCCTTTTGTTGTGAAGATAGAACGCTTTTTTTTGTGAATGAACAAAATGAAATATAAAACCATTTCCCCCGTTGCCTGTAAAACTTTATTGCAGGAAAGCGACCCGATGATTTTAGATTGTCGCGCTACCGCAGATTATCAAGCCGGTCACATCGAAAATGCGTTACATCTGCACGAGGGTTTAAAAGAAGCGTTAGTTAAACGCGGCGATAAACAGCGTGGGTTGTTAATCTATTGTTATCACGGTCATGCCAGTGAACATCTGGCTGAGTTTTTTAGCGATTTTGGTTTTCAGCAGGTTTACAGTTTAGAAGGCGGTTATACAGCTTGGCAAGCGGATAAATCCTAACCGAATCAGCCCTTATGTTTTTAAATTTTCTAGGAGATAAATGATGGCAGCATTAGCGCGTGATATAGCGTTACGCATTGCGTTAGCGACTAAAGTATTACCCGGCATCAGCATTTTAAAATTACTGGATATTTTGCACAACCGTGTCGGTGCGCCGTTAGATGATGAAAAATTAAAATCTGTAACCGTGACTAATTTAAAAACCGGGATTGGCAGTTTAGACGGCGAAGAAGACGGTGAAGATATTGGTATTGGCTTAGAAAACATCAAGTTAGCGGTGCGTTATTTATGGGGCGAAGAAGTGGCGGATGAAAGTTTGCCGCAAGTTGTGCCTTATAAAGAAGGCGAAATGCCTAATTCGATTCGTGTGGCGATTGCCTCAAATAGTGGGGCGTTAATTAATGGGCATTTCGGCTCCTGCGTACGGTTTTTAGTGTACCAATTAACTGCTGACGAATGTCGCCTGATTGATATTCGCTCCACGGTTGAAGCGGATAATGCCGAGGATAAAAATTTATTCCGCACTCAATTGATTAACGATTGTCATATTTTATTCGTGCAATCGATTGGCGGACCGGCGGCGGCAAAAGTGATTCGTGCTGATATTTATCCGATTAAAGTGCCGGACGTTATTGACGCGGAAGAGAAATTTAAAGAATTACAAGCGATTTTTCACGCCCCCCCTCCTTGGATGGCAAAAGCATTAGGGCATTCGGTGGAAGAGCGGGTGCGGTTTGATTATGCGCAAACGGCTTAAATTCATTGTTGGGGTTGCGACATTTCTTGCTTTAACGTCGGTAAAATCTTTTTAAATCAGTTTGTTATAATTTGGCACACTGGTTGCTTGAATTTAAATAACTTTAAGGCTACCTCTGTAAACGACCATGAAATCCTCTAAAGATATTGCTGAATTACTCAATGAACCGGCTTGTGAGCATAACAAAAAGGAAAAATCCGGTTGTGCCAAACCCAAACCCGGTTCCACAGCAGGCGGTTGTGCTTTTGATGGAGCGCAAATTGCGTTACTGCCGATTGCTGATGTTGCGCATATTGTACATGGGCCAATTGCCTGCGCGGGCAGTTCATGGGATAACCGCGGCACGCGCTCTTCAGGCGCGGATTTATATCGCATCGGTATGACCACCGATTTAACCGAGCAGGATATTATCATGGGACGGGCGGAAAAACGCTTGTTTCATGCCATTAAACAAGCGGTCGAAACTTATCATCCCCCTGCCGTGTTTATTTATAACACTTGTGTACCCGCTTTGATTGGTGATGACATTAATGCCGTGTGCAAAGCCGCGCAAGAGCGTTTTGACGTACCGGTTATTCCTGTTGATTGCGCCGGTTTTTATGGCACTAAAAATTTAGGCAACCGCATTGCCGGTGATGCGATGGTTGATTATGTTGTCGGTAGCCGTGAACCCGACCCATTACCCAGTCATTTATTAAATACTAAATTTAAAATTCACGATGTAAATTTAATCGGTGAATACAATATTGCTGGCGAATTTTGGCATGTGTTGCCGTTGCTGGACGAATTGGGGTTGCGCATTTTGTGTACTTTGTCAGGGGATGCGCGGTTTCGTGAAGTGCAAACCATGCACCGCGCCGAAGTGAATATGATGGTATGTTCAAAAGCGATGGTCAACGTGGCGCGAAAATTGAACAAAAAATATGCCACGCCTTGGTTTGAAGGCAGTTTTTATGGGATTACCGATACCAGTCAAGCGTTGCGTGATTTTGCACGTTGCTTGAATGATGCCGATTTAACCGAGCGCACGGAGTCTGTAATTGCGCGTGAAGAACAGCGCATTCGCACATTGTTAGAGCCTTGGAAACAACGGTTAACCGGTAAGCGGGTGTTGTTATTTACCGGCGGTGTGAAAAGTTGGTCAGTGATTTCCGCGTTGCAAGATTTAGGCATGGTGGTGGTGGCAACCGGAACGAAAAAATCCACCGAGGAAGATAAAGCCCGTATTCGTGAGTTAATGGGTGAAGATACACTGATGATTGAAGACGGCAGTCCGAAAGCCTTAATTAAAATTGTCCGTGATTATAAAGCCGATATTTTGATTGCCGGTGGACGCAATATGTACACCGCGTTAAAGGCAAAAATTCCGTTTTTAGATATTAATCAGGAACGCGAATTCGGTTATGAAGGCTATCAAGGGATGTTGGAGTTGGTTAAACAATTAACCTTGACCATTGAAAGTCCAATTTGGCAAGCAGTGCGCACCCCTGCACCGTGGAAAAAAGTGTCATCAGACCTTCCAGGTTTTAAAAACCTGGAAGGTCTAAATAGCGGTGTGGAGGTGGTAAATGGCTGAAATTATTAAGCGCAACAAGGCATTATCAGTCAGTCCGTTAAAAGCCAGTCAACCCATCGGTGGCGCGTTAGCGACTTTAGGGTTTAAGCGCGCGATGCCGATGCTGCATGGCTCACAAGGCTGTACTGCGTTTGCGAAAGTATTTTTTGTGCGCCATTTTCGTGAGCCGATTCCGTTGCAAACTACGGCGATGGATCAAAGTAGTTCGGTTCTCGGCGCGGATGAAAATGTGATTGAAGGCTTAAAAGCGATTGCGGAAAAATCCCGTCCGGCGTTGATTACCGTGTTGACCACTGGATTAGCCGAAGTACAAGGTGCGGATGTGCAGCGCAATGTGCGCGAGTTTAGAACCTTATATCCCGAATTTAATGATGTCGCGGTAGTTGCAGTCAACACGCCTGATTTTAGCGGCAGTGTAGAAACCGGTTATGCAGCAACTGTAACCGAAATTATTCGTGCCTTAGTGCCGGACGCAAAAACCGCGCAAACGCAGCCCGGTAGACGTAAACGCCAAGTGAATGTACTCGTCAGTTATATGCTCACGCCCGGTGATTTAGAAGCCTTAACCGATATTTTTACCCAGTTCCAATTGCGCCCCGTGTTCGTACCCAATCTTGCTGATTCGTTGGACGGCTGCTTGACCGAAGATGATTTTTCTCCCGTCACTATTGGCGGCACACCGTTATCCGAATTAGCAACCTTGGGCGATGCACTGGCAACCGTGGTGATTGGTGCATCGCTGGCAAATGCAGGGCAACTGCTGGCGGAAAAAACCGGTGTCCCCAGTTATAGCTTTAAGCATTTATATGGCTTAACTGCGAATGATGTGTTTATTAGCATCTTAGCAGAGATAAGTGGGCAGCCAGTACCAGAACGTATTGAGCGACAACGCGCCCAATTGCAGGATGCAATGCTGGATACGCATTTTATGCTCGGGCAAAAACGCTTGGCAATTGCCGCCGATGCGGATTTATTAATGGCGTTTATTGATTTATTACAGGAAATGGGCGTAGACGTTGTAGCGGCGGTAACTTCTTGCATGGTTCCGGCGTTAAACAATATTGCGGTGGCGCAAATTAAAATTGGGGATTTAGAAGATTTGGAACTGCTCGGCAAAGCGGAAAATGTGCAGTTGCTGATTGGTAATTCTCACGCCGTTGACAGTGCGAAACGTTTGCAAGTGCCGATTTTACGCGCCGGTTTTCCGTTGTATGACGTAATTGGCGGTTATCAAAAAACTTGGGTGGGTTATCACGGCAGTCGCCAGACTTTATTCGATTTAGCGAATTTAGTGATTAATGCGGCACATGAGCAAATTTCGGTGTATCACTCGATTTATGCACAAAAACCTGCGGCTGAAAGGCAAGTACCGCCGTCATGTCATTAACTCGCCGTATGCACATTCTTCAAACCACAGATCAGGAGCGTTTTATGCAAACTGCTTTAAAAGTGGCGTTTGCCAGTACCGATATGACCACCGTCAATCAACATTTCGGTTCGGCAAAAGCGTTTGCCGTGTATGGCGTGGACCGAGAACACGCGCAATTAATTGAAGTCGCTCAATTTGGCGATTTAGAACAAGACGGTAATGAAGATAAATTGGCGAGCAAAATTCAATTATTAG
>JACCEE012185164.1_pt1 | contig 13572 bp, 9 predicted proteins | sample 7449931 | NCBI WGS metagenome assembly JACCEE01 (sample SAMN15323457, study PRJNA562643) | freshwater metagenome | isolation source: river surface water | place: USA:Blue River Watershed | collected 2017-08-19 | reverse complement strand
TTAAGATGAATTGGAAACCAGCGAGATCTATATTATTATGCCATCATCAGTTCATCGAAGCTATAAAAACAAGGAAAAACAAAGGCTGCCCGTTTTTAAAGGACAGCCTTCTTAGTTGATTTGCAGTATCAGCAAAGCCTAAATTATAACAATAGATCTTCTACATCCCATTTTTGCTATCTCCCAAAAAGTTAATCATCCTAGTTGATTAACACAATCCCGCCATTGGGCTGAATAGTAACACTGACACGACCGTCCTCTGGAACATACAACTGATCCGTGTACGAGATCATCCTTTTATCATCAGATATTCGCGTCAATTCTTTTCCTGCCACCATTGGGATTTTAACATCCAGATGAATCGCTTTTTCCTGCGCATTAACACCAACAATATACCATTGGTCACTATGTCGACGTGCCAAAACACAGTATTTTCCCGGGTATCCATCGATGAAGACCGTCTCATCCCAGATCGTCGGCACTTGCTTCATAAAATCAATCTCGAATGTCGGGACATCTGTCAAGTTATTGGGGGCAACACCAAACATCTGAACCGCATTTTGGAACAACACGGCAGTCGCTAACTGAAAACTTTCGGTTGTACGTCGAACAGTACCTCCATCGTTTGTACGGTTATGATATTTGTTGAGCAGCACCGGACCAAATTCCATACTCCCAACTGTATTCCGTATAAACGGATGCAAACAAGCACTAAAAGCTTCTTTATCATTTGATTCTTGCTTAAAAATTAAATTTTCGGATGCCAAGACTGCCTCACTTCCCACATAGTTAGGATACATCCGCTCCCACCCTCGTGGCAAGGTACATCCATGGAATATGATCATTAAGCCATACTCATTAGCATCAGCCAAAATATCTTCATACAGCTTCATGGTCTCCTGCTTATCACCTCCGAAGAAATCAACTTTCAATCCTTTTACCCCTAGACTTTTTAACCACTTCATTTCCTTCTTTCGGGCAACCGAAGTATCCATTTTTTGCTTGGGCCCCTGTGGCGCATTATTCCAGTAGCCATTTGAATTGTACCATAAGAATACGTCTACCCCTTTTGAATGCGCGTAATTGATCAAGTCAGGCATTCGATCATACCCCACCTGTGTGTCCCAAAGCGCATCCATAAGAATGTATTCATAGCCCATACTTGCAGCCAAATCAATATAGGTCACTTGGTCCTGAAAATTCATACTTTGGTCCTGCCACATGATCCAGCTCCATGTTGAACGACCATATTGATACCTTTCTGATGCATCGTACTTTGGCCTAACCACATCGAAAGGGATCGTAGTTTCGACAATTGGCTTTAAGCTCTCACCTACGGTTAACGTTCTCCAAGGAGTTTGGGCCGGTAAAGCAACAATTGGGGTTGTACTCCCATAGCCGTTATTTTCATCAGGATGCGGAAACGCTATTGAATACAAACCGTTGTCTGTAGCTTCACTTAAATGTGATGCACAATAACGGCTATCCACTCCAGTCTCTGAAACTAACACCCAACCTTCTTTTCCAATATGAAAAAGTGCAGGGAAAGTATAACCTAAACCATATTTAGAAGGGGAACCAAGGGCTCCGTCCGGCACATAAGTTTCTTCATAACTCGGTTTTGTTTTCATCCACCCGGTTTGAGGTGTAGCCTGAGGTGAAAGAAATGTTGTTGCTTGTTTTGGAAACTGAAAACCACTTAGTTCTTTTTCAATTATGCATACCGTATCTTCTCCCCATTGTGGTAAACGATAACAATAGGCTATATCACTATTCCCCACCGAGAAAACGATGTCAATTTTTCTATTTTCTCCATTAGCATAAGTAACGACTGCTCTATTGGCGTGATAATGCGTAACAGATTCTTTAATTCGATCAACAGAATAGGTTTCATTAACGACTGAATCTACTTTTTCAACAAACGACATTTTCGAGGAGAAATTCCCCAATGAGGTCTCCAGCCCCAAGGGTGATTCGTCAAGCATTTTTTGACCATTGTAGGTTATAGAATAATAGATCCGACCCGAATTTATTGTAAGCTCAACATTCAGTTTTTCATCCGGACTATGAAGAGTTACTTTTTCTGCCCATACATGCACACTGAACAAAAAACAGCCCAGCAAAATGCTTATTAGTTTATTTGTTTTCATTATAAAATCTAGATCTTAGGATTTAATTATTGATAAATGATTTTAAATTCGGCAGCTCTAAAAGTGAAAGAAAAAAATCGGTCACCAAAATAGGACGGATTTCTATTCCATCGTTGGTAACCGAAATTTATTTTACCACTAATTATAACCAGGATTCTGTACTATATTTGGATTCTTATCAATTTCAGTCTGAGGAATCGGCAACCAGTACATCCGACCATAAAACTTCCGATGTTCTACAACCTTATTACCAGGAAGATATGTTTTTGTTCCGTCTGTCCATTTATAAATATCAATGCCATGAACAGTCTGATCAAGGTATTCTTCACCTAGTTTCCAGCGACGCACATCACAATATCGATGTTCCTCAAAACATAATTCTACCCGGCGTTCATTCCGAATACGCTGCAGTAAATCAGCACCCGTTACATCCGATCCAATTCGAGGCATCCTTGCCCGATCTCTGATCACGTTTACAGCTTCCCTAGCACCAACTTCATCGCCGGTTTCACAAAGCGCTTCCGCAAGGTTTAGATACTGTTCCCCAAGACGCAACCAAATCCAGTCTTTTGGATTAGCAAAGTTCCACGAATTATAGACATAGCTTTCATCGACATATTTACCGAGATAGTATCCTGTAACCGATGTGTTCCAACTATCATTTCCATACTTTGTATCTTTTCCGTTACCTTCGCCTAAAACAGTCGTATCTCCATTTGCCGCCAGCTCGGTTGCGTAAAAAGTTTCAACATTGCGGCCATGCCAGGGAGCTCCGTCATACAAGACACAAGCATAAAAGCGTCCATCACGGTTCTCGAATGGATTTGCGGCTTCGTCCTCGTTGTTCCAATCGAATTCTGTACCATCCGCCATCTCGAAAGCATCAACAAATTCTTGTAATGGGCAAGCACCACCCCAGCCGCCATAACCGTTGGGACCATTTACCTGATCCATGTAGGAAAGGTTCTCGCCTTCAGAACTAGCAGTTCCTTGTCGACTAAAAATGATCTCGCTGTTAAGGGGTTCAAGAAATAATTGTCGGTATTTGGTCTTTACATCATCTCCGTATTTATCGTAAAGTACATATCCATTATCCAACGCAAGTTCAATAGCCTCCTGGGCAGCCTTCGCAGCCTTCGCCCAGCGATCGGAAGCAGGATCTAAATATCCGATAAGCTCATTTGTCACTCCCTCATTCATCAAATCACTTGCGGCATAAAGCAATATTCTACTTTTCAGCGATAGCGCAGCGACACTTGTTGCACGTCCTTGATCACCACTTGCAATATATCTCGCAGGCAATTCTGTTACCGCGCTATCCAGTTGACCAATCAGAAAATCGATGCAATCTTTATAGGAAGCTCTTGTTTGATTAAGTATCTCTTCCTGGTCATTGATTGTAAAACTTTTGGTTATGATAGGCAGACCTCCCCAACGTCGAATAAGATCCCAATAAGTTAATACTCTGATGAAACGAACTTCTCCAATCATCTGATTTCGATAGGACTCATCTTCGAAAGGAACCTGACCTATTCGCTCGAAAAAAATATTGCAGTTCGCAATTTGTTCCCATTCTGTAGACCATGCCCGATAATCCCAACCATACCAGGCACCATTCATACGCCCTAAATCGGAAGCGCTCACATATCCCTGGTTAATAGGTTCGCAGCCTCGCGATGCAGTATGCGCGGTTTCATCTACAACCGAACTTTCCATGGTTTCGGTCCAGCCGTGGCCAACATGATTGTATCGAGCATTAACGTAAGCCTCAACCAAAGCCGGGTCATTCCAAATATCATTTTCTGAGATTTCAGTTAACGGAGTCTTGTCTAATATATCATGATCGCATCCCGCCAGTCCAATCACAAGAGACAGGAGGAATAGAGAAAGTATTATAGTTTGATTTTTCATTTTTTGCTAGATTAGAATGTTAAATTAATCCCCAAATTAATCACTTTAGATTGTGGTGTATTCCAGGCTGACCATCCCTGACTATTATCTGTTGTTTCCGGATCTATATTTTTTATGCCGGTAAACGTTAACAGATTATACCCTGACACAGAGAATCTGACTTCGTCCATCCCTAGGCGTTCAAGCATTGATTTGGGAAGAGAATAGGATAAAGCAATGTTTTTCAATCTTAGGTACGACGCATTATCCAGCCAAAAGGTATTCCGATAGTCTCCACCCCCAGTGGGCGTTGCATCCCTGTTGTAAACCTTAGGATAAGGAGCATTCGTATTATCTGGAGTCCAGCGATTATCGTAATAATCTTTTGTAAAGTTCCCGATAATTCCTGCTTCCATAAAGGTATATTGCCAAACTCGGGCCGCACCTTGCCAGAGCATGCTCAGGTCCCAGTTTTTATAAGAAACAGTTGCATTAATGCCATACATAATTTCCGGGATTGCTGGTTTATCCTGACGAACCTTATCCCTGGCGTCAATAACTTCATCGTTATTCACATCCTTAAATCGTAGATCACCAACTGTGGTATTCGACAAATGGGGATAGACATCCAATTCTTCTTGGGTTCTGAAAATTCCGTCAGCTTCATACATCAAGAAAGAACTGCCATCAGTTCCAATGGATTTTCCGGTACGCTTTTGCCACTCCAAAGTTGATTTAGGCTCATCTATAAAGTCGATTCGACTATGTGCATAACTAAAGTTGCCACTCAGGTTTAATCCGAAATCTTTCCATCTATTGTTGTATCCCAGGACAATTTCTGTTCCCCAACTCGAACATTTTCCGATATTTTCATCAGGCAAAGAAAGCCCGGCATAAGATGGTACTGCCGCATTACGAGTAGCCAGAATATTATCCCTTTTAGTTTTAAATACATCCATTTCCAAATTGAATTTATTCAGAAATTTCGCGTCAAGCCCGGCGTTAAATGTATTTGCAACCTCCCAGGTAATATTAGGATTAGCAGTTCTGTTTAACCAAACCCCAGTTTGAGGTGTTCCTCCTAAAATAGCGGCCGATGAAAAAGTATAAGTCGTCAGATATTGAAATGCGGCAACATTATCGTTCCCCATTTGTCCCCAGGATGCACGTAATTTCAAGTAGTCGATTGCAGGAAGATGCTCTTTCCAGAAGTTCTCTTCGGAGACCCTCCAACCTAATGAGACTCCGGGAAAGAAGCCGAAACGATTGTCTTTCGGGAAGTTTTCCGAGCCATCATACCTCCAATTGAATTGTAATAAGTAACGCTCTTTTAGCTGATAGTCAACTCGACCAAAGTAATTTTGTCTGGCTGTTTCTGATGCAGTACCATCATTTGCTTGAGAGTCCTTAGTACCCGCGAACAGCTCATCGACGAAGGTAGACACAAAATCTTGTCTATAAGCACTCAAGTAATCGTAACGACTGGAATATTGTTCGTAAGCAACAAAAGCACTAAGGGAGTGAATATCATGAAATACTCGAGCATAGTTTAAGCGGGCATTGAAGGTAAGCCCGAGGTTTTGATTCATGTTTTCATTCAGCGAAGCATTTGAAGGACCGTATGCCCGCGGAGTGTATACATCTCCATTTTTCTCATACAGGTAAAACTGTTTCTGGAACTGCTTATAAAAAAAATCACTACGATCCACATAAGCTCCCCCATCAATCGACAGTCCTTCGGTTATGTATGGCATTTCGAGATGTACTGTAAAGTCTGTATTAAAATATGATGCCTTGTTGTCCGTATATCCCATCGCGTCGCTCACTGCAGTAATTGGGTTAAAATTATCCTGAGTGGCAGTAGTTGGCAAATCAGTTCCAGGCCATCTAATGTTTACCGTTGGATCATATTTGATCATGTACCTCCAAATGTCTTGAGAACCATAAATAGGGGCATTCCTATCTTCCTGTCGAGCAGCCAAATTTACACTTATGCGTGTATTATCGTTCGGTGTAATATCAATATTGGATCTTAAATTATACTGGTTATAATTGCTCGCGCTATTTTTATAATAATTGTCCTGATATTGATAACCAACAGAAGTATAATAGCTTATCTTCTTGCTCTGTCCTGACAATGAAATATTGTGTTGAGTCTGAAAAGCAGGACGCAACATGTCGTCGAAAACATCAATATTGGGAAAGTTCAATGGATCACTACCTTTTTTAAAAAGCTCAATTTCGTCACTAGTATAATCCTCTGCGACCCCTTGCACCAAACTTCGAATTTCATTTCTTAGTTTTGCATACTCCCACGATGATGCCATCTCGGGTAGGATGGTCGGTTTACTTGATCCAAAATTACCGGTATAACGGATTTGCATCTTGTCCGTTTTACCACGTTTTGTCGTCACCAAAATCACCCCGTTTGCTGCTCTCGAACCATAAATAGCGGCAGACGCGTCTTTCAATATCGTAATACTTTCAATATCATTGGGATCGATACGGGAGAACCCGCCCGCCCTATCAGCAACACCATCCACAACAACCAGTGGCGATGAATCTCCGGTTGTGCTAACACCGCGAATCAAAAGTCCTGCATCATCGTAGCCCGGTTCTCCACTTCTGGTGTAAGTTATTAAACCAGGTAATCTCCCCGCCAGTGTGTTTGAAACGCTTGAAGTGGGAACCTTTGCTAATTCGGTCCCCTCTGTGGTCGCAATAGATCCCGTCACAGAACTTTTTTTCTGTGTACCATATCCAATTGCAACAACCTCCTCCAGACCAATAGCGTCTTCCTGCAAACTGGCATTAATCACAAGTTGTCCATCTACAGGAACTTCCAGGGTGCTCATACCCACAAAAGTGAACACTAAGGTTGCAGTATCATCAACCTCCGCCAGATCATAGTTCCCATCCATATCCGTTACAGTTCCTACCATAGTCCCCTTTATTATAACTGTCGTTCCAGGGATAGGTTCTCCCGCAGGATTAGTCACCGTCCCTTTTACCGGGTGTGACTCTTGTTGATTAACCGCTACATCATATTCGGATTTGGGATAGAGGACAATACGCCGATCAGTTAATTTAAAACCGATTCCCTTGTCCTGAAACAATTCGTTCAAAATATCTTCAATATCTTTTTGCTCGACATCCAGGCTGATTCGTTCATCCAACGGGATCTGCTGAGCATTATAAAAGAAAACATAGTTCGAATTTTCCTCAATAGCTCTAAAGGCCTCTTTTAAAGTAACATTAGAATACTTCAGGCTCATCTTATTCTGCTGAGAGAAGGCACTTCCCGATACGCTTACTAAGCTAATCAGGAAAATAAAGATTGTTAGTCGCATAATTCGCCACAGTTTACTTATGTCCTCCCACAGGAAGACACAACTTTTCACCTTTTTTTTCATAAATTTGTAAAGCTTAATTGATTAGTAATGAATAGCGTCAACTATTCGTTAAATTGATTATTTAACTCCCGGGTAATGCTGGAACATTTCCCGGGATTTTTATTTTATCTTTTTGATAACCAAACATCTGCGCCATTCCTCCTGACATCGATGGGAATTGTCAAGCCTATGATTTCAAAAAGCTTTCCGATCTCATCACTTTGGTATACGCTCCCGGAATACAATTCATTTTCAAGACTGGAATCCAGAAAATGGATATTCACCCTGTACATACGTTCAAGCGTCTTGGCTATTTCCCCTAGTGTAACCTTCTCAAAATAATATTCACCTGTGCGCCATAACGTCGATAGCATCGGATCTACTTGTACCACGGTTTGATAATGGTCATCCTTTCGAAAAAGCCATTTCTCTCCTGGCTTTAAAAGGACTGAATGTTCTTGATAAGGTATATCTTTAATTTCAACACTACCTTCAAATAAAGTCGTCTCGGTATGCGAATCATTTGCGTAGGCTCTAACATCAAATTGAGTTCCTAAAACGTTCACATTCATGTCACCTGTAATTACACGAAAAGTTCGGGATTTAATTTTAGTCACATAAAAAAAGGCTTCTCCATCCAACTCAACTTCCTGCAAGTTTTTATTGTTGTTAATACGATACTTGATTCTGGAATCGTAATTCAAAGCAACAAAAGTACCATCTGGTAAGGTTAGTTCTGACTGTTGCCCTTTTGGTGTACTGAATTCAATAACCTGAACTTGTGACTCCGAGCTTATCAAAAAACTTGATTTACCAAACCAGTAGCCACAAAGCCCGACAATTAAAAGTATTGTCGAAGCAACCGCGATCTTTCTAATGTTAAAACGTTGGAGTAAGCTTGGTTTGTTTCGACGATACAGATCAAGCGACTTTTCTTTTAGTATATCAAAGGCGGGCGTTGAATTAGCCGATAGATCTATCTGCTTAAACTTTAATACATAGCCGATAAGCCAAGCCAATTTTGCAGACTGATCCTTATCTCCCGAATTCAGCTTCATTAAAGTTTCTTTTGAAATCCGTCTCTTAAAAATCGGATCGAACAAGAAATCTTGAGGTATCTTTTTCATTTCCTGAATTATTACATTCTAAATCAAAAAGCAGGAAACAAAAAAATATACCCTCTACAAAAATATGCTGCGCAGCATATAATGAATCATTTTAGAAACCTCTGAAAAAAAAAGATAACAGAATCGGCACCAGAATGAAGAATTGATTTCAACTTGTGAATGGCTTTCTGAATACTATTTCCAACTGACTGATAATTAATTTGCATAATTTCGGCAACTTCTGCATTTGATAGATTCTTATAAAACTTTAAATAAATAACCTCCTTTTGACGGGATGGAAGCTGATTAATTGCCTCTGCCAACAAATCAAGTTTAAACTCCTTCTCTAATTCATCCGATTCGGTGCTGTAACTAAGGAAAAATTCGTCTGTAATATCAGACTCTAAGCCTAAATTTTGATTCTTTTCTTTTCTTAAATTTCCAAAAATTCTGATTCGGAGCGACTTCAACAAGTAAAATAAAATATTATCGGTCTGAGAGAGCTTTTCTTTCTTGATGGCCAACTCAAAAAATAAGTCTTGTATACTGTCTCGGACCAGGTTTTCATTCCCAGTAAAACGTCGACCATACTCATACAGTTGTAAATGATAAGTATCAAAAATATAAGAGAATGCTTTTTCATCCCCTTTTAGAAACCGTTGCCATATTTCAAAATCTAAATTCTCTTGGATCATTATCCCTTGACTAATTTAACAAAGTTATCTATTTTGCAAACAAATAAGGACTTTTGTTTTCCCTTCTATCAGTCTATTCACAATCAAAGTGACACAAAGGAAATAATTCTCCGCTAATGCGAATAGCAAAATTCAATTTTCATTCAGATTACTCTCAATTACTCTTCTGCCGATGTTTTGACTCTTGCATGGAATTTTCAAAAGCAAAGGGAATTTAAACAAGTTGTTTATATACTGTCAGAATATGCACTTAAAACAGTTTTGAAAGATGTTGCAAATGCATCAAAAAATCGGGTACCAAATAAGAGCAATTTTTCAGCCCTAAAATGGTAACCGAAAAACACTAACTGAATGTATGCATAATCCGTCTCAAAACGGACAGCTATTCCGAAGGAAGCCGGACAGCGATTCCGCTGCAAAACGGACAGTGATTCCGGACTAAGGCGGTTCTTCGGTATCGGGTGACCACTTTAATCGGATTTTGCAACTGGGACGCATCAAACTTCCCGAGCGCCCCGATGTACACCTGCAATGTCCGGCTTGCCGAAAAGGGAAGCTGGTCACCATCTGGCGCTTTAACTCACGCGGGCCACCACCCTCGAATACGCAAATCCTGGAACTTATGATGAAACTTGTGAAAACGTCCTGAACCAGGGGCCTGGCGGAGCTTTGCCCGGTAGCGAGAGAAAAATTGAAATTGGATTCCCGAACACAAGCCGGGCAAGTAAATCCTTCGCTCGAACCCTGGAAAACAGGTGCTGACACCCACCAAAAACAAAAAGCCCGACCAGCATGGTCAGGCAAAATATACTATCTCCAATCGGAAAACCCATAATACATGTTCGGCTATCAATCCCGGTTCACGTCAACACTGCGTTCAAGCGCTGCGCTACGCGCGGCTCGAACGCTTAATTATTGTTAACTGTCGTGTATTAAACAAATATCAGAATTAGCCGCATGCAAGTGGACTGACAGCGATACACTTGCAAAATTCAGCTCCAAATTGATAGTTGAGGTATTCATATCATTTATACCCCATGAAAAGGGGTTAGTTGACTAAAACATTACTACTTATTTCTCTGATTTATAATTCGAAAGTCAACGTTCATCAACCGTGTATCTCTATTTACACATACTTAAACGAAGAAGCCAACACAGATTGATTTCAAAAATTACACTCTTCACATATCACTAGATAGACATTAAAATACGATGTAAAATTTTATCAATTTAATTAATGAAACACCATGAAAAAAACAACCTCAATTTTTGCTGCTGTTCTTGCAGCTTTTGTAATGTACTCCTGCTCTGAAAGCAACGAACAGGTAATACAGGAGGACCAAGAATCTAATTACATCGGCCTAATATCAGGAGTAGATTCAGAACCTTACATTTCGGAAGAAATGAGAAGCATCATTGCAATGCTTGATACGTCGTCTTCAGATTCACCAATACCAATTGACAATTTAATTCCGGGGTTTGAAAATATTTCTATTTCAGTGTCGGATTCTTCTATTGAATTACAAACGAAATCAACAACAACTAGCACGGAGGACGCCTATACCGTAGTTACTGGGTATACAACGTATTCTACACTCTACTCCGGGGTTTACGCAAGCATTAATGCAACCCAAGCATCAAATTTTAACTTTACCGCAGGCAATTATTACATTACCTGCAAAGCAATAACAGCAACCATTTCAACAGGCGGCTTTGATGTTTATCCCGAAATTTTGAATACAGATGTAATGGGAGCTAGTCCCGATGATACAGACCAAAGAGGATATCATGTGGATACCATCGTTTCAAATTCCCTGTATAAATTCACAACTTATATCTACGGTATTGCTTACACGACCAATAATGATATTGTTTATTGGATCCCTGCAATACCGACTACTTTTAACTACGATGCTGACTACAGGAATAACATGCAATGGAGATTCTATGCAATATAGAACCTCGGTAAATTTCCTTAAGAATACTGTCTTTGTCGTAAAGACAGTATTCTTTTATTTTAGAGACTCTTACCTTTTTCAACATTGACAGGGTTCTCAAGATCTCTACTTTCTGTTAACTCTTTAAACGAAAAGCCATGAACAATTTTCTCAAAATTCTCCCATTTATTTTAGTCTCAGTATTTACGTCGAGCTGCAATAAAAGCACTGATGAACCGGACGATCCGGAAGATGACACCAATACCGTCCAAATGTACTACTCTACCGATGGAATAAGCGAGAAAGCGCTTACAGATTTAGACACGATTACGATTAACCTGGCAGATACCTTTCAATTCTATGTCGATATTTCAGACACTTCTAAAGCATTGGACTATTCGTTAGACTATTCCGTAGATAAATCAGAGACAGGGATCGCCCCTTTCAATTTCGAGGATAAAGGGGAATATCAATACCTGTTTTCAACGAATAAGTCCGGTATCTTTGGTATTGGGGTATTCGTGAGTTTCCGAAGAGACGATTACAATTACAGTGCTGATTTAGACTATTATCTTGCGGGAATTTACATCAATGTCCCGACAATAGACTACACAATTATTTCACTTGAAACTCCAACATACACCATTGATGTAAACGATGATGCTCTGAAAAATGAAATTACCGACGAATTAGAAACAAAGTATACAATAAGCTTGCGACCGTTAACGCTGGCAAGTAGCACGCTAACGAGTGGCACATACCAATTAAAAGATACATCCGGAGAAATACACAGTGGAAATTTCACTTCAACAGACACCTATAGTCTGACAGATTTGTCTTTCATATACAATGACATAACATTCAATTACAACTTGGTAGAGGAAGAAGACGGAAATGGCAAATATTTCCTTTTTACTCAAGATTTAACTGACATCTACCAATCTAAATATCCGGAAAATACCATCGATAAAGTTGCATTAACGTTTAGGGGGTTTAGAAATCAATACTAAAAAAAGAAAAAGTTCTATATGAAATGCCCGAGTTTAAGCTGTGAACAACTGGAGTTCTCTTTTATTATGAGGGCTCTAGTTGTCTATTTTTTTACGAAAACTTTCTTCTTTTTAGCTCATCGAAATTATGTTTTCTCTGATATAGTTGAAAATTAAACGGATTATGGAAGAAAAAGTACATGATGGTAGCAGATTGTAATGCCTTCGGCAACAAAGAGGCGTCAAAAATTTCTTCTTTTTCACAATGCGGGCGAAGCAAGCGAGCCAACCGCTGAGCCATAGATAAATTTAACGTATTGGCAACTAAATAAGATGGTATCCCCATATCCAGCAAACGCGAGATGGTTCCCATGGCCGAGTTGGTGTGAATGGTTGAAAAAACCAAGTACATTGTTAATGCTGCACGTATCGCCATTAGGCTGTTTCCTAGTCGCGAATCTCCCCCAGCATAATAACATCCGGGGTTTGTTGCGACAAATCCTCCAGCCAAATTGCAGAAAAGGGTCAAAGGCAAGAATACGAATATTGTACTAAAGTCGGAACAGATCCTTACATGGCCTTTGAGAAAGATTTTTTACGCTCTATGCTCAGCGATGGTGCCAGTGCGGTCTTTCTCTCGGATAAGAAGAATGAGAATGGTCTTTCTTTGAAAGTAGAATAGATTGAAATGACTTCTTTAGCCCATGAATTACCGACCTGCATGTTTATGGGAGCAGAGTTACGAGAGGACGGAGAATTAAAAAGCTGGAAAGAATTTAGCAGTCAGGATCTGATTAACCGATCTGTACTTGCTGTCAAACAAGACATCCGCCTTTTGAAACCCAATATCATTGGTTATTGGGTCGACCATATCGAATCCTGCCTTCAGAAACACCAGGTCGATTGTGCTGAGATCAACTACGTCATTCCGCATGTTTCATCCATGTTCTTCTATGGTAAGTTAGCAGAGGAAATTGAAGCCAGAAATCTGGATCTCAGAACCGGGAAGTGGTTTACAAACCTGACAGAGATCGGAAATATTGCTTCTGCTTCTATTTTCGCAGCTTTGGATGATTTACTGCAATCCGGACAACTGAAGATCAATGATAAAATTTTGCTTTTGGTTCCGGAAAGCGGTCGGTTCTCGTATGGGACGGTCTTGTTAACTTTGGTGTAGAACCAAGAAGTACTCTCCCTGTATATTGCTCAACTGAACCGACGAGCTGTAACACAGCCACGCATTCCGGTTGAATTCAACTACTTAAGATTTGAGCTTCGAAGTAGTTTTTTAAGATGAATTGGAAACCAGCGAGATCTATATTATTATGCCATCATCAGTTCATCGAAGCTATAAAAACAAGGAAAAACAAAGGCTGCCCGTTTTTAAAGGACAGCCTTCTTAGTTGATTTGCA
>JACCEE011186755.1_pt1 | contig 13577 bp, 11 predicted proteins | sample 7449931 | NCBI WGS metagenome assembly JACCEE01 (sample SAMN15323457, study PRJNA562643) | freshwater metagenome | isolation source: river surface water | place: USA:Blue River Watershed | collected 2017-08-19 | reverse complement strand
GGAGGAAGAAGTTCTATATGAAGAAAGGTAAACTAACCCTTGGACTCGTTATCGGTTTATCGGTCGTCGCATTGTCTTCGTGCGATGCACTTACCCGTAACAACCAAGGTTACGTATTAACCATGACAGGCCCAGATGGAACCATCATCAACTACACGGCTGATGAGTTCTACAGCCAATTCAAGACCAGCGCGAACGGCGTCAAACAATTCTATGACGCAATCACCGAGGTCATCATCCGCAACGAAATCGAAAAGCCCGAAAATTCGGCCATCAAAGCGGAAATCATGGAGAAGGCAGCCAATAAAGTCAGCGGCGTCAAGGAAACGGCGGAAGATAATGCCGACACCAACAACACCGACTATGACGACGAACTCGACACATTGCTCGAAAGCTACAATGTCGAGGATTTGACTGAGTTGAAAGACTATTTTGCTTATCAACTCATGCAAACCGAAGTCGAAGATCAATTCTACGAAGACAACAAGCAAGAATTGCTTATCGGCGCCCCGGCCAGCGGTGACATTCCCGCTTACCAAGGTTACTTGGAAAACAAGTTGCCGTACCACGTCCGCCACATTCTCGTCAAAGTAAGCTCCAACGCGAACGCTTTCTATGACGCGACCGTGACCGAACAAGAAGCCAAAAACCTCTCTAGCGTCATCAAACGGTTAGCCATTCGCAAGAACAACGAAACCTTTGGCGATATCGCTCGTGAAGCGAGTGAAGATACCAAATCCGCTGCTGAATTTGGTGACTTAGGAATCATGACCACATCTGAATCTTATGTTAACGAATTCAAACTCGGCGTTTATGCCTACGATGCGATCTACAACGAAGATGCCGGCGTTGCCGCCAATGCTTCGAAGTTGAGCGTCCCAACGGTCGCCAGTGGTTATTTGGATGCCCTCGGAATTGGGGAAATCCCTTATGGCGCTGCTTTAAAACTTGAATCCGTCTCGAGCCTTGTGAAAGACTCCCTCGGTAACCAAGTCAATAACGGCAAATCGCTCTATTACCCGCGCAACATCTACTTCAATAAATACTTTAACAAACATAACATCAGCGTAATCGTCCCCGAAGACACAGACGGTTCCGCGATCAGCACCGTCGGCCTCGGCGGCTTCCAAGCGGTTGCCGAACTTGGCGGAAAAAATGTGCTGACCGATGAAGACGGAAAAGTTATTCTTGTCGTCCGTGCCGGTTCCGGTTCTTCCGATTCCGGTTACCAAGGCGTCCACTTCATCGTCGTCGAACGCTCCGCGCTCGTCGACACCAAGAATGGCGTTTCGCTTGAAGACTACTACACGACCGAAATCCCGGATTCCGCCGACTTCCCGCAAGTGGGTGGACAAGATGCGATCACGTACGTCAACTTCATGAATACCACGACCAAGGTTTATAAGGAACGGTCCCAAACCGTCGAAGACGAGATTAAAGGTTTCGACTCCATGCTCGATGCCCACATCTATGAAAAATTGGCGAAATCGCAAGATGTCGTCATCCATGATGCGGTGGTTCGTGAAGCGGTTGAAAACTACATCTCCGTCACCCGTGCCGGCATCGCCTTTGATGCCTCACTGAACTACGAACAAAGCTGGAAGACCTATACCGAATACCTGGCGCTCCAAGAACAGATGAGAAACCGTCTGATTTCGGAAACTTGCGCTGTGAACTTTGCAAATGCCGCCGCTGCGGCTGACTACCAAGTAGGAGGTCTCTGCTATGAAAAAGACTAATAAACTTAATTTAGTAGCGGTCGCCGCTTGCGGACTTCTGATTACCGGTTGTGCCGACATCGTCGCTCTTCCCGGCGACTACGAAACTCCGTTAGTCGACCAAGCCGCCGAAGATCTTACCAACAACATCGCCAGCGTTGTCTATGATGCGCTCAAAGACGGCGATGACGTCAACGGTGCGATTCTCGATGGCGTTCTCCTCAAACTCGCCGAAAACAAATTCGGTGTCTATTCGGAAATCAAATCCGAGGCCGCCAAAGCTGACTTCGTGGCCGATGTCGAAGATCGCATCAACGAAAAAATGTTCGATATGATTTCGACCGGTTCTTACGAAACCCGCAACAAATTCTCCGAAGAACGTTTCGCCAAGTACATTCGCTCGATGCTTTACACCGTCAATGCCACCGGCGGATACTTCGAAGACGTCGTCTTCACTCCTTCCGTCACTAAGGATACGATTGATGGCGAAGCCATCCACCTTGATTACTATGTTGATTACGTCAACGGCGAAATCATTCCTGAAATCTACCGTGAAAAGCTCGTTGAAGATTATCTCTTGCAAGAAGAATACTCCACGCTCGGACGCTCGTACGCACGCAAAGTCAACTATATTGCGATTGCTACCAACTCCAACCACCCCGAAGCGGCAAAGTACTTGATCGATACCTTCATCGAAACCAACATTCTTAGCGCGACCGCTGATGCTTCCGATGCCAACCTTGAAATTCTCGCGAATGCTTGGCGCGGTGTCCCCGGCGACTTCACACAAAATGAAGCCACCCTTCTGGAAGATGCCGGCGTTCGTAATACGGTTCCCGGCTCTGCCTTCGACAACACCCTCTTCGGTGATATCATGGCGGACTATGCCAAAATTAATGACGACCGTTTATTGACCGATGCCTCCATCGAAGCGACCTTCACCGGAAACGGTGCCTACTTACCCTCCGTCGGCTTGGATATCAAAACCGACACCTTGCGTAAGCAAGACTACACCAAAGACGGCTGGTACGTGAAAAACGGCGGCCTCAGCGAATTACCCGATGCCATCCGTAACCGTCTCTTCAATATCGGTACTGCCAATGGCGTCGACTACGTGACCGATGAAATGGGCGGAAGCGCAGATCCGAAAACTTCGGACTATGTGCGTAACATCCATGGTGTCAACTACTTAATCCCGGAAAACGCCCAACAAGGCGATGACCGTGACTTCCTCCTCTATGATGCTACCAGTTCCACTTACTACATCGTCCAAATCGAAGAAGCCGTCAACACCACCAAGATGACCACCGAGGGCAGCAAAAACTACACCTCACTCGGCAAAGACGTTCAAGAAATTGCCGGCAAGGTTGCCAAAGTCCTTGGCGAAAAAGATGCCAATAAAACAACGGCCATGACGTTCTTCCTTGAGCAAGCCGGGATCGTCTTCCATGACGAAGACATCGTTGCCTACTTTGAAGAAAATTATCCCGACATCTACGGAAGCAACTAAAACAACCTAAGGGGGCCGATGGCTCCCTTTTGTTTCAAAGGAGAAAGACCATGAATCAAGATTGCATTTTTTGTAAAATCATCGCCGGGATGATTCCCTGCACCAAAGTTTATGAAGATGACGATGTGTTGGCGTTCTTGGACATTTCCCAAACCACGGTCGGCCACACGCTCGTCGTATCCAAGAAACATTATGAAAACTTTTTAGCAACGCCCAAAAGCGTGATGCACAAAGTCTATGATGCCGCCCAACGTATCGGCCAAGCCCAGATTCAACAATTGGGTGCCCGAGGTGTGAACATCCTCTCAAACTGCTATAAAGAGGCGGGACAAAGCGTGATGCACTTCCATGTACACGTCATTCCGCGTTACGAACCGGCAGACGGTTTCCGCATCGAGATGTATGAAAATACGCATGTCGGTGAGCTCAACTTACCGGTGCTCGCAGGACGCATCTCCAAAGGCATAAAGTAAAAAAAGAAAAGGTATCGGTTGGTCCGATACCTTTTTTCTATTTGGATTTCATTTTGTAGAAGGTTCGCTCATCCAGAGGGAAGATTTTCGTAGTAAACTCGCCTTCGGCGGTGGCCGCATACGCTTTATCGAGGATCACCATCTTGGCGTCGAGGTCATCGATGATGTTCAACACCAGCGCTTCGCGGGTCAACGGTTCGACGGGGGAACCGAAATCTTGACGGCCGTGGTGCGAGAGAATCATGTGTTCGAGAAGCATCGGGGTTTCGTTGGTGATGCCCAGTTCGCTGGCCACACGGCGAATTTCGGAGTCCATGATGGAAATATGCCCTAAGAGTTTTCCTTCGGTCGTGTACTTCGGAATGATGGGTCCCGAGAGTTCCACGGTCTTACCGATGTCGTGCAAGAGAATGCCTGAAATCAGTAAATCGCGGTTGATTTGCGGATAGCAAGGCATGATTTGTTCAGCAAGGTCCGCCATCGAAAGGGTATGGAACAAAAGGCCACTGGTGTATTCGTGGTGGTTACGGACCGCCGCGGGATAGACCACAAAACGGTCATAATATTGTTTTATCAAGGTTTGGACAATCGCCGAGCAATCCGGATCGACGATGGAATCCATGTACTTTTTGAGTTTCGCTTCTAAGACTTCTTTTTCCACCGGAGCGCTCATGGTAAAACGCGCAGCATCGACGGAAGCACTATCAAGTTGCCGTGCGGCAATGATCTTCATTTGCAGGGTGTTGCGGTATAATATGACATCTCCGGTCACTTCGACGATATGACCCGGTTGATAGATGTCGGCGTCTTCGGGTTGGACATCCCATTTTTTGCCATCGATCGATCCGGTTTTATCTTGGAAGGTGACGGTCAGATAAGCCAAATTGTTCCCGGTGACTCCCCGAGTCACATTGGTCACCAGAAGTTGGGCATATACCCGTTGATTATCGCTAAATTCATTGATCCATGACATGTTTGGCTTCCTCCATCATCGTTTCGATATCGGTATAATTATACCCTTTTTGCATCAAGTTTCTTATCAAATGCTCCTTCAATTGCCGGCCTTGGTAACGGGCGGAATATAGGCGCATCGCTTTGTCGTAATCGCGCTTGAGCGCGGTGATCTCGCTTTCTTCGTCTTTGGGACTCACATGGGCCAAGATTTTTTCGATCGTATCGGGAGAATACCCTCTCAGCATGTACCCTTCGTAGATCCGTTTTTTCCGTTCCCGGAAGCTGATTTTTTCGAACTTCTTTTCAAAGCTCGGAAGCAGGTCCATGCCTTTGTTATATTCGTCGTCTTCGTCAAAGCGGAGAGCGGCGATTTTGGCCTCACTGATTCCGTCTCGGATCAACTCTTGTTTGATTTTGTATTCGCCATAGTGGCGGTCGCGGGAGAGTTCGAGGAAATCTTCCACGTAACGGTCATCATCAATCAATTGGTGGTTCGTCAAGTCTTGAACAATGGCTTCCACCATGGCGCGGGTCGCCTTCTTCTTATAAAGACGGTCGGCGATTTGTTTGCCGGTGTAGGAGCGGACGGCAACCAGTGCGTAGGCATATTCCCTTAAGGAGCCGATTTCGTTTTCGTTTTTGAGATGGCGGTAATCTTTTTCCGAAAGGTTTTTACCGACATAGAGATAGAAATCCGAGAACACCGAAGGCGCTAAAGCGAGCTTTTCACCATCGGATAAATACAACCATACTTTCTTCTTGGAAGGTTTAACGGCGACGATTTGTTTACCAGTATTGTCGGACGGCACGATGGTAAACCTCCATGATGTTTTCGTAGAACCGCTCGATGGAGAAGACATCCACTTTTTCCATGGCGGCGTTGAGAAGAGCTTCTTTCTTATCGACCTCTAAGTGGTGAATGCGTTCGACTTTTTCGCCAAAGTCATGTTCATTCGTGAAAAAGAAGCCGGTTTCGTTATTGGAGATGACGCCACTGAGGTTTTCGTCAAACCGTGCCAACACGATGTGGCGGCTGGCCATCGCTTCCATAAAGGTCAATCCCTGGGTCTCAGTCACCGAGGCAGAGACGAAAATATCGCTGACATGATAGTAGAAGGGGACTTTTTCCCCGGGAACCGCGCCGATGAAAAGAACGTGATCGCGGATGCCGAGTTCATCCACCAACGTTTCCAGTTCCATGCGGGCTGGGCCATCGCCGACCACGACGAACTTGCTCGGGAATGTCGCTGTCTTTAAAAAGAGGGCATATCCTTTTAGACAGATATCAAGGCTTTTCTCTTTAGCGACTCTTCCCAAGGAAAGAATCACAAAGTGATTATCCAGTCCGTGAGCGGTTTTAAATGCCGCGATGGCGGGCCACTCTTGGTTTTCTTTTTTGAACTTCGAAAAATCGATACCCGTGGGTATGACGTTGACATATCGGTCGACGCCGTAGGTCCGAATGATGTCTTTGGTTTTATTACTGGGCGAAATGAATTCCGTGCATTGCTCGGCCACGAAACGCGAATAGCGGCGGACGATGTTGCGAGCAAAACGGTCAAAATGTCCTTTCGTCGCATAGTAGGTATAGTCTTCATACATCGTATGGTAGGTATAAACCGTGGGAACGTGCAAATTGCGGGCGGCAATCTTTCCAAAAATACCAATGCCGGCGTCGGTTTGAATATGGATGACGTCGAGCTTCATTTCCCGCACGATCTTCATGGCTTTCGATGAATAAAATCCGGCCATCCGATACCCGTAAAGTTTTTTAAGGACAAGTCCGGGAATCCGAAGGACATTATCTTTATAGTCGATTTTATTGGAAAACGGATTGGTGACGATCGCGTAAACATTGTGCCCATTTTTCTTAAGGATGTTGAAAAGGTTGAACGTCGAGGTGGCGACGCCATTGATTTCAGGGGGATAGGTATCGCTAAAAAGGGCAATGTTCATCATTCGTCTCCCTTATTTGAATTGGCGGAATCGAGGGGGGTCAAGGCACCTTCCTCGTTGGTTTCGACTAAGCCGGTTTTAACTTCCTGCTGCTTGGTTCTCTTTTGTTCACGGCGTTTTCGAGCGCCAAAAATGTCGTGGCGTGCCTCTTGCATCCGTTTTTCGATATCTTTGCGTGAAAGTTGCGAGGTTTGGAACATCGTATCGGCTGTTTTCTTACGCAGCTCGTAGGTCGATTTTTGCAGTTCGACGAAGGTCTTGCGGTCGCTCTTGAAATTGTCTTCTTGCGGTGAAGACCGATAGAACGCCGTCACGAAACCGCCGATGATGAGGCCCAGATAGAAAGTGGCCGTACGCCATATCAATTGAGCCGCGGTGGCCAAAGCGCCACTTCCGTAAATGTCGACGAAGACTTGCGTAAAGAAGTATTCGGAGAATCCGCTGGCGCCCGGAAGCGGGATCATGTTGGTCATCATTTGTAAATACGCGGAGAAGAAGACGGTATCGAGGTAAGTATGGCCGGCCATCGTGGTCTCGGCGAGTGAAACACCAATGAGGTAAGGAATCGAATACGAGAGCGTCAGTTTAATGATAAAAAGGACAATGAGGAGAATCGTCACCGGGATATTGCTTTGCAAACGGCGAAGCTCAATCCGGAAGTTTTCGATTTGCGCTTGCCAATTTTGTTTAGTCTTTTCGGGGTGTTTGATGAATTTCAGCTTGGTACCGATGGAAACGATGCCGTTGATGGCGACGCTATGCATCCATTTGGAATACGATAAAAGTAAAATCGTGACGATGACGAAGAAGTTGATGCCAAATCCAATTAACGATAACGGAATGAGCGTTAATTTGAACCCGCCGAAATCCGCGACCGGGTTTAAGGCTAAGAAGGCCGGTAATTTGATAAACAAAGCAAGAATGCCGTAGAGCACTAAAACAATCTGGTACAGCAAGAAGTGCATGACAAGAATCGAAGCCGCACTCGATAGTTCCAGCCCTTGCTTTTTAAAGGTATAGGCCTGAGCGAATTGGCCGCCACTGGACGAAGGGGTAACATCGTTATAGAAAACACCGATAAAGGCATTGGCCAAACCTTTGCCAAAGGTGTATCGAGTCGTGTACAAACGGGCCAAAATATATAAAATTAAGCCATCGACCAAGAACACACCAACCGCAACGATGAGGACGACAATCAAGATTCGGCCATCGGCAGTCTTAAGCGCACTGACAACATCATCAAATCCATCTTTGAGCGAAAAGAACAACACGACCGCGGCAATCAAAAGGACAATCACAATGTTGATGATATAACGTTTGTGAAGACGCTTTTTCTTTTTTACGGGTGTAGGCGTGGAGGGTACTTTATTGCCTCCGCTCATAACCACGATATCTTTTTCATTTAGTTTCATAACCACAAATCTCCAAAATGCCCCTCGATTATAACATATAATCGTTGGCTAAGAAACTGACCCCCTAAAACAGAAAAACGGTTAACCTGGGATTTCTATTCAAATATGTTTGAATATGTGAAGTTTTGCCAAAAAAAAGCTCTTTTTTACCTCTGCAAAGAAGCGCTTTATTGACCTTTTTTGCATGATTTTCCCTAGCAAAAAGCCATTATCATTAGTATAATGATATCTTGTCTGGAGGTTGCTTATGAAAAAGTATTTAAAAATCATGTATTCGATGACTAAAGGCCATCGTTTCAAATATTTCTTCTCGTTCGCCATTCTTTTCGTCGCGGTCCTTTTGCAACTCATTTCCACGTTTATGAGCAAAATTTTAACCGACACATTAACCGGGGATGCACCCAGCGGCGTGGTGGATGGATTCATCACCGAAATGTTGGGCGGACAAGCCTATTTACGGACTCACCTCTGGATTTTTGCTTTGGCCATCGTCGGCATTGGTGTTTCCCGTGCCTTGATTAACGTTTCTCGCGGCATTTTGCGTGCTTCGTTGGACCGTGATATCGCCAGCGGCATGCAACTCAAACTTTTCCGTCACATCGAACGTTTACCTTATCCGTTCCTCAAGAAAGCCAAAAGCGGTGACATCATTCAAACATGCACCCGCGATGAGGAAGTACTTCGTCGTTTCGTCATCCGCGAAACCTTAGGTATCGTCTACGCTTTCTACATCGTCTCCTTATCCTTTTTAATTCTTTTGTCCTTAAGTTGGAAGATTGCCGTCAGCTGCATCATCATTCTTCCAATCATGTTTGTTTATTCCTACTTTGTGATCAAAGAAGTCCGCGTCCGGTACCGCAAAACGGATGACTCCGATGGCGAGATGTGCGCGAAAATCGAAGAGAACCTTTCCAGCGTTCGCGTCGTCAAAGCGTTCAATAACGAAAAGTTTGAAATCGAAGCTTTTGAAACCCACCTCAAAGATTACGAGAAGAAATTCGTCCATTGGCGGAAAATGTCGTCGTTCTTCTTCGCCAGCAGCGATATCTTCGTCTTCGGTCAAATCGTGTTGACGACCTTATTCGGTCTCTACCTTGCCTTCATCGGCGATATTTCCATCGGTACGACCGTCGTCGCATTCTCCTTCGTCTCGATGATCGTCTGGCCGGTCCGCGATGTGGCAACGACCCTTTCCAACTTAGCCCGTGCGATTGTCTCGCTCGACCGTATCAACCTGATTCTCAACCAACCCTTGGAAGACATCGAATCCGGAGAACGTCCCGAAATCAAAGGACACATCCAATTCGAGCATATGTCCTTCCATTACGATGATTCCGACGAAGCCATCCTCGAAGACATCAACTTAGATATCCATCCCGGCGAAACGATTGCCATCATGGGAAAAACCGGCAGTGGCAAATCGACGATGAGCCACCTGTTGACCCGTCTTTACGATTACACCGACGGTTCCATCAAAATCGATGGCCATGAACTCAATAAAATCTCCAAGGAACATATCCGTCATGAAATCGCCACGGTCCTTCAAGAGCCGTTCCTCTTCAGCAAAACCATTCTCAATAACCTTCGCGTCGCCAACAAAAACGCCAGCGACGAAGAAGTTTTCCGTGCCGCCAAGATTGCCGATATCCACACCAACATTCTTTCGTTCAAAGAAGGTTACAACACACCCGTTGGTGAAAAAGGCGTCACGCTCTCCGGGGGCCAAAAGCAACGCTTGGCGATTGCCCGTACGATCATCAATAACGCCCCGATTCTCGTGTTTGACGATTCTTTGAGCGCGGTCGATACCGAAACCGATATTCACATACGTTCCGCTTTAAAATCCCGTCAAGCCAACACCACGACGCTCATCATTACCCACCGTGTCGCTACCGCCAAAGATGCCGACCGCATCATGGTTTTGGAAGAAGGACACATTGCCCAATTGGGTACGCATGAAGAATTATTAAAACAAGACGGCCTGTACAAACGGATCTATGACATTCAGACCCGCATGGTCTAGAAAGGAGCACCGCCATGAGTAACTTTGCCTTTGAAGAAGAGCAATTAGCCGAAAAACTCAATTTCGGCGTTTGGAAACGTATCTTTAAATATGCCGCAGAGTGGTGGTATCTTTTGGTCTTCCTTGCGGTAACCATGATTTTCACCTCGTTCCATGACTCCAGCTTTGTTCCGTTGATGAACCGGGCAGCGATTAGAGCCATTCAACAAAGCGCCGGCCTGGTCTCCCTCGCCGATTTATCCATTAAGGTTGAACTGTTCTTCGGTATTACCTTCAACGTCACGTTCTGGCAATTCGGAGCCTTGTTGATTGGCGCCATGCTCATCCGTTCGCTCTCCATCTTCTCTACGTTCTTCATTACGAACTACTTGGAAATGAAGATCATGGTGGCCATGCGCCGCGACTCGTTCCGCCGTGTCCAAGAGCTTTCGTTCTCCTATTTCGACCGCACTTCCAGCGGATGGATCATTGCCCGGATGCAAAACGATACAAGCAAAATCAGCGATATCCTTTCCTGGGGTATCATCCGCATCATCTGGATTACCTTTGACCTCGTTTTATCCCTCATCACGATGTTTTCAATCTCTTGGCAAATGTCGCTCATCATCTTGGCGAGCACACCCTTGATCATGATCATCGCTCCCTACTTCGAAACCACGATTCTGAAACTCTCGCGGACCGCCCGTACCGCCTATTCGGGCTTCGTCGGTTGGTTGGCCGAGTGCATTGCCGGGGCCAAAACGATTAAAACATTGGCCATTGAAAACTCCGTCCAAGACGAAGCCGATGATATCATCACCGATGTCAACCGGAAGTACTTTAGGACCGGAAAAACCCAATCCTTCTTCCAACCGTCGGTTTCGATTGTCGCTGCGTTAACCACAGCCGCCATCATCATCTTCGGTTATCAATTCATTCCCGTGACGATCGTGGGAACCGAAACGATCGTCGATGTTTCGATGTTCATTCTCTTCATCGGCTTTGTCGGTCAAGTCTATAACCCCATTCAAGAGTTCGCCGAAATCTTCGGTGATGTGATGGGGACACAAGCCTCGGTCGAAAAAATCTTATCCTTAATCGAAACCAAACCCGCCATCGTCGATTCACCCGAAGTCATTGCCAAATACGGCGGTCTCTTCGATGGCAAAATTGAAAACTATGAACCGCTTCAAGGGGATATCGAATTCCGTCATCTCTCGTTCTCATATCTCAAGGACACCGAAATCATCCACGACATGAACTTGAAAATTCAAAAGGGTCAAAGCATTGCCATCGTCGGTGAAACCGGCAGCGGCAAATCCACGACCGTCAACCTCCTGTGCCGGTTCTATGAACCCACGCAAGGCGAACTGTTGATCGATGGCGTCGATTACCGTCAACGGTCCGTCGGTTGGTTACGAAGCAACATCGGCTATGTTCAACAAACGCCATTCATCTTCAGCGGAACCATTAAAGACAATATCCGTTATGGCAAACTCAATGCCACCGACGAAGAAATCATTCAAGCCGCGAAAACCGTCGAAGTCCATGACTTCATCATGTCACAGCCGAAAGGCTACGATACCGTCCTCGAAGACGGCGGAAATGAACTCTCGGTCGGACAAAAACAACTCATCTCGTTTGCCCGCGCGATTGTCCGTAACCCGGCCATCATGATTCTCGACGAAGCGACCTCCTCCATTGATACCGAAACCGAAGCCATCATCCAAGCGGCCATCCGCAAAGTCTTGGTGGGCCGGACCTCGGTCATCATCGCGCACCGTCTCTCGACCGTCGTCGATTGCGACCGTATCCTCGTGATGAGCGAAGGCAAAATCATCGAAGATGGCTCGCACCGCGAACTTCTCTCGCAAAACGGAACGTATCACAAATTGTATATGAACCAATTCGCCGAGCTCAAAGTGGAAGCCCAAATCGATACCTACGAATCACAAGTCAAAGGCATCCTTAAAACTAAAAAAGGACTGAAATAATCAGTCCTTTTCTTTTTGGCATTCATCCATGAAGGCTTTGGGCGAGAGGCCCGTTTGTTTTTTGAAAACACGGGAGAAGTAGAGGGCATCATCGTATCCGCACATCGACGCGATTTCGTTGATGTTGAGGTGGTTGATGGTTTGGTTGGCCAAGAGCTTTTTGGCGAACGTCATTTTCGTTGTGGTCAAGAAGCCTAAGGGCGACAATCCGGTTTCTTTCTTGAAGATTTTTCTTAAGTAATCCGGGTTGTGGGGTTCGTTTTGCATGAAACTGTCGATCGAGAAGCGGGGGTCGGCGAAGTTGACAATGATGGCTGCCCGAAGTTTTTCGACGCCGGGGGAGAACCGTTCACGGGCCACGAAACTGATGAGGTAGTTGGCGATGAGGTCACCGAGCGAGGTCATCACCCCGTCTTTATTTTCGATATCGCTCATGAAATAGAAATAGGCTTGGTTGAGCGCCGCCAAAATATGTTTGTTTTCGTTATCAAAGACTTTGATCGGGGTTTTAAAAGGGAACGCCGCGGCATCAAAGGTTAAGTGTAAATTGGTGAAGCCCGTGTCGCTCAGGTTCGAGTGAAGGGTATTCGGGGGAATCGCAACCACTTCATTTTTCCCATAGGAAACCGCAGGTCCGTCTTGGAAAACGAAACGTCCCGAACCGGACGTGCAATAAACAACTTCCCAGTGGTTATGAAAATGGAGCGCCACGTTATAAGTTTTGCTGTGTTTACCCATCGATATGATTTGGTGCATAGAAAGTCCTCGTAACCATCATAGACAAAAAAATCCGTTTTGTCCATAAGACAAATGAAAGGACGTATAAAGAAAAAACGGGTTGCACCCGTTTATTTCGTGTCGAGAGTTTTATCCTTCGGTTCCTTCTTCATGGGGACAACGAGGATTTTATTGACAAAGTACATGAGCGGAATCGGAGCGAGGCTGGCCAGTATGTAAGCCCACCAATACGGTAAGCCAATGATGTCTTCAAAGAGCCAGATAAACAGTTGCTGTAAGAAGAAATTCGGCGCGGACGATAACAAGTACAAGAAGTTCCGCGAGAGTTGCCACTTGGTCCGGAACACGAACTTAGACATCATGAAGTAGGAGTAGGAGAAAAGCAGCAAGAACATCAGCAAGTAGGGAATATCGATCGAGGCTTTCAAGAAGACCCATTTATAGGTGATGTTGAAGACATCTTGGAAGAGGAAGCGAAGCAACGTGCCAACGATATAACCGACGACGGTGTTGATGCCACCGATGACTAAAAAGCGGAAGCCTTCCTTGGTCCACAGTTTCCAATAAAAGGCCTCAAGCCGGCCGAAGAATGATTTTTCATTTTTAAAGATTCGATTTGCCATAGTGTTTCCTTTATTTATCTTAGGCGATATCGGGCCATCATTCAAGGAAAAGAAAAGCCCCACAAAGTGGGGCTTAATAAACAGAGGCAACTAGAATTTGACTTTCGGAGCTTCTTTTTCTTCTTCTTTGACGATCTTGAAGAGTTCCGCTTCTTTAAAGCCAAACATGTTGGCGATGATGTTGCTGGGGAAGACTT
>JACCEE012737984.1_pt1 | contig 13579 bp, 13 predicted proteins | sample 7449931 | NCBI WGS metagenome assembly JACCEE01 (sample SAMN15323457, study PRJNA562643) | freshwater metagenome | isolation source: river surface water | place: USA:Blue River Watershed | collected 2017-08-19 | reverse complement strand
GTTCCAGAGGAGAAGCAAAAAGCAGGATATTTCGTTACATCGAAAGCTGGTACAACCGACAACGGCGGCATTCAGCGGTCGGTTATCAGGCACCGGAAAACTACGAGCGGCTCTTCTTCAACAAGATCGCTTAGGGAATAATCCGTGTCCGCTTTTGCGAAGACAGGTCAGTATTGGATTGCTGGTGGACAGAAAATTACTATGAAATAGTATATCACTAATGAATAATCAAAAACCTATCTACGTCACCCAGCCTTATCTTCCTCCCTTGGAAGAATTGATGCCTTATTTGGAAAAAATATGGGAGCGTAAAATTCTAACCAATGGCGGGCCATTTCATCAGGAATTTGAGCAAGCCCTATGTGATTACTTGGGTGTTGAATATATTTCCCTGTTTTCTAATGGCACGCTAGCGTTGGTCACAGCATTGCAGGCGTTAAGAATCACAGGGGAAGTGATTACAACTCCTTATTCATTTGTAGCAACAGCACATTCATTATTGTGGAATGGTATCAAACCCGTATTTGTGGACGTTGACCCTGTCACGTTGAATATTGACCCACAAAAAATTGAGTCAGCTATTACCCCGCAAACCACCGCAATTATGCCGGTGCATGTTTATGGACATCCGTGTGATGTGGAGGATATCCAGCGTATTGCGGATAACTACAATCTACGGGTAATTTATGACGCGGCTCATGCGTTTGGGGTGAAAGATCAACAGGGTAGTATTCTGCGCTACGGTGATTTGTCGGTATTAAGTTTTCATGCTACCAAGGTATTTAATACCTTTGAGGGCGGTGCAATTATTAGTCCTGATGCTAAAACCAAACGACATATTGATCACTTGAAAAATTTTGGTTTTGTTGATGAAACTACGGTAGTAGCGGCAGGTATAAACAGTAAGATGAGTGAACTAAATGCGGCTGTTGGCTTATTGCAATTGAAATATATTGATTATGCAATAAACCGTCGTCGAAAGATTGATGCTGTTTATCATGAAGCATTAAGTAAAATTAAAGGGATTCGTTGTATTGGTCTTAGCAATGAAACTGTTTCTAACTATTCCTACTTCCCTATTTTGATAGACAAAGATTATCCGCTGAGTCGTGATGAATTATTTAATCAGTTGCGTGAAAAGAATATCTATGCTCGTCGCTATTTCTATCCACTAATCTCTGACTTTCCCATGTATCGTGGGTTACGCTCTGCATCAATAGGCAATCTCCCTGTTGCACGAATGGCAGCCGAACAGGTTTTATGCTTGCCGATTTATCCAGACTTATCCTTTAAGGAACAGCAAATCATTATAGAAAACATTCTGAAATAAGGTTAGTTCATGAAAGTCGCAATTATGCAGCCTTATCTACTTCCATATATCGGTTATTTCCAGCTTATCGCGGCAGTAGATATATTTGTGGTGTACGACAATATCCAATACACAAAGAAAGGGTGGATTAACCGTAACCGCCTGTTACAAAACGGCGCGGCTGTGCTGTTTTCCGTGCCATTGAAAAAAGCTTCTGACCATCTATTCGTGTGTGAACGCGTATTGGCGGAAAGTTTTAATGCCGACAAATTGCTGCGCCAGTTTGCGGGAGCATACCGCCGCGCCCCGTATTTTCAATCTACTTTTGCCTTACTGGAAACCGTTTTGCAGTACAATGAACGTAATTTATTCGATTTTTTGTACCATGCACTGTTGCAAACTTGCCAGCATTTGGGGATTCGCACCGACATTCGTATTTCTTCCACCTTGCCCATTGCACACGATTTGATCGGGCAAAATAAGGTCTTAGCATTATGTGCTGCAACTGGGGCAACCACTTACCTCAATGCGATTGGTGGACAAGAGCTTTACAACAAAATCGATTTCGCCCAACACAATATCACACTGCAATTTCTGAAGGCAAAGATGTTTTCTTACCCACAATTCGGGGCAGATTTTGTGCCGTGGCTATCGATTATCGACGTGCTGATGTTTAATCCGCTGAAAGATATTCAGCAGAATTTACTCAACCATTACGAGTTGGTATGCCCCCATGTTTAGCTGGAAAAAATTAGGGCTGATCTTTTCACCGCAAACAGTGAAGGGCAGACCGTGGCTTCAAACTTTTGCTCAAGGTCCGGCAACGCTAGTTTTTGACGATTTCGTGCGTGTATATTTTTCTTGCCGCCCTGTAGCCGATGCCGACGGGAAATATGTGAGCTATTCCGCCTACGTGGATTTAGACCGGGCAGATTTACGCAAGGTGTTACGGGTCAGCAAACAACCGATATTGAGCTTGGGTGGTTTGGGGGAATTTGATGAATTTGGCACTTATCCGGTATCGGTCATGCGTCACGGCGATGAAATCCGGGCGTATTACGCAGGGTGGACACGTTGCGAATCTGTGCCGTTCAACGTTGGCATTGGTTATGCGACCAGCCAAGACGATGGGGTAACGTTCCACAAACACGGCAACGGGCCAATTCTACCGTATACTCTGGACGAGCCTTTCGTCTTAAGTGGCCCAAAAATTCGCCGTTTCAATGATACGTGGTATCTGTTCTACATCGCAGGGCGATGCTGGAAGAAGGTTGAAGGGCGATCGGAACCTGTGTACAAAATTCGCATGGCACATTCTGACGACGGCATTTGTTGGCACAAACACAACCAAGACCTAATAAAAAGTCGCATTGAAGCAGATGAAGCCCAAGCCAGCCCCGATATCATTTACACCAATGGCAAATACCATATGTTCTTTTGCTACCGCTACAGCTCGAATTACCGGGGGAAAGCTTACGGTTACCGCATTGGCTACGCTTCCAGCACCAACCTCACCGACTGGGTACGCGATGACAGTAAAGCAGGCATTGACGTTTCCGAGGAAGGTTGGGATAGCGAAATGATTAGCTACCCGCACGTTCTGATGCTGGATGGCAAAACCTATCTGTTTTACCTCGGCAATCAAGTGGGTAAAGAGGGGTTCGGACTGGCGCAATTGGAGGGTGAACTACAATGAAATGGAAAAAATTGGGTAAAATTTTTGACCCAACTGAACACACACTGCCTAATGGCAGTGAACAGTTCGCCCAATCGCCGCAAACCTTGGTGTTCGACGATTTTGTTCGTGTTTATTTTTCCACCCGTGCGAAGGATAATAAAGGGAAATTCCTTAGCCATATCGCCTTTGTCGATTTTGCTCCTAACTTGCATGACATTCTGCGAGTATCCGAGCAGCCTGTTATCGCCTTGGGCGAGTTGGGTTGCTTCGACGAACACGGTATTTTTCCGATGAATGTGTTACGCCATGACGAAAAAGTGTATGGCTATACTTGCGGATGGAATCGTCGGGTGTCGGTTCCGGTGGATACTGCGATTGGTTTAGCAGTTAGCCACGATAACGGCGCAACTTTTCAGCGTTTGGGCCATGGCCCGGTACTTTCCGCCTCTGCCCATGAGCCGTGTTTGGTGGGTGACGGTTTCGTCAAAGTTATCAATGGCATTTTCCATATGTGGTACATCTTCGGCATCGGCTGGAAACAGTACGCCACCGCTACAGCACCGGATAGGACGTACAAAATCGGTCACGCTACGTCTTACGATGGTACCCACTGGGTGAAAGAGGAAGCGCGGCAAATCATCCCCGACCGTTTGGGAGCGACCGAAAGCCAAGCTCTGCCGACCGTCATTGGCATTAATGACCGTTACCACATGTTCTTTTGCTACCGTGAATCGTTTGACTTTCGCAGCAATGCTAATCGTGGCTACCGCATCGGTCATGCATGGTCAGACGACCTAAAACATTGGGAACGTAACGATGAGAACCCCCTACTAGAAATCGGTGAGGGGCAATGGGATTCTGCGATGCAATGTTACCCACATGTATTTGAGTTCCAAGGTAAAGTTTATCTGTTATACAACGGAAATGAATTTGGGCGATACGGTTTTGGCTTGGCAGTATTGGAATAACAAATCAACAACCACTGATATACTTTATCATTTGCAGCAATGTGATGACATTTTTATTAGAGAATTAGAGGAACGTGTTGATTTAATGGTTTATGCTGATAAAATAGTGAAATATTCCCAACGCTTTGAAGCGTGGAGTGATGATCAATTAGTTAGTCTCGTTGCCATATACTGTAATGACATTCAGAACTTTCAAGCATATATCAGTAATGTGAGTACCATCCCTTCGTGGCAAAAACGGGGTATTGCAAGGAATCTACTTAACCGTGCTTGTTATTATGCTCGTGAAAGCGGCATGAGACACATCCAATTGGAAGTAGCAAAAGACAATCAAAGAGCTATCTACATCTACCAACAATGTGGGTTTAGCTTGATTGGTTATTCTTTAAATAATAGGCAGATTTTACGTCTGACACTGTAGGAACAATTTATGCAAAATAATCGTAATTATAATGTTGAAGGGCAAGATACCAAAGATCATAAATATGCTTATAGGTTTGACTTCGATGTCATGCACCATTATATGATCCGGTCATTCGAGCCTTTTTTTCGTACAGGAAATATATTAGAGTTAGGAAGTTATCAAGGGGATTTTACATGCCGTTTATTACCATATTTTAATGATATTACTTGTGTAGAAGCCTCTAATGAGGCCATAATGATTGCACAGCAACGACTTGGCAATCGTGTAGCTTTTGTTAATAATATTTTTGAGGATGTTGTATTGCCTCAACGTTATAATAATATTGTGCTAACTCATGTTTTAGAACATTTGGATGATCCAATACGAGTGTTAAAACGCATCAATGATGAGTGGTTAAGCAAAAATGGTAGATTTTTTATAGTCTGCCCAAATGCTAACGCACCCTCACGCCAGATCGCAGTAAAAATGGGATTAATTTCGCACAATTCTGCGGTAACTCCTGCTGAATCTGAGCATGGACACCGTTGTACTTACTCCCTAGATACATTAGAACGTGATGCTGTTGCCGCTGGTCTTAATGTGGTTCACCGTTCGGGGATATTTTTCAAAGCATTGGCAAACTTTCAATGGGATAAACTGCTTCAAACTGACATTATTTCCCCTGCTTACTTAGACGGTTGCTATCAATTAGGCCAGCATTATCCTGACCTTTGTTCTAGCATATTTTTATTATGCAAAAGTGGTAAAGAATAATCAATCACAATGTCACTCAAAAAAAATATAGCTGCTAATTATGCTAGCCAACTATATGTAACAATAATTGGAATAATCACATTACCTTTGTATATAAAGTATATGGGAGCTGAGGTATATGGACTAGTTAGTTTTTTCACCATGTTACAAGCGTGGTTTAATTTGTTAGATTTAGGACTAACCCCTACAATTGTTAGAGAAACAGCAAGATTTAGAGCAGGAATTAATACCACTATTTCTTATCTGCGTTTATTTAGAGTGTTGAATGTTATTTTCCTCTCAATAGCACTTGTCGGTGGATCGATATTATTTTTTTCTTCAAACTTTATAAGTGAAAATTGGTTAACTTTTAAAGAACTTACTCGTAAAGAAGTACAGCTTGCCATACAAATAATGGCAAGCTGTACTTCTTTACGCTGGATGACAGGGTTATATCGTGGTGTCGTATCCGGTTCAGAAGAATTAGTTTGGCTAAGTGTCTTTAATTCTTTAATAGCTACTTTAAGGTTTATAATTGTTTTCCCTGTTCTTTTTTATTGTGGTGCAGAAACAACAGTCTTTTTCATTTATCAGCTGTTTGTTGCAATTATTGAGTTTATTGGTTTTCAATACAAGTCTATAACACTATTGCCAAAATATACTGATATTCAGAACGTTGGATGGTCTTTATATTCCGTCATTAAACCTATTTTAAGTTTTTCATTAACCATCGCATTTTCTTCGAGTCTATGGGTTATAGTAACGCAAAGCGATAGATTACTTATGTCAAAGTTATTAACGCTTGAAGAATATGGCCACTTTACACTCGCTGTGTTGGTCGCTAGTAGTATAATGATAGTTTCAGGGCCAATAAGTAATGCTATCATGCCAAGAATGGCTAAATTAGAGGCAGAAGGAAATATTGATGAATTGATTCGAGTGTATCGTGCATCTACTCAACTTGTTGTGGTTATAGCTGGTTCTGTCGCCCTAATATTAATAACATTTGCCAAATCAATTCTTTTTTTATGGACTCAGAATCAACATATTGCAGATATTGCAGCACCAGTAATGCAATTGTATGCTGCTGGATATGCCATAGTAGCAATTGGAGCATTTCCCTATTATCTGCAATATGCTAAAGGAAAACTAAAGCTACATGTTTTAGGTAGTGTCTTGTATGCACTAATATTAATTCCAACCTTATTTTTTTTAACTATGCATTTTGGAATGATTGGTGCTGGCTATGCATGGTTATTAACTAATATATTATATTTTTTAATATGGCCATGGATTATACATAATAAACTAATTGAAAAGTTGCACTTTAAATGGTTTTTCATTGATATCATCTCAGTGATATTGCCATCGATTATTTTTACATTAATTACTCATCTGCAAAAACTAGAGCCAAATGATAGTCAAATAGAGCTGTTAATAAAAATCTTGGTATACACTTTATCAGTCACAATATTGTCGGTACTTTCAAGACATTTCCTCTCTAGATAAAATTTTATGGAAATTATTATCCCGTCCGCTTGAAGCGGGATAATAATTTTAACAGATAACGTCGTAAGCGAAGGGGTATCAGCTCCGTGGCTTCGCAATAAAAAGAGAAAACAGTATGCATAAAGAGATTTTAGTGTCAATTTGTGTTGTAACATACAATCAAGAGAAATACATCATTCAATGTTTAGAAAGCCTGATGAATCAAAATGTAAATTTTGAATATGAGATATTAGTAGGCGATGACTGTTCTATAGACAGCACAACAGAATTAATTAAAGATTTCACAAGGAAATCCACTAGGCCAATCCAACATATAGTGCGCAACTCTAATGTTGGCGGGGTGTTAAATGCCGTCGATTTATACAAAAAAGCAAAAGGTCGCTACATTGCACATATTGATGGCGATGATTTAGCAACACCGAATAAACTACAATTACAAGTAAACGCCCTTGAGGAAAATCCACAGTGCTCAATGTGCACACATGATATGTTTTTCATTGAAAATGAAAAACATTTAAGTAGAACTTTCAAAAAAGTAAAAACTGGTGAATACGACATTATCTATTTGCTTAGTAGATTTCCTTTTTTCGCACATTCATCTAAAATGTTTAGAAATGATTCTACCGATGACTTCTGGAAAAATGTATATCCAGAAACGTTTGACTTTGAGTATCATGTATTTCACGCAAAAAAAGGTAATATATATCATATCGATCAACCTCTAGGGTGTTATCGTCTGAACACAAGTTCAGTAAGTTTTAATAAATTCTACTTCGCACGTATCACTGCTATAGAAAAAATATTTAATGATGCCATTTCAACATACCCAATCAAAAGCAGTGAGATAAAGAAATACTACGCAAAAAACCTAATGGAAGTATCTACTCAATGTCCTTCAAACCGCAATGAGTCAATTAATTTAATTAAACGATCATTGCAAATACGATTTTTCTCTATCAATCAGATAGTGGTATACCTTTTGCTACGATTGAATTTACTCAAACCTATTTTAGCAATAAGATTCAAGTTAACTTGTCTGTCGGTAAAATAATGAGCATTATAAATCCTATATACCTACTTGCATTCATTTATACAATAAGTAATTTTATTGGTTACTTAAGCGGTATCCAAAATCAAGGCTATATTTTTTCTCAAAATATAGCCTATAAAATATCATCTACATCTTACCATCTTGCTATAATCAGCCAGATAAGTTTTATTATTATGATTTTACTATTCTGGAAATATTTTAATGCCCTCAAAATATCAAATACCCCAAAAAAAATAAATACCCCAAATAGATTGTTAGTAATATATTTGTCTATGTATATGTTATTTAACTATATAACAGGGGCTGGGATAGCAGGGAGTGATGCTGAATTTACAGATTATAATATAATAATTATATTATTTATAATATTGAATCCAGATCTTATTTTCATAGTGATGGCACCTTTTTTGCCAAAAAGATACTTCTTTATCTCATCTTCAATTTATTTGGCTTCAACACTGCTTAGAGGATGGATGGGGGGAGTTTATATTGTTATGATAATACTACTTATTCGGATGCACAAAGTAAAATTTAAGGCAAAAATAGTAAGAGGTATTACAATATTAACTCTTATTATAATACTTATTCTCCCTATTTTATATGAAATTAAATGGGGCATCCGAGCTAAACTAACGCCTGCTGAAGTAACCCAAAAAATATTTACGGGAGAAATAATAACATATCAACAATATATAGAATCGTTAAATGATACAATAAAACGTTTTCAGCATATTAACAATATCGCATTAGTCATAGAGAATGCCAGTATGGTAAAAGAACAGCTATATTCTGATCAATTTAGACGACCCTACGAAAACGGAATTATTTATAATATATACTGCCGCTTATTTGAAAATTGTTTGCCAGATATCTCTGTGCATATAGCAACCTATTATTATAATGGCACAGGCTCTTGGAATGTTGACCCTGGATTTTTTACTTGGCTTTTTATTTTTGATCCAAAGTCTTTTTTATTTTTGATATTATCTCCAGCACTAATTTATATTCTTTCCAAATCCATAGTAAAAAAGACAGGATATCAAGGATTACTATCTCTATATTGCTTTTCTTTTGTTTACTTATTTCACGGCTGGTATGCAGCTTTTTATAATTTCTCTATATACTTTCTATTAATAATATATTTAAGTAATTTTACTGTTAGGAGTTACATTGTTAGATTTGCAACGCGTTGATTTTACCCAACTGGCGATTTGTGCTGTTGAGATTTAACGCATTGTAATAATTAAATTTAAAATTTCAACTGCGTAACTCTTGGTTAATGGATTACCAACTAATGATGAGTAAAAAATGATGAGTAAAAAACGGATAGTATATATAATTACTGGCCTCTCCACAGGAGGGGCCGAAATGATGCTCTTGAAACTGATTGAGCGTATTGATCGTCATCAATATCATCCTTTTGTTATTTCGCTTTCGACAAAAGGAGAAATTGGTGCGCGTATCGAAAAGTTAGGGATTCATGTGGAAGCACTTGGCATGTCGCCAAAGCGGTTGTTAAATATTGTATCTTTTTTTAATATGATACGACAGCTTAAAAACTTTAAGCCGGATATAGTGCATACATGGATGTATCATGCTGATCTTCTTGGAGGATTAGCAGCAAGATTGTCTATGGTTGATGCTGTATGCTGGGGTATTCACCATAGCAACCTTGATAAGGACAAGAACAAATTAACTACCCGTGTGATAATGAAAGCCTGCGCATATCTGTCTCATAAACTTCCTGATCGCATCCTGAGTTGCTCAGAAATGGCCCGCCAGATTCATGTGAACCACGGCTATGCGGCAAAGAAGATGAAAGTGATTCCAAACGGATTTGATCTTTCCTTGTTCCATCCTGATCCAGATAGCCGGATAACTGTGCGCACAGAACTCGGCATATCAGCGGATACATTGCTGGTTGGCCTGATTGGTCGTTTTGACCCGCAGAAAAATCATGCTGGCTTTTTTGAGGCAGCGGGAATGCTCCATAAAAAAGTGCCTTCCGTCCATTTTCTTCTTGCAGGCATAAATGTAAACGAAAGCAATTTTGAACTGATGAATGCAGCTCAGGATGCTGGAGTCCAAGATGTGACGCATTTTTTGGGGCTGCGCACAGATATTTATAGACTTATGACTGCATTAGATATAGTAGTAGTATCATCATCTTATGGAGAAGCCTTTCCGCTGGTAATCGGAGAGGCAATGTCCTGTGGTGTTCCCTGCGCAGTTACTGATGTTGGGGATTCAGCCTATATCGTTGGCGATACTGGCCGCGTTGTTCCCTCTGGCGATATGGCAGGACTGGCTGCGGCAATAGAGGCTTTGTTAGTTTTGCCGAAAGAGGAACGACAAATTTTGGGAGAGCGGGCAAGGGCAAGGATTGCTGAAAAATTTGAAATTCATCAAATAGTAAAACAATATGAAAAAAACTATGAAGAGTTGGCCGAGATCAAAAGATGAATCTACAACATATTGCAATCATTAGCAATGAACCAAGTTCATTGTTCAATTTTCGTGGTGATCTCATTCGTGCTATTGCTTCATCTGGCCACAGAATAACAGCCATGTCTGCTCCAGGGAGTACAGAGCAAATTCAAAAAATTGAAGCATTAGGTGCGAAATTTCGTTCATATCCTGTGCAGCGTAATGGTTTAAATCCACTACGTGATATTCAGACTTTTTTTGCCCTGCGCAAATCGTTTCAAGAATTGAAGCCTGATGTTGTGTTGGCTTACACGATTAAACCAGTGATTTGGGGGGGGATTACCGCACATTTGACAAATGCGCCAAAATTTTATGCTTTAATTGAAGGGCTTGGATACGCGTTTCAAGGTGGGTCATGGAATAGAAAACTGACAGGCATGTTGGCTGCAATGCTGTACCGCATTGCCTTACGGAAATCAGACAAAGTGATTTTTCTTAATCAAGACAATAAAGAATTTTTTCTAACAAATAAAATTATTCCGTCAGAGAAATCTACATTAATTGACGGAATCGGACTTGATCTGGCTTGGTATGCGCCAAGTCAGTTTCCTGAAGGAAATCCTGTTTTCCTTTGCATTGCCCGCCTATTAGGTGAAAAAGGTCTGCGTGAATACGCGCAGGCGGCGCATATTGTTAAGCAGCGTTATCCCGATGCGGTGTTCCGTCTCCTTGGCCCGCCTGATCCTTCTCCTGATAGAATCAGTCTTGATGAGGTGCATGAATGGCAAGAAAAGAGATTTATAGAATATTTAGGTGCGACTGACGATATTCGACCATATATTTCTGCCTGCCATGTTTATGTACTTCCTTCGTATCATGAAGGAATGCCTCGGACGGTGCTTGAGGCGATGGCCACTGGACGGCCTATCCTGACAACAACTGTACCGGGCTGCAAGGAAACCGTGGTGCAGGGTGAAAACGGATTTCTGGTACCTGTCAGAGACGTAGATGCGTTGGTGGAGCGCATGATCTGGTTCATTGAACATCGTGATCAATGGCCGCGCATGGGGCAGGCAAGCCGCAAGATGGCGGAGGAGCGTTTTGATGTGCATAAGATTAATGCCGACCTGCTCCGCATCATGGGATTAAACAGCGCAGCGACGGCATGAAGCGAGTGACAGACATCATTTTTGCCATTTTTATGTTGTTTGTGGTTGCACCTGCAATGCTGTTTCTTGCCGCCGTAATTCGCATCAAACTTGGCTCGCCAATTTTCTTCCGCCAGACTCGTCCCGGCCTGCATGGTCAGCCATTTGAAATGATCAAGTTCCGTACTATGACCGATGCGCGAGATGCAGACGGTAGACTGCTGTCTGATGCGGAACGTCTGACCAGTTTTGGTCGGTTTCTGCGGGCCGCCAGTTTGGATGAGCTGCCGGAATTATGGAATGTGCTGCGCGGCGATATGAGTTTAGTCGGGCCAAGACCTCTGCTGATGGAATATCTGCCTCTGTACACACCGGAACAGGCTCGGCGGCATGAGGTGCGGCCCGGTATCACTGGCTGGGCGCAGGTGAATGGGCGCAACGCTTTAAGCTGGGAAGAAAAATTCCAGCTAGATGTCTGGTATGTTGATCATCAATCGTTCTGGCTGGATATCAATATCCTGCTGCTGACGATGAAAAAGGTGCTGCTGCGAGATGGCATCAGTGCGGCAGGCGAGGCGACGATGCCCCGTTTCACGGGAACAAGCAGAATGGCTGCCTGAATGGATACAAATTCTTCGTTGGCTGTCTTCGGCTGCGGCGGACACGCAAAGGTTGTTATTGATGCTGCGAAAAAAAAAATATCAAAAATATCATTATTGCTGATGACGCAGAAAAAACTTGGGGTATGCTCCTGATGGGGCATTGTATTGCTGGAGGACGGAACTGCTTGGTTAAATCTCTGCCAGTAATTGTGGCTATTGGAAATAATGAAAATAGAATGCAAATCGCAGATTGGTTTGTTGTAAACAATTTCAGTTTAGCAACAATTATTCATCCCTCATCCGAGCTTGGGCATGAGGTTAAAATCGGGATGGGAACTTTCCTAGCCGCAGGAACAGTCATTAATAGCGGTGCTGTAGTAGGAGAACATGTCATTGTCAATACAGGAGCAACAGTTGATCACGACTGTATCATTGGCAATGGAGTGCATATCGCGCCAGGGGCACATTTATGCGGTCAAGTTGAAATTGGTGCAGGCAGCTTGATCGGAGCAGGAGCCGTTGTAATCCCGCAAATGAAAATAGGTGTTCATTGCGTTATTGGTGCTGGTTCTGTAGTGATAAATCATATTCCTGATGGTGCTGTTGTTGCCGGAAATCCTGCCCGTCCTCTGCGCCCACTATCCCTATGAAAAAAGATAAAGGTTCTCCATTGCGCAGCCATCCATTCGCGCCGTGGCCATATTACGCCTCAGACGAGATCGAAGCGGCAACGCAGGTGCTGGCCTCTGGCCGCGTGAATTATTGGACCGGCAAGGAATGTGTGCAATTTGAGCAGGAATACGCGCAATATGTTGGTGTACCTCATGCCATTTCGCTTGCCAACGGCACTTTGGCCTTGGAGCTGGCGTTATATGCCCTTGGCATCGGGCCGGGCGATGAGGTGGTGGTGCCAAGCCGCACGTTCATCGCTTCGGCAAGCTGCGCAGTGGCTCGTGGTGCGGTGCCGGTCGTGGCGGATATTGACCCGGTCAGTCAAAATCTCACCACTGAAACCATCCGCGCCGTGCTAACACCCCGCACCCGCGCGGTGGTCGCTGTGCATCTCGGCGGCTGGCCTTGCGCGATGGATTCAATCATGGCTTTAGCCCGCGAGCATCGGCTTTATGTAATTGAAGATTGCGCCCAAGCACACGGTGCGCAATATCAAGGACGACCTGTGGGCAGCTTCGGCGATGCCGCCGCTTTTTCCTTCTGTCAGGATAAAATCATCAGCACCGGCGGCGAAGGCGGGATGCTGCTTCTGTATGATGCAAAACTGTGGGAGAAAGCGTGGGCATATAAGGATCATGGCAAAAGTTATGACGCGGTATTCCGGCGCGAGCATCCGCTTGTTTTTCGCTGGCTGCATGAATCGTTCGGCAGCAACTGGCGCATGACCGAAATGCAGGCTGCCATTGGTCGGCGGCAGCTTGCCAAACTGGATGAATGGGTGGCCCGCCGCCGCCAGCTCGCCGCTGTCCTTGAACAGGGGTTTGCTGCTATTCCGGGATTGCGCTTCACCCCTGAGCCGCCTGAAATCAAACATTCGTACTATCGCTATTATGCTTTTCTTGAATTGGACAAGCTGCGTGACGGCTGGGATCAGACACGGGTGATCGCTGCGGTCAACGCTGAGGGTATTCCCTGCTTTGTCGGCAGCTGCGGCGAGATTTATCGGGAAAAGGCATTCACAGCAGCTGGCTGGCAACCTGCCCAGCGGCATCCGGCTGC
>JACCEE012583303.1_pt1 | contig 13583 bp, 11 predicted proteins | sample 7449931 | NCBI WGS metagenome assembly JACCEE01 (sample SAMN15323457, study PRJNA562643) | freshwater metagenome | isolation source: river surface water | place: USA:Blue River Watershed | collected 2017-08-19 | reverse complement strand
TATTGCTGCTGGTTATTTCTTCGTAAAATGGGTTTTCGCAGAGCCTAAAGACGAAGAAGAATAAGGTCGACCGAATTTTTGATTCAAGCGCAAGACCGTTGCAAATTTTCGTAAAATTTGTAGCGGTCTTTGTTTTTTATCATGCGCTAACTCGCCAGTATCGCTTATAATCTATACATTTGTGACGGTTTGGCTATCCACAAATGTATAAATTACTCTCCTGCAAGTTATATTCCCTACTGCAAACCCAAGTCCCCGCAACCGGCATTGGTTTATTTAGATTGTTGTTTGGTCTAGTGACCTTGCAAGAAATTTTCTTCTTACTGTATTTTAATCACTTAATTTTTGACCCCATTCCCTATTTGGATGTCGAATTTCCCATGCTACATTTTTTTTTATGTGTATGGGCAGTGATTGCCGCTTTTATAACCTTAGGCTACCGTTATCAAACCAGCATCATAGCCAATTACGTTTTTTGGCTGGTTTTCGTTAACTTTACCCCCATGCAGCGTGATTTTGACGGTGGTTTTGATTTATTTATGACCGGAGCAAATTTCTTTTTAATTTTTCTGCCCGCCGACAAAGCCTTTTCACTCGATAATCTACGACGCAAATTAGCCACGCCATTCGTGCATTACAGCCATTATCCCAAACCAAAAGTCAGTATATTAAGCTACTTGTTACCTGTGATTGTGTGCCTAGGTTTTTTATATTTTGACTCGGTAATACACAAGCTATTCGCCCCGCATTGGCGCAACGGCTTAGGCGGTTGGCTGCCCGCCACCATGCCGTATTATGTGTCCGCACTGGATATGACTTGGATATTAAATCAAGAAATTCTGCAAAAAATTATCGGCTACACCATTTTGCTTTTTCAGCTAACGTTTATATTTTTGTTTTATTTTCAAAAACTTAGATTAATTTATATCCTAATCGGGATGAGTCTGCATTTAAGCATTATTTTCACCCTGAATATTTATCCGTTTGGGTTTGGGATGTTAATTTTTTACACTTTATTACTACCTGCATCTTACTACCAAACCTTAGCACGCTGGTTAACCGCAGATGAGCCTGCGCTGACGGTGTTTTATGACCAGCAATGCCCACTGTGTAATCGTACTGTTTTAACGCTCAATCATTTTGATATTTTTCATCGCATTGATTTTAAAGGCATCCAAACCTTTGCTGAGTATTATCCGGCGGTCGCTGGCATCAGCCAACAAATTTTGCTCACAGATTTATATTCGCTCGACAAACAAGACAGAATTTATGTCGGGGCAGCAACTTATGCGCAAATTTTCATTAATATGCGTTATACCGCCCCGCTAGGTTATTTGATGATTACGCCGGGTATTTTTAAGTTGGTTGCACGCTTGTATCGAAAAATTGCCGATTCCCGATTGCGCTTAAGTTGCGATGTTTCCTGTCAAACTGTTTATCCTAGTGTTAAACCAACGTTTTATGATAAATTTATCACTGATGCCAGTGCCGTAGAATTAAAAAAACACAATCGCATATTGTCCAAAATTGTCATGGTATTGTGTTTATTACAATTAAACAGCACTATTCACTACGGCGTACTGTATCGCCTAAAAATCAACTTTCAACAAACTCCGATAACAGCCGCTTTAGCCGCAACCAGCAACGCGCTGATTATGTTCTCAAATACTTTTTTGGGCATTACCCCGCACGCGCTGTATCTGCACGACCATTTTCAAGGCTATACGCATATTCTCGCGATTACTTACCAAGACGCGCACGGTAAAGAACAGTGGCTGCCGTTTGTTAATCAAGAAGGGCGATTACTGGCACCGAATTGGGGGCGAGTGCAGTCAATGTGGGCAAATATTGCGGTAACTCCCAATATTGATAACCGTCGCCTCAATAAGTTTATTATGAAGGTTACAGCTTTCTGGGGAATTAAGTCTAATCTGGAGTTGGATAAGACGGTTTTTTACATCAAAATGAAAAAAATCCAGTCTGCAAATGAGTGGCAATATGACCTGCGAAATCGAAATTTATCGGGCGCGTGGATGACGGTAGGAACAGCAAGATGGAGCGATAAAGTTTTTAATATTCAAATAGTTAAAGACATAAACGCGCTTTAAAATAAATTTATTATTGCCTCGATACATTAACCCATGATATAAATTACTTCGTGCTTAACACTTAGTACGCTTGTATAAAAAATATAAAACCTTTTGGAGGATGTTATGAAAAAAGTATTATCAGTTGTTGCAATAGCTTTAATGCTCATCGGTTTAGCAGGTTGTATGGATGATCCAGATGGCTCTAAACAAACAGTAGCTCCAACTGCGCCAAAATAGTTGTTGCTTTGAGCAAAGGGCTGGTCAATTTTGTTGGCTGGCCTTTTTTTATGCGTGACGAAATGTAACTTTCCTGTTTCTTTATCTGACCAATCTGGTATCTTTGCTCTCAGTCTTCAATAAAAATAAACTGACATCATGCAATTAAGTTCAGATCAAGTGGTTTTTTGGCATTATCAAGCGGTTAATCTTAACGCAACTATTGTAACAACTTGGTTTTTAATGTTTGTGTTGGTCATGCTTGCCAAGTACGCCACCCGCCATCTTAACGCCAATAGCATCAAAGTTTCTTATACGCAAAGCCTGTTAGAAATCATCGTTATCTCTTTAAAACAACAGATTACTGAAGTCGGCTTACCACAACCTGAAAAATATTTAGGTCTACTCGGAACACTCTTTTTATTCATCGCCACCGCTAACCTGTTTACCATCATTCCGGGTTATGAGCCACCAACCGGCTCACTTTCTACCACTACTGCATTAGCAAGCTGTGTTTTTGTTGCTGTCCCTTGGTTTGGTATTAAGGAACAAGGCCTAAAAAAATATCTGCTTACCTATATAGAGCCGACTGCTATTATGCTGCCATTTAACATCATCAGCGAATTATCGCGTATTTTGGCTCTTGCGGTGCGTTTGTTTGGTAATATGATGAGTGGCTCTATGATTCTAGGGATTTTATTAACCGTTACCCCACTGATTTTTCCCCTCCTTATGACCGCACTGGGCTTGCTTACCGGCATGGTACAGGCGTATATTTTCACCATTCTAGCCACGGTATTTATCGCCGCTGCGGCTACCGCTAGTGAATCTAGCCCTGAAAAATCTGACTCTGACAATACCTCATCAACTCATTAATGCTGAAAGGAACTAACATGGACATGATTACTCTTATTGCTGTCGCCTCTATTATCTCTGCTGGATTAACCATTGGCATTGGCTGTGTGGGGCCGGCGTTGGGCGAAGGACGCGCTGTTGCTGCGGCTCTGACCTCGCTGGCGCAACAACCGGATGCCACCTCCACCATCACCCGCACCTTATTCGTCGGATTAGCGATGATTGAATCGACCGCCATTTACTGCTTTGTGGTATCGATGATTTTAATTTTTGCCAACCCCTTCTGGAATTACGCCATCGCGCACGCCGTTGGAAAATAACGCCATGTTAATTGATTGGTTCACAGTTGCCGCGCAATTAATTAACTTTATAGCGTTAGTCTGGCTATTAAAGCATTTTTTATATCAACCCATTCTGCAAGCCTTAAGTCAGCGCGAACAAAAAATTGCCGCTGAATTAGCCGCCGCTGCTGCGCAAAAACAACTTGCGCAACAACAATATCAAGATTTTGAACTTAAAAATCAAGCATTTGAACAACAACGTGCGGCGTTATTAGAACAAGCAATAGCACAAGTCAATGCGGAACGCCAACGCTTATTGACTGAGGCTCAACAAGAAGCGCAAGCCTTACGCGCCAAATGGCAACAGTCTTTAATACAAGAATATCAACTACTTATCCAAGAAATTACCGCTAAAACACAAACGGAAGTGTTTGCTATTGTGGCAAAAACGTTAACCGATTTAGCCGATGTCGGTTTAGAAACACAGATGATAGAAATTTTTGTGCAACGCTTGGAAAAATTAGCCCCGCGTGAACGTGAGCAATGGCTAACGACACTGGCATTGTCAAGCGAGCCACTGCGTGTGCGAACTGCGTTTGTGTTATCTGAGGCACAAAAAAACCAGCTTGCCAGCCGTTTAACAAGCATTTTTGCGCTGGACACAGCGTTTGAATTTGAAGTTGCCGCGCAATTAGTTAGTGGCATTGAAATGTTCGCGAATGGGCAAAAATTCGCATGGAGTATTGCGGATTATCTGGCTGAACTGCAAACGCATTTGCGCGAAACGTTGACACCACTGACATTTACCCCTACCGTCACTGATAACTCCAGCACTTTAAGGTAAGCCGATGGCAGAGCAAACTTTACACAACGTTTTTACTACCTCGTTGGGCAGTATTAGTGCCGGGCGAGAGAGTTTTACCGCACAATTACAGCCGCGCGAAATTGGCATCATCAAAAGCATTGCCACCGGAATCGCCAAAGTCAGTGGCTTACCGAATGTCGGTTTTGAAGAATTAATTAAATTTCCCGACGAGGTTTATGGCATTGCATTTAATGTTGACGCAGATGAAGTTGGGGTTATTTTGTTGGGTGAATACCAACATCTTAATGCCGGTGACGAAGTAGAACGCACTGGGCGAGTGATGGATGTTGGTGTGGGCTTAGGTTTATTAGGGCGTGTAATTGATCCATTAGGTCGTCCCTTAGATGGTGGTAAAGCATTGATTTTAAATGAGCGTTTACCGATTGAACGCCCCGCCGCCCCGATTATGGATAGAGAACCTGTAACAGTGCCGCTACAAACCGGTATTAAAGTGATTGATGCGTTAGTTCCGATTGGACGCGGACAACGGGAATTGATTTTAGGCGACCGCCAAACCGGAAAAACCGCTCTCGCCTTGGATGCAATTTTAAATCAACGCGAGCAAAATGTGGTGTGCATTTATTGTGCGATTGGTCAACGCTCTGCCAGCGTTGCCAAAGTGGTGGCGACCTTGCGCGAAAAAGGTGCGTTAGATTATACAGTAGTAGTCGTCACCGAGGGCAACGAACCCGCCGGCTTGGCTTATATTGCCCCTTACGCGGCGACGAGCATTGGCGAATATTTTATGGAACAAGGGCGCGACGTGTTGATTGTGTATGATGATTTAAGTCACCATGCGCGGGCTTATCGTGAATTATCCCTGTTATTGCGCCGTCCACCGTCGCGCGAAGCTTTTCCGGGGGATATTTTTTATATTCACTCGCGACTTTTAGAACGCGCCACTCATTTGAGTACCGCCTTAGGCGGCGGATCGCTGACGGCATTGCCGATTATCGAAACCGAAGCCCAAAACATGTCGGCGTACATTCCCACCAATTTAATTTCTATCACCGACGGGCAAATTTATTTGTCACCCTCGTTGTTTGAACTGGGGATTTTACCCGCCGTTGACGTGGGTAAATCCGTATCACGAGTGGGCGGAAAGGCGCAATTAGCCGCGTATCGTAAAGTCGCTGGGGATTTAAAATTAGCTTACGCGCAGTTTGCTGAACTAGAAACTTTTGTGCGTTTTGGGGCAAGACTAGACGAAAATACTCGTCATATTATCGAACACGGTCGTAGAATTCGCGCCTGTTTGAAACAAGCGGAATTTATGCCTTTGTCGGTCGCCGAGCAAATTACTATTCTATTGGCCTTAAGCGCGGGATTATTTGACACTATTGCTTTGGAAAATATGCTCGATGCAGAATTATCGCTACGAGCCGCTGCCAAAAACTTGCCCGTTGCGCTATGTGAACGCTTTAAAAGTTGCGAAAACTTGCCAGAAGCCGATAAAGTTTTAATCTTACAGCTTGCCGCACAAGCCTTGGCAACTTTTCAGTCACTGCCTGCCGTTTAACCACTATCATGTCTGATACCCTCGCTAGTTTACGCGGAAAAATTCAAAGTGCTGGAGATTTAAAAGCCGTGGTGCGTACCATGAAAGCTTTGGCTGCGTCAAATATTGTCCAGTATGAAAAAGCGGTGGGGGCATTAGATGATTATTATCAAACCGTACAATTAGGCTTACTCGGTTGTTTTCGCCAAGGTGATACTAAACTGTTATTACAAAATGCCATGCCGCTGCATAGTGAAAAAGTTGGCGTAATTATTTTAGGCTCTGACCAAGGTTTAGTGGGGCAATTTAATGACGTAATTGCAGATTACGCGCTGGAAACCATCACCGCACTTGCAGGACATAAAAAATTCTGGGCGATTGGTGAAAGGATACACACACGGCTGGTGGAGAAAAACTTTAGCGTCGCGCATTTTTTTCCTGTTCCGAATGCCGTTGGCATGATTACGCCACTGATTGGGCAAATTTTGACGGAAATAGAAGCTTGTCAGCAAAAAACCGGTTTAAGTGCCGTGTATCTTTTTTATAATCGTCCGACTTCGGCGATTTTGTATCAAGCTACCAGCCAGCGATTATTACCGCTAGATAAAACCTGGCAACAGCCGTTTAAAACCCAGCACTGGCCGACACATCGCCTACCGCAAGTGTTAACCGGTAATGAGCATACTCTGCACGGTTTAATTTATGAATATTTATTTGTGTCACTGTTTAGAGCGTGTGTCCACTCGTTGGCCAGCGAAAATGCCAGCCGTTTGGCTGCTATGCAGCGGGCAGAAAAAAATATTGATGAGTTATTGGAGGAGTTAAAAACCACTTTTCATCGTTTGCGCCAGAATGCGATTGATGAAGAGTTATTTGATGTTACTTCAGGGTTTGAAGCATTATTGCAGGAAAAACGCCGTTGCTAAATGAGCCAAGTTGCCTTGTTGAGCATACGCACATTTCTGTGATAGACCCAAGTAATAATTAAACTTAATCTATGACGTTTGTCACAACGGCAATTAACACAGTTAGATTATAATTCAATCAGCGCGCAAGGTTTTATGACGATTTTAATAACAAACACAGCCAGGAAATAAACATGAATAATCAAGCCACATTATCGCAGCAAGAGTATGTCGATTTTTTATCAGATTCTCGTATCTGGTCACGTTTTATCAACGAAGTTGGATTTACTGCCAGCGATATTGTTATTGCCGACCCTTTTAAAGCGGGAACTACGTTTACCCAACGGGTCATTGACCAAATCTTAACCAATGGCGAAGAGTCGCAAGAAACGCTATCTGATAAATCCCCTTGGTTAGACTCAAGTTGGGGGGATTATGATGGCATGTTAAATACGCTGGCAGAACAGAAAAAAAACGGTCAAAGACGGGTGATTAAATCGCATTTACCCGCTAATTATGTCCCTATCGACCCAGCAGTAAAATATGTCTTTGTAGGCAGAAATGGCAAAGATTTGGTGTGTAGTTTTCACAATTATTTATACAATTTTAATAGCGAAACCGTCACTAAAATTAACCAACTTTACGAAGCCTTTTCAGGAACTAAGGAAAAAATGGTAATTCCTGAAGCCTGTGGTGAGTTTTTTGATTTATATTTAAATACGCAAGGGGTTGGTTTGTGTGATGTATTGGATGTTACTAAAACATGGTGGCACTATAAAGACCAGCCGAATGTTTTATTGGTGCATTACAGTAAAATGGTTAATGATTTTGACAATGAAATTAAACGTATTGCGCAATTTATTGGGGCGGATGTGGCGCAGCTTAAGTTAGAAAAAATTAAAGCCAATTGCAGTTTTGCTTTTATGAAAAATAACGCCGACAAATTTGTGCCTTTTAATGGTAAACACATGACTGATGCCAAAGCTTTTTTTCAGGCCGGCCCAGACCGTGATAGCAAGAAAACCATCAACGCCGAGCAAATACAAAAATTTGATCAATTAGCACTGGAAAAGATGGGCAGTGAATGTGCAAAATGGCTGGAGACCGGCGAGTTTTAAGTGTTTGAATTAACGTTTTATGCAAATCTGCACTCCTTATTGTTCACAAAGGAGTGCAAAATTTCAGCCGTTATTTTTTAATCAGTAATTCTACTTTGTCAGAATATTGAAACGGCAACGGTAGATTGTAACTAGAAACGCCCACGTCGCCAGTAATGCGGTAATCGACGGTTTTACTTGTCAATGATAGCCATTGCTGCCAGCCTTCAACTACGTCGGCAATATTACTACTCACGTCAGTTTCAATATAGCCATCACCTAATGCAGCAATCATTACTGGGGTGTTATTTACCCCTTTAGCAAACGATTTATTATTGATAAATAATTGATAATTTACCGTTTGTATCGGTAATGGAAACGCATTAGGGTTTTTGACATAAAACTTTAAGCGATAGGTTTGTTGGCTTAAGCCTAACTTGGTTAACGCAAAGCCTTTTAAACTCACTTCAGGGGTCGTAGGAACTAACGCCGCATAGGGACTGTTGAGCATATCTGTTCCGCAGCCTGTTAGTGAAAAAAGTAATACGAAAAAGCTAATAATACGCATAAATCATGCTCCATAAGGGGTAAGTAAAAAATTAAGGGGTTTTAGTATTTAAGTCCGCTGCGGTGGCTGTTCCTGTGCCTTTACTATCGCTAACATTTTGAATAAACAAGGTTTTTAATCGCTCAAAAGCCGAGCGCAGGGTTTTATCCATCACCACTTGATTGCCGATTGACACAATAACTCGCGCCAGCTCAGGCATTTTGGTGCGCGTAGACACTAAATAAACCGGTTGCACATACAGCATCGAATTACCCATCGGTAAAATCACCATTCGCCCGCGTTTAACCACAGAACCGTGCTGATCCCATAAGGTTAACTGCTCAGAAATTTCAGGATTTTGGTCAATTAATGCGTCAACTTGCGCCGGCCCATTAACCTGAATATCTTTATAAAACTTAAGCACGGTAATTTCAGGACTATAGCTTAAATCACAACGACTTTTGTTCAAAGTACCAGCAATACCAACCATGCTCAAATTGTCACGTTTTATCGGGGTCATCGGATTAATAATGACAAACTCTTCGCGGTTATTACAATGACCAAAATCCATAGTAATGTAATGCGGCATCACCGGTTGTTTATTCACCGAAGCAAATTGCCACGTTTCCGCTTGCTCGTAAAACAATTCAGGGACACTTTGGTGATATTTTGCATACATCTGCATTTGTACTTGATACAAATCACGCGGATAACGCAAGTGCGCTTGCAAAACGGCGGGCATTTCTTCAAGCTTTTTAAACACTCCCGGATAGGCGTGACTATAAGCCTGAATAATCGGGTCTGATGGGTCAGAAACATAATAATTGACCGCGCCACTGTAAGCATCAACAGTGACTTTAACCGAATTACGCATATAGTTAAATGTTTGTTTCGCGCCGGAAAAAACCTGCGTTGTCGGCGTAGCTACTGGATATTTATCTGATAAAGTATAAACATCTTGAATCCAAAAAAGGTTTTTATCCGTCACCACTAAATACGGGTCTTTATCCAAATGCAAATATGGCGTAATCGTTTGAATGCGGTCGGTGACATTTCTGTGTATCAGCATTTTGCTGTGTTTAGAAATATTACTGGAAAAAAATATTTTTTTATCACCAAAATAAGTCGCAAACAGTAGCTTTCTAAAATACGATGGAATTAGTATGCCGCCTTTGCCTTCATAGCCACGTTCATCATCCTTATCTGAATTAGATAAGTCTAATGGACTCAAATTATTTGGCACAATGGCATAACTATAATTTTCCAGACCAAAATAAATATCCGGATGCTCAACTTTAATGCCTTGGTCTGAGTGCATATTCAAATCACGCAAATACCAAGTAATCGGTTTACCGGCATCTTGCGCGGCTGGGGTTATTACCGCGCCATAGCCGTGTGTATAACGCAAATGGGTATTTTCCCAATTTTGCGCTTCAAGTGGCAATTTACTGATATTGGATTCGCGGGCAGCAAGATTGACTTGTTGAAAATGCCCATGTAAAAAATACCGGTCTTCATCAACAGTCGGAAAAATATAATACGAGCGAATTCCCTGCAATTGCATATAGCCATCAATTAAATATTCACTATCCCATACCGGAATATTTTCAAAATGCCGTTGTGAACTCCAGTTTTCAATATCTTTAGTCGCATCCACATTAATAGATAAATCCACGGTTTTAATTTTTTTCAAATCATAGGCATCTTGTGTGGCATCAATATTGTGCTGCATGAAATGCTTTTCAGTTTTCACCGGATTCGGTTTAACAATAAATTCTTGCAGTAATTCTGGAATCGTATCAAAACTGCGCAAGCCCACTACGAGGCAAAAGAATACGACTGCAAGCAATAACGGCGATTTTGCCCGGTGTTTTTCTGAAAAAATAAATATTACAGCGGTTATGGCAATCACTAAAAAGGTAAAGATGGCAATCCAAATTAGCGGTAGGTCAAAGCGTAAATCGACAAATCCAGGCCCATAAAACACCGGCTGATGGGTGTTGATATACAACAGGGAAAAACGCTCTAAGCCAAATCCCCACGCTACAAATAACACCACAAAGCCTAATAATACCGCTAAGTGAATTTTCGCGCCGATGGGGAACTCTTTGCTTTGATTGGGGACAAAAATATGTTCTAGCCAATATAAACAACCGACCATGCCAAACAATAATAAGGCAGCAACTAGTAGCTCTTTTTGAATTACTAAAAATAACGGATAGGAAAATAGGTAAAAACTGACATCATTGCCAAACACCGGCTCGGTTATGCCCGCCTGTCCACCAAAAAAAAACAGTAATGCGGCTTGCCATTGATTGTAAAAAGGAATAGCTACGATAATGGCTAATACTAGAGCGATAGGTGTATAAAACTTAGTCGAGCCATTCATAAAGACATCGGCAAATATTTGAAAACGTTGCCTTTTTTCTCTATTAAATAATACGTCATCCGGTGGGTTTAAGCCTAAATAACGTGAGGCAACCCAAAAGTGAAAAAAGAATACCGAGAAAAATAGTAAGGTAACACCGCCGGAAAAAAAGAACCGATACAGCATTCTTAGCCAAAAATAGCCTTCCAGTTCTAATGACCTAAACCACCACAAATCGACGAAAAAATCGACAAAGACGAAATAGAATGTGACGTATAAGATCGCGCCCAGTGCGCTAAGTACGCCAAGCCAAACTTTCCAGTTGCGCATAGATTCCTCTTTTCTACAGATATAGCGTTTAACAACTCAGAGAAGATATGAATGTGACCTGTGTTTAAGCCAACGATTGCATACCTGAATAATCGCTATTCTAACACTCTAGGGCTAATTTCGTAGCGGTTTAGGTTTTTTAGCGCGGTTTTATCAGGGAATCGTCTTGGGTAAAATATTTGTGATGTTAAGATGCTTACGCAGGTATGAATATTGATTGGGTTCTATCCTGTAGTGAAAGTTTGATAGGAATGTTAGAATTTATCAACCGACTATCATTTACATAGCTAACACTCTTAATAACAAGTGATTAAATAGCGTGAGCTAATTTGCTTATTTTGTGGCGTAATGATTATTTAAAATAGGCTAATAAATTGTTTTTTAAGAAGATTTTAAATTTGCAGGTATTAAAAAAGTGAGTTTTATGCCAAAAATATCCCTGACAAGTTTGCTGCTGATGATAATCATGGGGTATGCACCTCTTTATGCTGCGACTAATTCGGATGTTAATTTGCTGGAAGGGGATGTCGAGTTAGATCGCGAACTACAAGCTTTGCAGGAGCTAAAGAAAGATTTAATCGAAATAGCATCTAAGCAACGCGAAAATAAAGATAGCGCGGCGGGTATTGTCAGCGTAATTACGCAAGATGAAATTCATCGTTATGGTGGCAGAAATTTAGCCGATGTGTTAAATCGAGTGACCAGTATGTATATGTTGGGTACACATGCGTGGACAGACAGTATTGCCGCGCAGCGGGGTGATGTTTCAACGCTGATTAATAATCATACCTTAGTTTTATTAAATGGTAGACCGATGCGTGATAGTTGGCATGGTGGATTAAATCAGATGGTGTTTCAAGACTTTCCGTTACACCAAATTGAACAAATTGAGGTAATACGCGGGGCGGGTTCTGTTTTGTATGGAACAAACGCATTTAGTCCGGTTATTAACATTATTACGAAGAAAAATAAGGACAACGCGCTGACTGTGCGTGGTCGTTATGGTAGTTTTAATACGGGACAAGCCGAGGGCGAGTTTGCTTGGAAAAATGTTGAAGCGAATGTAACCGGAGCGGCGCGTTATCGAGATACGCACGGATGGCAGTTTTCAGCAGTCGATGAAAAAAATACCCCAATTACTTTTCATGATAATAGTAAAGATGTGAGTGCTACGGTATCAGCACAATGGCAGAATTTTAGTTTAAATGCGTTTGTTGCCAATATGCAAAGTACACATTGGGGAGCTTTACCAGTGAGTAATGGACAGCCGGTGCAGTATGGACGGTTGTTTGTAGATGCAGGTTATAAAACTGAGGTAACGCCTTATTGGAATTCACAATGGAATTTAACCTACAATCATGCAGCATTCACCTTAAACATATCACCGGGTGTTTCACTCGCTACCCAACATCTTTCCGAAGATAATTTATTATTAGAGCAGACCCATTTTTTCAATTTTTTTGATAAAAAATTAACTTTTTTAATTGGCGGCTTAGTTGAATGGCAAACCGGAACGGTCACTCAGCAAGGGATTTCTAATCCGGTATTACCTTATTCATTACTCAAAAGTAGTGTTTATGGTGAACTCAATTATGCGATTTTGGATAATTTAAAATTAACCATAGGGGGGAAGTGGAATCGTGTTGATGATATTGATGTTAAATTTAGTCAGGGTACGTCAACTGGGCAAGTAGGACGACTAGGATTAGTTTATGAAATTGACCGGAATTTTGGAATAAAAGTTCTTTATAATCAAGCCTTTCGCTCACCGAGTGCCTTAGAATTAAAAATCAATGTTCCCTCTGTTGTTGTGGGTAATTCTTCTTTACAATCAGAACGCATTGAAAGTCTCGATGCGCAATTTTTTTACCATTCAGATAATTACCAAGCCTCATTAACGGCGTTTAGAAGTCGACAATCGAATTTAATCAGCCGTGCTGTGCTGGCACCGCCACAAACAGGGGCGACTTATTTTAATGGTGGCAGCGGCATTTTTAAAGGACTGGAGTTAGAAACCAAAGCCACGTTATTTGATGATTTGCACTGGACAGGCTCCTATACGTTTCAAACCAATCACGATGATCGTGGACGCAATAATCTTTCTCCCGCCCCCAATCACATCGCCAAAATTGGCTTAAGTTATGATGTGACCCCGCAGTTGCAATTGAGCGTGTTTGATACCTTTTTCAGCAACGCCAAAAAATTTCCAAACGTGGCACAAGTTAATCCTACCGCCGACAGTTATCATAATGTAACGATGAATGGCAATTATCGTTTAGATGAGCTACTTGGCTCGCATTTTGCCAAACATGTCACTTTTTCGATGTATGTGGATAACTTACTGAATGAAAAAATTTATTACCCGGAGTTTAATCGGAAACGTATTAATACAATTCCTGCCTCTGGGGGACGGTCGGTGTTTGGTGAAATTGCAATTGAGTTTTAAAGCTGTTTACAAATACACGTCATCTTTGTAAGCAAATTCTTACAAAGTAGCCAGCACTAATAGGCAATGCTATAATTAACACCTT
>JACCEE011008864.1_pt1 | contig 13603 bp, 12 predicted proteins | sample 7449931 | NCBI WGS metagenome assembly JACCEE01 (sample SAMN15323457, study PRJNA562643) | freshwater metagenome | isolation source: river surface water | place: USA:Blue River Watershed | collected 2017-08-19 | reverse complement strand
AATTATCAATTGTCAATTATCAATTACCACCAAGAGGCGGTGAGACAACCGGCTATGGGGGCATTAGCGGCGTCTCTGCTGCAGAACTTATTACCCAATAGTGAGGAGATGGAGGAGTATGTCCGCCAGTACCTGCGGTTTATCGTGGCTCACGAGGTAGGTCATGTGTTGGGACTGCGGCACAATTTCCACGGTAGTACGATGCTGGCTCCAGAGGAACTGCACGATCGCGCCATCACCCAAAAAGTGGGTTTGACCGCTTCGGTAATGGATTATTTACCGGTGAATTTAGCGCCACCGGGAGTGAAACAGGGAGATTATTTCTCCAAAGTGGTGGGTGATTACGATAAATGGGCGGTGGAATATGGTTACAAGCCTTTAAATGCTATGACTCCAGCTACAGAAACGCGGATGTTGGCGGAGATTGCCGATCGCTCCTCCACTACCCCCACTCTGGCTTACGCTCCCGATGAGGACTCGTTTGATTTCCTCAACCCAGCCGCCAATGTCTTCGATTTAAGTGGCGATATCTTGGGATATTCCCAAGCACAGATGGAAAATGCACTCGTTATGTGGCGACGCTTAGATAACCGCTATCCTCTAGCTGGGGAAAGCTATGAGGATATGCGCTCAAAGTTCAATATGGTGTTTTCTTACTACACCCGCCAAGTGATGAATATCACCATGTTTGTCGCTGGTCAATCTTTCAGCCGCAACTACGCTAAGCGCGTTAATCCCAGACTACCGTTTGAGGCGATTTCTGGGGTGGAACAGCGGCGAGCTTTAGCACTGCTCCAGGAATATGTGTTCCAAGAAGATGCCTTTCAGTTTCCAGCAGATTTACTCAATAAGCTGGCCCCAGAGCGATGGTCTCACTGGGGCGCATCGCCACAGCTCATTCCCCTGGACTATCCTATAGGCGATCGAATTCTCTGGCTGGGGCGAACTGTGCTGCAAAGTCTCCTCTCGCCCCTGCGTCTAAGTCGCCTGCGGGATGCTGAGCTGAAGGCCAATACATCGGATTTTCTCTCGATCGCCGAACTCCTCGACACCTTGCAAAAAGGCATTTGGACGGAGGTAATAGACAACAGCCGAAACTACGTCTCGATTTCCCCCCTCCGCCGTTCCTTGCAGCGGGAACACCTGAACTTGCTGATTAGTTTGACATCACGCAACCCCTCCATACCCGAGGACGCCCGCTCCCTAGCTTGGTACAATTTGCGCCAGTTGGATGAGGCAATTACCAAAACCCTCAAAGGTCGCCGCCACCTAGACGTTACCACCTTAGCCCATCTGGAGGAAACCCGCAATCGGATTTAATTAACAATTGATAATTTTCCTTTGTCATAAGTCCGGCGAGTCCTAAGTCCAATGTCATTTGTCCTTTGTCCGGAATGTCATTTGGTTATTCATACAAGTGACAAGTGACAAGTGACAAGTGACAAGCTGCCTTGGGACAAAGGACAATTATCAATCATCAATCATCAATTATGAATTATCAATTATGAATTTTATTTCTCTTGTATATGGTTTGTTTTTATTAAGTCTAGCCGCGATTTACTGGTCGTTGACAAAACAGCGGCAGCGGCTGTGGCTGCTTTTAGGCGCCAGCTTTATTTTTTACGCTTCCCTGCAAATCGCATATATCCCACTCCTGCTCCTGGTAACGGTAATTAACTTTTGGTTGGGCATTGCGATTGCCAAAAATCGCGTTTATTCTCCTCAAAATATTGAGGAAAATCAAAACATCCTAGAAAATTGGAGTTGGCGGGGATGGCTGTGGTTATGGGTGGGGATTGTTTTCAACACCTCAATGCTTTTGGGCTTTAAATATGTGCCCTTCGGCTTAGAAATTGCGGGCAATTTTATCGATTTGCCTATATTTAAATCAATTAGCGTTTGGTATGGGGAAAATGTGGTAGCCCCATTGGGCATTAGTTTTTTTAGTTTCGAGTGTATTGCCTACCTGGTGGATGTATATCGGGGGGCGCCTCCGAGCCAGCAATTCCTCAAATTTGCTGCTTATAAATTCTTTTTTCCGAAGCTGATTTCAGGACCGGTGACGCGCTATCACCAATTCGTGTCTAAGCTGAAAACTATACATTTTCCAGCTTGGATCCAAATCGTTGAGGGTTTATGGTTAATTGCCTGTGGCGCGATCCAAAAGGGGATCCTGGCTGACCATACGGGTAATTTTGTTAATCTCTGTTTTGACAATTTGCAGCGAGCTGGCAGCAGCGATATTTGGCTTGCTACTTTTGGTTACGGCTTGCAGCTATATTTGGATTTTAGCGGTTATGTGCATATTGCTTCAGGCAGTGCTTTGCTGCTGGGGTTTCAGTTGCCGCCGAATTTTGATTATCCTTATTTTACTACCAGTATTGCTGATTTTTGGCGGCGGTGGCATATTACCTTGGGGGATTGGCTGCGGAATTACTTGTATTTTCCCTTGGGCGGCGGGCGTCACGGTTTGTTCCGCACTTGTTTGAATTTGCTCTTAGTGATGCTGGTGGCGGGAATTTGGCATGGTGCGGCTTGGGGTTTTATTGTGTGGGGGGGGCTGCATGGGTTGGCTCTGGTGGTTCACCGCATCACCGAGGCGATTTCAGAACGGGTGGTGGTGCTAAAAAGCTGGTGGGAGAGTTTTCTGGGCACAATGACTGCTTGGCTGTTGGTTCAGGTGACGGTGTTTCTGCTGTGGATTCCGTTTCGCTTGCCAAATCTCCGGGATGCGGTGTGGGCGGTAAGCCATTTGTGGGGGCATCCACCGGACCCGCAGTTTGCCCAGAAGGTATATACGGAGGCTCTGGGAATGACTAGGGAGGATGTGGCTTTGTTGTTGGTGGTGGTGGCGATCGGGATTTTTGCCGCCTATGGGGTGGAGCGTTTATTGAAATTGCGCTTATCGTGGCCTGTGAAATGTTTGTTGGTGCCTAGTTGCTTTTTTGCGGTGTTGCTGTTGGCGCCGGAGTCCAGACCGCCGTATATTTATTTTGATTTCTGATTGGTCATTGGTCAATTGATAATTGATAATTGATAAGGGACATGTCTTAGGGCACTCGCCCTCAATCTTAGGAAAGTAGTTGGGATGGGCGCCCTCTTTGAGGGGTTCGTTTTTTTGGTCTTGGGGGATGTCCCAGGGGGCATGGCGCCAAATCTGTTGGGCTGCACGGAGATTTGGGTTTTCTGCGGGGCTTATCGATGCTGTGCTACTACAGGTGTTTGTCTTTTCCCCCTCCCTTCCGCGCTTCTGGAATCCCTCTCCCCCTGCCCCCTCCCCCAAGGGGGGGGAGGGGGTGAAGAGCGATCGTTCTTGGATTGCCCCTACGTTCCCCAATCTCTCCAATCTCCCCATTCTTCTCTGTCTTCGGGCGATCGCTGGTCGCCTGGTTGTCTGAGGGGCGAGGAAGCCTGTAACTGGTTCTGGAGGCTCTGTTCGCTCTGATTTTGGGGGTGAGTGGGGTCTTTGACTCCTCTCTATCTTAGTGGGAAAAGCCTCCTGGCTCGATACATTTTATCCGGTTCTTGCTGGAATTGCTGATGAATGCGGTATGGGAGCAGGACGCCCACTCAACTGTTACGAATAAGTGTTTTTGCTGCTGTTAGTGCTGCCCCGTGTCGCTAGAATGGACGATAGGGACGAAATAAATCCTGTTTTCGATGCCATAGGAGTTTTGGTAATGACACAAGCAACTCAATCCCAACAGCGTGGGGTGATGATGACTGAATCTGCTCTGAAGCAGGTAGTATTACTGCGGCAGCAACAGGGCAAGGACCTCTGCCTGCGTGTGGGTGTGCGTCAGGGGGGCTGCTCGGGGATGTCTTACACGATGGATTTTGAAGACCCCAGCCTGATTACTGCTGCTGATGAGGTGTTTGATTACGATGGCTTTAAGGTGGTTTGCGATCGCAAGAGCCTCCTTTACCTCTACGGTTTGGTTCTCGATTACAGTAATGCGATGATTGGCGGCGGTTTCCAGTTCACCAATCCCAACGCTAGCCAAACTTGCGGCTGCGGTAAGTCTTTTTCCGCCTAAACTCCTACTTGCTCCTGCTCATCGGTTATGGGTAATCTGTATATCTGGATTACCCATACCCTTTTCTATAGATACTATCACCATTACTAATGAATCAAACTGTTGAATCCCTCTTCAGCACCGGTATCGAACGCTACCAAGCCGGTGAAGGTCCCTCCTCGCTGATTCCTGTGTTTAAGGATATCTGCGATCGTGCCCCCAAAAATAGCAACGCTTGGACCTCCCTGGCTTGGCTATACCTCCTCGCCGACAAACCCGCTCTCGCCACCAAAGCTGCCCAAAAAGCTGTCAAACTTAACCCCCAAGACGCTCAAGCTCGGGTTAACCTCGTCCTCGCTATGCTCGATGAAGGGAAAAAAGGCGTCCGCGAACATATCGATATGGCTATGCAATTAATCATCGCTGCTTCGGAACTTCGCGATGAAGTTAAGGAAAACATCGCTGAAGGTCTCGAAAGAAAACCTGAATGGAACAGCCTTAAAAAAGTTCAAAAATGGCTGTTTGATCCCAATTCATAACCTCATTTGTCATTGGTCATTTCAGTAAGAAACCGGGTTTCTGAGACAATCTTTGCATCATCGCCGAGACGCTGGTGTAGAAACCCGGTTTCTGACCAAAGGGACTTTTGACCAATGACCAAGGACAAAGGACCAAGGACAAAAGACCAATGACCAATGACAATTAATTAGCTGTAATACTATGCTCACAGCCGAATCAACCACCACCAATCCCCCAATCCTCCGCCTCTGGACTGTGACGGAATATCACCGCATGGCAGAATTAGGAATTTTCGCCCCTGATGAACGATTAGAATTAATCAACGGACAGATAATTAGAAAGATGAGTCCCCAAGGAACCCCTCACGCCACTGGTATCCGTTTGCTCCAAATAGTTTTGAGTAATTGCTTGGGAGATCGCGCTTTAGTCCAAGCGCAACTCCCGATTAAGCTGCATAATTATTCAGAACCAGAACCGGATATCGCTGTGGTCAAAAATGATGTGCTGCTTTATCTCCAGCATCATCCCCAACCGGATGAAATTTATCTCTTGGTGGAAGTGGCTGATACTACGCTCAAAACTGATTGTAGTCTGAAAGCTAATGAATATGCTCAAGCGGCTATTGCTGATTATTGGGTGGTGGATTTAAATAACCGCCAATTGCTGGTTTTTCGCCAACCCACTGCTACTGGCTACCAAAACCAGCAAGTCCTAGAACCTGATGCCATAGTTTCTCCCCTCGCCTTCCCCGACATTACCATTCCGGTGGGGGAACTGTTCCCGCCAGCGATACCGGGATAAAGAGCCCTAGATTTTTATTCCCTAGACCTTGACAAAAAAGCATTTTCGTGCATTTCCTCGTTAGGGGACCCCTGTACCCACCCAAACCCGCCTCACTATTTGGGTGGCATCGGCTGAAACCATTGATTTACATGAGTTTTAGGAATAAAGAAAATTTTTTTCTCAAAATAGTTGACAACGATATAGCTATTCGGCTATAAAAGAAATGTCGGCGTCAAACCAAGACAGGATGCCGCCGACTACAAAACATAGATTTCAAAAGGTATGTTACCACAATGACTACCACTGTTGCAAGACCTACGGAGGATAACCTCTGGGAGCGTTTCTGTAGCTGGATTACCAGCACGAATAACCGCCTATATATTGGTTGGTTTGGGGTGTTGATGATTCCAGTGATTTTAACTGGAGCTACGGTTTTTATCTTGGCGTTTATCGCCGCTCCCCCGGTGGATTTAGATGGCATTCGGGAGCCGGTGTCCGGTTCTCTGCTGTATGGTAATAACATCATTACTGCCACTGTTGTCCCCACTTCCGCCGCGATCGGCCTGCATTTCTACCCCCTGTGGGAGGCGGCTTCTTTGGATGAGTGGCTCTACAATGGTGGCCCCTACGAGCTGATTGTCCTCCACTTTTTAATCGCCATTTACGCCTATCTGGGTCGGGAGTGGGAACTCAGCTACCGCCTGGGAATGCGTCCCTGGATTGCCGTGGCTTTTTCCGCACCTGTGGCGGCGGCTACGGCGGTGTTGCTCATCTATCCGATCGGACAAGGCAGCTTTTCTGATGGGTTGATGCTGGGCATTTCTGGCACTTTCAACTTTATGATTGTGTTCCAAGCCGAGCATAACATTCTCATGCACCCATTCCATCAGATTGGTGTAGCTGGGGTGTTTGGTGGCGCCTTATTTGCGGCGATGCACGGCAGCTTGGTGACATCTTCTCTAGTGCGCGAAACCAACGAAAATGAATCCACTAACTCCGGTTACAAATTCGGGCAAGAAGAAGAAACCTACAACATCGTCGCCGCTCACGGTTATTTTGGCCGGTTGATTTTCCAATACGCCAGCTTCAACAATAGCCGCAGCCTGCATTTCTTCTTAGCCGCGTGGCCCGTGGTGGGGATTTGGTTTGCTTCCTTGGGTGTTTCCACGATGGCATTTAACCTCAACGGATTTAACTTCAACCAATCCATCTCAGACTCTCAAGGTCGCCCAATCAACACTTGGGCTGATGTGATCAACCGCGCTAATTTGGGGATTGAAGTTATCCACGAGCGCAACGCTCATAACTTCCCTCTGGATTTGGCGGCTGGGGAAATGCAGCCTATGGCTTTAACCGCTCCAGCAATTCACGGCTAATCTGACTGCTCGCTGAACATCATCTGAATATCGTTCCTTTTTTAGCTCATCCCGACTCCTTTGTAGGAGTCGGTTTTTTTAGTTTTGGTTTAATTTTCCAGAGCTTCGCCTGCGGCTTGCCACCCTTGAATACTGGGGGGAAACCCGCGCACGTTCTCATAACCCAGCATTTGCAATGCCATCACTCCCATTGCCGTGCGATAGCCACTAGAGCAGTACAAAACTACCGGGCGATTCAGGGGGATTTGCGCCAAATTTTCCGTCAAGGTGCGCAGGGGGATATTGATGGCATTGGGAATGTGACCGGCGGCATATTCCCCGGGCTCACGCACATCAATCACCAGGGAATCATCGCGGTTCATCAGGTTTTTTAAACCGGCTACCTGCATGATGGTATAGTATCCCTTGGGTAGGGAATGGAGAAAGGTGGTAATTTCGGTAATTAAATTGTCTTCATGGGCGGATACTTCAGCAGCAGTTATCTCAGGGTTGGTAGCGGCGATCGCTGCTGATTTATGCGTTAAATTGCCTACGGGTGAAAAGTAAAACATCAAACAGAGGCAGAGGGTCAGGCAAAATTGGGCTGTTTTTTTCATCTGGAACATGGCAGTTATTTTGGGTTATGATAGAATATGATCAGGCAGTAAAGTCTAAGCGAGTGCCGACGGAGCAGCTCACACATTCCCCGGCAAAGTTTTGCCAAAGAAATGCCAGCGCTGCCATCCCGGTGCAGTGGTTGGCGCCCAAAAGCTGGACGTTATATTTGGCTAAAGCGGCTAGGGTGGCTTGGAGACGATCGGGTTTAGCTTGCAACAGGTGCATCCCGCCAATCACCGCCCGAAACTGCTGTTTACCGGTCAGGTGAGCGATATAATCTAAGGTATTGATGACGCCAGCATGAGCGCAACCCAAAACCACCACTAAACCGGCGGGGGTTTCCATGAACAATGCTTGGTCATCTGGGAGCGTATCGGTTGCGGTTCTCGTGGGTTCTTGCCAAAATAAACCGCCGGTGTCTTCTAAAGGATGACGCCGAGGAATTGGTCCGGTGAGGTAAACTCCAGGGAAAATCTCGGTTGGGTTTTCTGTCCACACAATTCGATGACCACGCTCCGTGAGGGTAGTTTCATCTTTGATGGGAGAGCCGATTTCGCCTCGGAGACTGTACTTAAATTGCAAGGCGGCGGGATGGAAAAATAAATCAATTGGTGGCACAAGTTCCAGTACAGCCATTAACCCGCCGGTGTGGTCATAGTGACCGTGACTGAGGCCGATCGCGTCTAGATTTGACAAATCAATTCCCAACTCTTGGGCGTTATGCAGCAAAGTTAAACCCTGACCCGTATCGAACAGCAAACGCCCCCCAGAGGCTTCTATAAAATAAGCGAGTCCATGTTCTCCTAACAAACCTCTTGTGGCTGCCGTATTTTCCACTAAAACCGTAATTTTACACAATTCGTTCATATTTATTTGACTTTATCCAGATCAAACTATATTATAGGATAAAAAGCAGACGGTGACGAATATGGCGCATATTGTAGTAATTGGCAGTGGGATTGGCGGACTGCCCACGGCTTATGAACTTCGGCACTTGCTCCCTAGCTCCCATCGCATCACGGTGGTCACAGATACCCCTAAATTTACTTTTATTCCTTCCCTGCCTTGGGTGGCACTGGGGTTAACTCCTTTATCACAAATCCAACTAAATGTCAATCCCCCACTTGCCCGCTTGGGAATTGAATTAGTCATCGGACAAGTGGGGGCGATCGACCCAGAAAAGCAACTCATAACTGTTGGTGAAACCAAGATTAATTATGACTTTGTAGTGATTGCTACTGGTGCAGAATTAGCATTAGATGCCGTACCGGGACTGGGGCCAGAATCTGGTTACACGCAATCAGTTTGCAACCCCCATCATGCCCAAATCGCCCATCAAGCCTGGGAAAAATTTCTGCAAAATCCCAGCCCGATTGTCGTGGGTGCAGTACCCGGGGCAAGTTGCTTTGGGCCGATGTATGAATTTGCCCTATTAGCAGATTTTGTGTTGCGCAAGCGCGGTTTAAGAGACCAAGTACCGATTACTTTAGTGACGCCAGAACCTTACGGCGGTCATTTGGGAATTGGCGGGATGGCGAATGCACCGGAGTTAATCCATAAATTGCTCATAAATAAAGAAATCAACCTCATAGAAAATGCCGCGATCGACCAGATTGATGCCGACCGCATCCACCTGGCATCCGGTGAAACCCTGCCCTTTAATTATGCCATGTTACTCCCACCCTTCCAAGGGCCAGATTTTGTCAGAAAAGCCGGTTTAGGTGACGCCAAAGGCTTTTTACCCGTACTGCCAACTTGCCAACACCCAGAATTTGCCTCTATTTATGCCGTTGGTGTGGTAGTGCAATTGAATTCAACTTGTACCACATCCATCCCTCTAGGAGTCCCCAAAACTGGCCAGATGACAGAGGCAATGGGAATGGCAGTTGCCCACAATATCGCCCACCAGTTGGGAGCAATTTCTGCCCCAGTTGTCTCACCCACTTTAGAAGCCATTTGTTTAGCCGATTTTGGTGACTCAGGAATTGCCTTTATCGCCGCTCCCGTGCTTCCCGACGAGAGCGGAAATCGCAGAAAAGCGGTGGCTCTGTCAGGTCGCTGGGTGAGCTGGAGCAAAATCGCTTTCGAGAAGTTTTTCCTCGCCAAAATGCGCTGGGGTTTATCCGTGCCTTGGTTTGAACGCTGGGGTTTAAAGGCTCTGGGTTTGTCCCTAGTAAAGCCGATTTCTCCCCCTCAATCTCCAGTGGTTATTCCTAGGACTTCACCACCGGTGGTGAAATGAGGGCAAACCGGGAAGTTTCACCATAATTTCCCGGTTTACAGCTATTCTCACCGGCATTCTAACTGACGCATAGCCATATCTGTGCTTAAGAAAATCCGCTCGCTCCCCAGTATCTCCACAAACCCAACTTTTTCTAATTTATCCCGCACTGGTCCTTTCACTTCTGACATATAAAACTCGACTCCCATCGTTTTTAAATCCGTGATTAAACTTTGCAAGGTTTCCAAAGCGCTACCATCAATCAGATTTACGGCGCTACATACTAAAACTAAATGCTGCACTTGGGGGTTGTGAGCCAAGTATTTTAAAACGTAATCTTGCAAGTATTTGGCATTGACAAAATAAAGGCTCTCATCCACTCGCACGGCTAAAACGTGGGGGCAGGTTTTGACTTCGTGGCGTCGCACGTTGCGGAAATGCTCGGTTTCTCCCACCCGCCCCACAATGGCGATATGGGGTTTACTGGTGCGCCACAAATGCAGCAGCAAAGAAATGGCTGCCCCCATCATAATCCCTTTTTCCACACTGGTGAGCAGCACGGCGATAAATGCTGCTAACCAGGCGATCGCATCGGTTTTGTCATAACCCCACAGGCGTTTGAGGGTGCCAAAATCGAGCAAATTCGCCACCGCCACTAGAATAATCGCTGCTAAGCTGGTTTGGGGGAGAAAATAAAATAGTGGCGTGAAAAACATCACGGTGACGGCGATGATAATAGCTGTTATTATCGATGCTAGGGCCGTATTGGCTCCGGCGGAAAAATTGACTACAGACCGACTCAAACCGCCAGTAATGGGATAGCCACCGGTAAAAGCAGCGCTGAAATTTGCTGCCCCTAAAGCAATTAATTCTTGATTGGCTTCCACTTTTTGCCGTTTCTTGCTGGCGAGAAATTCACCCACGGCAAATGCTTCCATAAACCCCACGAAGCTGATGGCTAAGGCGGCTGGTAATAAGGATTGCAAGGTGTTTTGGTCAATCAAGGGCAATGATAAGGGGGGCAAGCCTTTGGGGATGTCTCCCACGATTGTCACGGCGGCGATTTTATCCAGGTGCAATAACCATACGATTAGGGTGCTACCAGCTACTACGATTAACGGACCGCTTTTGGTGATGGGGGCGATCGTCTCCTCTTGCAATCCCCAATTTTTAAGCTGCTTGCCCAAACCCTGCTTAAAATACAGCAAAACCGCCACACTAGCGGCTCCCAGTCCTAGAGTTATCCAGTTGGTGGCGCCGATTTTTTCCCCCAAATAACCCACTAGCTGTAAAAATGATTCGGTTTGGGGAATTTTCAGCCCAAATAGGTGTTTAACCTGGCTACAACCAATAATAATCGCCGCCGCACTGATAAATCCAGAAATCACCGCCTGACTGAGAAAGTTAACCAAAAACCCTAATCGGAAAACTCCCATGAGAATTTCTAGAATTCCCACCAGCAATGCTAAAGTTAATGCCAGTCCTAAATATTCTGGGGTATTTTCTTTGGCCAAAACGCTAACTGTAGCCGCTACCATTAGGGAATCAACCGCCACCGGAGCCACGGACAGCATTCGGCTGGTTCCCAAAAAGGCGTAGATAATTTGGGGGACAATGCTGGCATAGAGTCCCACTTGCGGTGGTAAACCCGCTAACATCGCGTAGGCCATTCCCTGGGGAATGAGTAAGCTGGCCACAATCAGACCAGCGGTGACATCTCCGAGGAGATAGGAGCGCTGGTAATGCAGTCCCCATGTAACAATGGGGAAATAGTGGCTCAGTTTTTCCCCCCAATTCAACCGGGTAAGAAAGGTGATTTTTGTCATAGGGGCTTCAGTCGATCGCTGCCATTTTTTCGGGAATTATTTTACCATATTGCTGGTAATTTGGCAATTTTCAGGGAAAAAAGCTGATATTTCTGGCGGGGGCGGGCTCAAACGGAGACTAATGGTCGAACATAACGCCCCCGTCCGGAAAATGTTAAAAATTGCCCCTTTGACGGCGAGAGGAACTGTTAAGACAGCGGATAAAAGCCTGTAAATGTCTTTCCTCAGAAACTTGGCGCAGTTGGGTAAAGGCTGCCCTCAAATCCGGCTCGGTGACAAATCCCAAAAAGCGATCGTACATAGCAACATTGGCCACCTCAGCGTCAGCGCCTGCTTGACAGGCTTCTGCTAAAGTATTGGGAGCCGACATTTGGCCAGCAAAGGTATCGGGGGGGACAGTCATCCCATATTGGGCAAATAAAGACTGCCACCGGTTAATATGGTTAGCTTCTGATTGCACAATATTGGCGAACGGACGCACCGCCCCGAATTTATCAATGACAGCGCTATAAAAAGCGTGGGCGCGGTACTCGTCATTAATCGCTTCAATCATCGCTTGTTGCGTACTTTCTCCCAGGGTTGTTTGGGAGAAAGCCCCAGCGGAAAAGAAAGTGGAGAAAACAACTCCGGCGCTGGCAATGGTCATTTTTACCAGCAGTTTTTGAGATGGTTTGCGGTTGCTCATTACCTTAAATTTGTGATTTATATCATTTTTGGCGTCATTTCTAGGCAGGAACGTTGCCGCACTGTTGGTTTGCCGGAACTGCTTCGGCAATTTTCTTGGGGTTTGGCAGGTTAAGGTTGTTCATCAGGGTGATGAAGCTGTTGCGGTTTTGACCGGCAAACCGGGGGTTATATTTCTTTTCTTCCCCAATGGTGGAAACTGTATGACCTCGGTAGTCGTGACCGGGGTAAACTAGAGTTGAGTCTGGGAGAGTGAAAAGTTTTTCCGTCACGTGTTCGTACATTAAACCCGGATCGCCGCTTTGAAAGTCTGTGCGTCCGCAGCCGCGAATAAATAGGGAGTCGCCGGTTAATACGCGATCGTCATTCACCAGATAGGACATATGGCTATCGGTATGTCCTAATGTGGCGATCGCCTTCACCTCGATGGCCCCCACCCGCAAGATTTCCCCATCTTTAATCCAGCGATTGGCACAGGCAACGCTAGCATTTTCCGGGACAATTCCCTCACAGCCAGTTACTTCTCGCAGTTGGCCCGTACCCGTGATATGATCCGCGTGAACATGGGTTTCTAGGCAGTAGCGCAACGTCAATCCCAGCTCTTGCAGCAGTTTTAAATCCCGCTCCACTTGCTCCAACACCGGATCCACCAAAGCCGCTTCTTTGCTGGTTTCATCGGCAATTAAATAAGTGTAGGTACTGGTTTCGTTGTCGTAAAGTTGGCGAAATAGCATGATTTTTTCTCCTTATCTTTATCTACTAGATGGTGGTTTGGCTCTATCCGCCTCCAGCATCGCCAGCGCGGTTAGAACCACAGAGGGTCCCTATTGACGGCTGGCTCAACGGCCACAATCCCCCTGGTGAAGGCGTTTCCGCCCCGACTCACCTCGTTTTTATCGTGCATCACTATATAGTAGTATAGATTTTGAAATTTGGCAAGAAGAGCCAAAAAATTTTTGGAGGCAATTTGGCTAAGTACATTTACTCAGAATTGTGGGGGCGCTCCCCATGACCAGGACCAACCAAGAGCTACAGCCACCACAACCGGGCGGTACTTGACATTTAGTGCTGCAATAGTTATGATTATATTTATACCAATTTAAAAAATTATTGCTACAGTTATTATTTTTTTTCGGCGCTTGTCGGGGCGCCCGTGGTCGCCCCACGCCCCTACTGTTGCATTAATTTTTGTAAATGGTATTACTATCTAAATCGGCTGATTTTTTTTCTGGCTGACCCTGTGTTAACAGCGGCGCGAACCGATAATTCTGCGAAGCATTCAACCTTTTTTGAAGCTGCATCTGAGGATAAAAAAATGATTATTAGTGCCAGCCGCCGTACTGATATTCCCGCATTTTACCCTAAATGGTTTATGAATCGCATTCGAGCCGGTTACTGCATCGTGCCAAATCCTTTCAACCCAAATCAAAAGCTACGCATTGACTTAACTCCAGACCAGGTAGATGTAATCGTTTTCTGGACGCGCAACCCTAGACCGTTATTTCCCTACTTACCTGAATTAAACCGGTTAGGATATAAATATTATTTTAATTTCACTTTAATGAATAATCCTAATTTTTT
>JACCEE011012742.1_pt1 | contig 13607 bp, 7 predicted proteins | sample 7449931 | NCBI WGS metagenome assembly JACCEE01 (sample SAMN15323457, study PRJNA562643) | freshwater metagenome | isolation source: river surface water | place: USA:Blue River Watershed | collected 2017-08-19 | reverse complement strand
CCATGGAGGAGAAGGCTCGCCTTATTGATCAAATCGAGATGTTGAAGAGGGAATTAAAAGATGCAGAGGAGAAAGCTCGATCTGCACACAATGCTCTCTGTGATGCAGAGAAAGCTCACAAAGAGGCTTATGAAAGAGCACTTGCCGCTGACCATTGTCTCAAAGTTGCTCAAGGGGGAGGTTCGGTGTACACTGAAGGACATCCTCGACCATACTTTATTCCTGCACAGATCGATGACCAGCTGGCAAGGAGTCAGAGAAGTTGTGTAAAGGCTTGTCTTGCTAAACTTGGGAGTAAAATCTTGCTGACAGATGGGCCACAGCATGTGATGTGGCCTGAAATTCTCGCAAATGTCTGCCCTGAGGGAATAGAGCTGTACTCATTCACAGATGCAACAGATCTCAAAGAAAGGGTGGGTGATAATTTGGATCGGCTGTATGTTGCTGTTGTGAATAAAGTTGTGGGAATCTCTAACCATGCAATGCTCTTGTGGAAAGAGGAAAACGTTAGGTTAGATGAATTCAAGCTGTTCAGCCCAGGGGGATACAAAAGCGAGAAAATTATTGATATTGGCAAGGGAAGAGATGTTGCTAATTGGAGTGGAATTTGTGCAGCATTTATTCCTGGAACTGTTGTGCTAAATAAAGATTCTTCTGATATTCTTATCCGATAAGAGAATGATAAAAGAAGTAAAGAGTACCTATTACCAATTAGTGATGAAAAATATCTAGTCTACATGATGTTGTTACTTACTCCTATTACTCTTCAGCTAGTGTCTTTCACAATCTGTTTCACCAGCAAATATACCAAGTTCAAGTATCATCAAACACACTTCACAAGAAGTCTGAAAATTTGGACTTTTTGTGAACTTTGATGAATAGATGAAGCAAAAAGCAAGACGGTGCAAGTGTTGACTTCATCCCCAAAACTCATTAGTCTCGAAAGATGGAGGCAGCTCTCAAGTTGGTGCAGATAGTGAAAGATTGCTCTTCTGCAAACAAGAAGTTGCACGAAGCTAGCTACAATTATGCCAGAAAGGCCATGGACATTGCTCGTCAAAACCTTCATGCAGCAGTAAATGGCAGTAATCAGGAAGAATTTGATGCTGCGCTCCAGCTTTTCAAGATCCACAATGATGCATTTATCGATGCTGCAGAGAAACTCTTTGCAGCTAGGAAGGCCGAGCAAGACGACGTGGTGACAGTTCACCAGATAACCAATTCTGTCATTCCAACGAATGATTCAGAAGAGAATGCTTAATGTAAAGAGTGCCGATTACCAATTAGTGATGAAAAATATCTAGTCTACATGATGTTGTTGTTACTTTTATAATACTCTTCAGCTAGTGTCTTTTCTCCTGGATGCAGCTCTAACTTATTGTCATTCAACCCCACATTCGACGATTTCAAATAAGCTGAAAAGCAAAACACCTCATCAGATTCATAGCACCGTGAAGAGACTGAATGTGGTTCAAGAGGATTTATGATGAGCACATCTCCAGGGCGCAAAGGCACTGCAACTCCAAGTCTTGGAAAGCAAAAATATGCCACAACATGGTTGTCTTCTTTCAAATAGCACCCATCCCGAACATGCACTGAAATTATTGAATACACAAAGTCTTTATCCTGATGAGAGGGCAGATAGACATTCCTTCCAAAAGCAAATGCGCCAAAAATCTTGCACTCTCTTCCAGCACCCTTCAGAGTTCGGTAATTGAGCAACTTACGAGCCTCCTGAACCATTTGCAAGACCTCACTCTCAGCAAAGGCCTCCATCAGACGTTCCAAATTGCGCACATATGACACCACTGTCTCCACATGAGCATCATCAACTTTAGCCATGTGATATGTGTCCCTCACACCAGCAGAAGCACGGCAGGGCTGAGTTCCTGCACATGTGTATTTGTGGTCTCCAAATATTGGCATGCCTCTCTTGAGTGATTTGCGCTGAGCTTTCTCAAAGGCATCTAGGGCAGAGCAAAGCTTATTCACCCTGGATGTACTCCCAAGCAGATGTGTTGACTTCAATGCATCTTCTCTGGGAAGTAGCCTGTACGGAGGGGGTGCAGAAGGAGGAGATGTGCTTGGATGGGGGTAAACCAAACCAAACTGAGGTGTGACGAGAGCCTTGGGTGAAGACGAGATTTGATTGGGATGCACCAAACCAAATTGAGGAGGAGGGAGATCGGGAACAAAGAGATGTCCTTCACGGATGCTGCAGCACCTCCATTCCTTCTTCGAGCTCTCCGGCCTGAAGCACGTCCGGTTACCCTCCGCAGAACCATCAATAACTAAGCAATACTCATCCAGCAACTGCTTCTCTGACCATAGGCGGATGTCGTCTGGAACTGGAGGGCAAGAGAAGAACCTGGCTGAAAGTTTATAGCGTTTCTTGTTGACTTTTCTCCGCCTGTTTTTCTTTGCCCTGCCTCTGAGACTCAAGTCTTTCACTGGCGCCGCCACGATGGTTGCCTTGATCCTGTTGCTGCTGTTGGTGTTTGCCTTGGGGATGCAGCAGCAACCTTTCACAAAAGAAACGGAGGGGTGAAGGGCAGAGGGGTTTGATGTCTTCGGCACGACAGGGCCGCAGGCCTGCTTGCCATCCGACAACCCCTGAGCCTTAAACATGGAGAAGAATGTAAGAGGAGATGGAGGATGAGGAGATAGTAATATTAATGATGATGATAATGTGTCATTTTTTTTGGTTGATCAGGGATGGGCGGCAGGGGATAGGCTCTGATTTAGGTGGTGATGTTACTTGTGAGCTCAAACCCTAGCGATTTGATTTACAAAAGGTGTGAATGCCCTCATTAGCGCAATAAATATGTTTAGTAAGTTGTGAAGGAGAGAAAGCTAATTCCTGTGTACGATGTCACGTAGGCGACCTGTGCACAAATACGGAATTCCGGAAGTGTGCTCAGCATCATCCCCCATAAATCGTTGCCGGTGGTTTATTGTCTTAGTGTTTCATGTCGTAGCTAGCCATCATGGAGAACAACGAGAAACACAAAACCACAACCCCCAAACGAGCCGCGGAGGATAATACTGTCGAAGAGGCAAGTAAGAAAAAGATAAAGAACAAAAGAAAGAAACAGATCAAAAAAAAGTCAAGAAGTCAGATTTGGTTGCACAAGCAGTTATGCAAGATGCTTGGGGTAGATTACAACAAGCTTGACAGCACTGAGAGGATGAAAATCATCACTTGCGGTACGGAGGGATTCAAACGGAAAGATATCCTGTATTGTGAGGCCGATAAACCAAAAGACGAGAAAGGAAATGACTGCGATCCTTGCTGGGTGAAATATGAGCAAATAAGCCCCATTGGACAGATCGAGTTGTGTACTGATTCGGGAAAACGGACAGTCCAGGGATTTTTTGCGCGAAGGTATCAATCCTTTACTGAAAAAGATGAGAGTCTAAAAAATATGGCGTACAGCAACTTTGTGGGCGACGACGGCAAGTTCTTATCACCCAATATAGTTGCGCTTGAGGAGTGTCGGCTTAAGAGGGAAGAAGAGGTTCAAGTTGGCGACGAGGACAAGGGAACGTTGCGATCAGTCAAGCAACTGACCGGGATAATTGAATTTGATGGCGACATGCCGTTCTTTTACAGCCGAGACAATCAGAATAAATGTGCATGGTTGCCTAAATGTTATATCGCACTAGTGAAGCAGGGTTGTAGGGCAAAACGAGCCCCAGATCGTGTCACGTATGACAAAATTGGAAATTTGACTGCCAAGCCTACCAAATACGAAAACACAACTGTGCCGAAAAACTTCGATCTAGTGTACAAAAGAATGACGACCGACCCAGATATACTTGATATCATAAAAACTGGGAAACACAGAGAGGCATTTGAGGAGGCTTCCATCAGAGTTCAATCTGATACGCTTATAGAGAATCAGACAACAAATATTTATTCTGCTTTGAAGGATCTTCTGACGGTGAGAGATGACATAAACAGACGCAGACTTTTAAATGATCAAGCATGGTACCTCCCTACAGTAGAGGAGCTCAGAACAACTGACGAAAATGGAGAACAGCGAATGGACGTAGACTCTGATCAGAACCCATATCCATATGTTCCTCCCAAGAGTATGGAGGAAATAATGGAGGAGGTGGGTGTTAAAAAGAAATATGTGAAGAATTGGATCACCGATCATGGGAACGGCGACCTCATGGTTGCAGTGAAGAACAAATCAGAAGAAGAAGCTAAGGAGTTGGTGCGAAAGAAAGTAATTGAGAATCCCCCAGATCAGAACCGACCCAGGAGGAGTAATGATCCGAAACAAGATGCTGAACCGTATCATATCAAATTGGCAAGCACAAGCTTGATGTATGATACTTTCCTACGTGGATTCAGTGCCATCCCCGAGATTGCCTGCACAAACATTCAAAACCAAGAATCTGAATCTGAATATATCATTGAATTACTGGCTAGTTCAGAGATGAACAAACAAGTTGCAAAGGCAGCTCAAGCTGAAAGGGAGCATAGGATAAACAGAACCCGCACAGTAGCAGCAGCAAGTAAACCAAAATGTCAGATGACTGGATGCACATCTAAAGTACATCCAATTTGCAAACAGAAGAAGTTCTGTTATCGTCACACTGAAAAAAAAATGTCTAAAGTGCAACAAAAACCTCCCACAATGTTTTGGTGGTCTCTGTAAGACGTGCTTTAACAACCACGGAAAGAAAAAGAAAACATGTGGTCTAGGGTGTGGTAGACCACTCCCAAAAAAAGTAATAGACATGTATGCGACGTCTGTATGACATTGAAGCGTAGTGTGAGGCGGCAGATGAAGAGAAAAAAGATGAAAGATGAAGAGAAAAAGAATCCTGGAAGTTTTTGTGTGGCCTCCGGGTGCACTCGCCCCATTCATGAGCATTGTGTGGAGAAAAAGTTCTGTTACACACATGCTCTTATCAAAGAAAAGTGTGTTCAGTGCAACAAGAACAATCGTCGCGGTGGTGGTAGTCTTTATTGTGCTATATGTGTTAATGTTTAGTTAAATACCAATCACACGATTTGAACGGACTGTTGTCCCTTGTTCCCAATCTCATTGTTCTCACTCACGTACAGTGCCATTTGCCTCACTCGGACCAGAATATTGTCTGTTACAAATTGCTGAATAATTCCAAGCTCCTCATCAGAATCATTACGGGGAATTTCGTTCATGATTTGAATGATACGATTGATCTTTTGGTCAAAATGGATAGCCTGTTTTGGTCCAACCAAATCCCCATCATCTTTCAACGCCTCTTTTCCAATCTCTTGAATTTCTTTTCCTATATCCTGATAATCTCCACCACGACTTTCGGCAAGATACAATGCAAGCGAGCTTAAAGATGCAAAGGAATGGCCTATTGCGTGATGCAGTAATTCTGCGGCACAAAGGTCCCCAACAAAATTCCTAGTGTCAACTAACCCCTCCTCTTCCCCCTCGTCTCCTTCCTTGACAGCACGATTACCCCCCTCCTCCATCTCTCCATATAGCTCTTCGTAGCAAAGTGACAGATGGTAATGATCCCTTGCTATGAGTTTCTTTGGCGCACATGTGACACAATCACGTTGTTGGATAGAGTTATGATATGAATGGATTGCATCTACCAATCTTCTTCGGATGCGCATTATATCTCCTATGCGTGAGTGTGTCTCTGCCAGATCAAGTAACATTTGTCTTCGAACGTCATCACTAACATTGGTTTCTTCAGCCTCCGTGCCTGTCAACCTTGCCAATATCTGTTGTGAATGATAAATGCATTGATGAGCCATGGCAAGCGTTACATTGAGTCCGTTGTACGCATCAGGTGCTACACATGTCTCTTCAGTGGTGTGAATCCACGTTTTTTTCAACTCTCCCTCGGTCTCTTCATTTTTAAGCACCAGGTCGCCGATCATAAAAAACACCCTTGCAAATGCAGGTTCCATACACTGTTCATTTTGATCATCGTTGCCATCCATACACTCTTCATTTTGATAATCGTTGCCATCGTTTGACTTCAACATCTCCACCAAGACCCCGACGTTAGTCATGCGTCCGATAAAGTCGTCTGAAGCTCCCATAGGTTTCAAGAGATGAATCAGTATATTTACTGCTGCAATGCATGATCCACTTTCACCCAGTTTCTTTGCTAGTTGCATGCGTGGATCCTTATCTACGAGGAAATAGTTCTGTAGGCCGTCCATGCTCCTTTCCTCGGACATGATGTGTGATTGAATGAAGTGGAGGACATGCAGTTAGGGGCTAAAGTGATAGCGACAGATTATTTCTAGAGGTGAACTTAGTAATTGTCTTAAAAAAATCGAGAAATGTGTGTTTTACCTACTAAAATAAAATATGATTGTCCTTTTTCAGCGAAATCGCCAAAAAAAAAATATGATTGTCCTTTTTCAGCGAAATCGCCAAAAAAAAATTACGTGGGAATAAGTGAGCGACACTTAGTATTCTTCAGGAAATTCTCCAAAGAGAGCATAATCCAAGGCAACATGACCCTTCTTGCATGATGCCCATGTCAAGACAGTCCAGTCCGAGTACACCAATGTAAACTGATGCTGAAAGGGTAAGCCGACCTTACGGTAGGGGAGCATGAGTGCGTAATCTGTAATATTCATTGCATCCTTATGTTTTGTGTTGTCTCTCAGCTCATCGAACCGACAGAAACGCACACCAGTCTCGCAAGTTTTCAAAGTGCCATGTCTGCATAAGAATGTAAGATAATTTATGTCGTTTCCCCCCTGACATGCTTTTCCCTTTCTTTTTTTCGTGAGGTAGGCAACGTGAAATTCACTTCGATTTTCATCCAAGCAAAAACAAGATAGCGGTTGGCCAGATTGAAACCTATCTTTGACAGCTTTAATGCTAGGAAATACAAAATAGCCACGATACCTGACACTTGATGGATTTTCACTGCGAACCAAAATGTCCAAACCCCGTTGTTGTTGCAGTATGAGAAGCTTTCCAGCAAAGTATTGTGGATTCTTTCGTAGTTTCCAGAGAACGGACTTGGGACCTCGGATCGCGTTTTCGTCTCTAGCCTCCCTGATCCATGTGAAGTAGTATGTTTCAGATATTATGCTTGTCCACATCATCATAGTTCATAAGTTCTTACCATATCAACCTCGGCATGCCCAAGTATCGACATTGATTTTCCATGTTCATCAAAAAGCTCAGCCATGCGCCCTTTTGCCATAGATACCTTTCAGTGGAAGACTTACTACCATTGACCGCTCTGTTGTTAGTGTTGTTCTGCTGTGTGTTCGGGTTGGTCCACCCTTCACTCTCTGCGTTGGTGATCTCGTCAGCGGTGGGTTCAGCATCAATTGTGTTGGATATACGGTTGGGATGTACAAGGAATTCACTCTCCAAACGAGGACGGAGCTGAACATTGGCAGTTTCGTTGGCTGTGTTTTCGATTGCTTCATCAGGGTTTATCAATGCAGGAGGCCTTCCAAGCATGTGTCGAAACACTTTGTCTTGTATAACTGCCTTTTTTGCATTCTTGATGTTTGCTTTCTCATTATCTGTCAATGCCGAATAGGAAATGAGCTGGTCTTTTTTCAGTTTCTCAAGTTTATTCCTGTTGCTTTGAAGGCGCGAGTCCAGTGGAACACGGAATTCATTAAGCAGCTTGAGCACATCGGCTCCCACCATTAGGTATGGCAACGTCTCATTCTTGTTCTCCTTGCTCTTTTGTGATGTGGAGCTTACATCCTTATTAGAAAGAGAACCATATTTGGTGTGGGCGTAGTGAGCTGTTGACATGACGAGTTTCATCAGATTCTTAATGGTGTTCTTTTTGGGTACTTTAGTATCCATCAACACTGAAATCAATGATTGAAAAGCATTGATGAATCGCTTAATGTCGTCAACCGTCCTTGTTTTCTCCTGATCGAGTCCAGCATTTAAGAAGTACATCCCATACAGGTAGGAAAAGAGTCTCATGTACCCCATACTGTTCTCACCAATCCAAGCGGCCTTGGGTAGTGGCTTAGGCTTGCACCAATCCAGACGGAACATGGCAATGTCAGATAAGATTACATTGGCAAACTTGGTGAATTCGGTGAACTTTTTCCAGTGGGATAAAATCCGGTGAACAAAATCCATGACATCTGGCACCATTCCGTGTGCTATGGCATGCATAGGCATGTCTGGCAATCTGAACTCCGAGAAGCAGTCAATATCTTCGAGCCATAGTAATGGAACAAGGTCTTCTAGCCGTGCAGTCCTCTTGTCCTCCTCTTCTGCATCGTCATCGCGAGTTCTGTCTCTAATTGCTAAATACTCGATGTGAGCGATTAGCGAGTCCCTGATGTTGCATGTACGGAGGTATTCCCTCATTACTGGCGTGGACCACGCTTTCTCACGCAGTGCAACGTAGGCATACACGCATGCAGCAACAAGCTCGCTATTTTTAAGCTTTATTGGCCCAATTTTAGTCATTCCAGGCATTCGTCCCTCTGGAAGATGCCAATCTTTTTCAGTCTTCCATTTCTTGAGATCCCATTCATGTGACTTTTTAGGATAATTTTCATTTGTAGGGATGGTTTGTTGCTCTTCTTTTGTTGGATCAATGCTCCAGTTGAAACACTTTGCACACTTGTTTTCTACAATTTCCGTCCAATTCCCTTTCGCCATCTGGTTTGCATGATTTTTGTAGCACTTTGTGCACGCTGGGAGCATATCAACATCCTCTTTGAAGCTGGAGCCTGTAACCCTACCATAGTCTCCTTCTGTTCTTGTTCCGGCCACTGAATGCCTCTCGGGTCTATCAGCAGAATGAAATAAGAGGCCAAATGCCACCCTGCCAATCTCATTTGTGTCTCCTAAGTAGCAATCGAAACCTTCTATCAAGTCTCTTGCCCTTTTGTAATAGTACTCAATGACTTTAGTATGATCTTCAGTGCTCTTGCCCATAGCCAAGACAATAGTGTAATCACCACGGTTTCTGTCCTCGAATGGGGGGCAAAGTGTGACCGTGAATAGCCAGACACTGTTGTCTTTCTGTTTAATGAAGCAATTGAGGAATGAATCACTCCAGAAGTACATCCACCCAACACTAGTTTTGGATCTATCTTCTTGTTTTATGCCTTTGGATTCCATTGCGTGCTGTACTCGGTTGACCATCATGCAAACTGCGTCTGTGCCATTTAGTCCATCATGGTTGGGTTTTCCATTTCGACCATCCCATGCAAAGCCAAAACCGCAACAGTGTCCAGCAATGTGCCGAATGGCCTCTTCTAAGTCAATGCAGGCGTGATTATTCAGCACGAAAACCTTAGGGACGGGAAAATTCTTCATGATGGAATGCTCTCCCAAATGTTTCGACGTTCCAACAAATGTTTCCAGCTTACTCATGCATGTGGGGAAGACTGTTTCGACATTTCGACTGTTTATTCCAGGACCGAACAGCTCTAGTTTACCCTTTTCGTAGGACATAAAGGATTCGCATGCTGTACGGGGTAGCATGTTCACGATTCTAATATACCTCAACACCACCTCAGCCTCATTTTCCTTTGCTAGAACTGTCTTATTATCACGGTCTTGAATGTTAGCCCTTCCAACGAGGCCGCGAAAACCACCAATGCGATTGAGATTTTTTGTCAACGACATTACCAAGCTCTGTTGATAGAAGTACAAGGCATTCTGATTAACATGATCTGACTTTTTACCCAGCATATTGTATCGGAATATGTCAGCAAATGCACGGAAGGGTAACGAATGATCCTTAGCGGGCATATCCACTCCATCCAAATCGTCCAATTCATCCAATTCGTCTGCTACCTCTTTGCAATTGAGAGAAAAATCCAAATCATCATCTAGTTCATATAGTTCGCAGGACTCTTCAAGTATTCTAGCAAACTCCAATACAGCGCCTGCATCAATCTCGTCGTTGTTGTCAATTTCTTTTTTTGCGACAGAAACTGCTGCCTCAACCAATGATGTATCTGTGTAACAATTACTATCATCCCATGTATCATCCGAAGATAATTGACTACCTGTAGACATTCTATCCAAATCTGGACAATCGTCATCACTGTCAATGTTGTTGGTGTCATTGTTGTCATCATCAAAGAGAAAAGCCCTCCAAATATCCCTTCTCGGATTTGCCTTGATAAGGGGAGTGTCGGTACATTCATCATCGCCCTGGATATCATCTTCGCTATCTGCCTCACCGACATGATCATCACCTCCATCGATAGCACAGGCATCAACCTGGAAGAGATTTGTGTTGGAACCATCTTCTTCCTTTTCATCTTCGCTATCTGCCTCACCGACATGATCATCACCTCCATCGATAGCACAGGCATCAACCTGGGCATCAACCTGGAAGAGATTTGTGCTGGAACCATCTTCCTTTTCATCTTCGCTATCTGCCTCACCGACATGATCATCATCTTCATCGATAGCACAGGCATCAACCTGGAAGAGATTTGCGTTGGAACCATCTTCCTTTTCATCTTCGCTATCTGCCTCACTGACATGATCATCACCTCCATCGATAGCACAGGCATCAACTTGGAAGAGATTTGTGTTTTCACCTTCGCTGGTAGGCCTAGGTCGTTTAAAGGGATTTTCCTGGTCGGATTGAAATGTGCCATCAAACTTTCTAGCTAGTTCCACCTTGTGCCTCCTTTTCAAGTGCTGACGCAAGCGTGTAAAACCATTGCTACCATAATACCTGTCTGAATCCGTGGTGGAAAGCGTTGTGTAGCTACATTCAAGACAGAAATGATGTTTTATGGTACAAAATGGGCACTCTCCCTCTCCAATGACTTGATTTTGTGCATAATTGCTACAGTCGATTTGAAAGCCTTTTCCGCATCCGTCATTTTTACATTGGTGCCACATTATCGCAAACCACCCCTCTAGAATGAACTAATAACATTATTGAAGCAAAGTGATGAAGTGATTGCTGATTGCTGGGATGTTGGAGGATTGGGTCCTCATATCACCAAGCGCGCCTTAATTTCACAACAGGATCTAGGATGTGTACTAATTCCCCTGCTTAGGTCTTCGTGGACGACCACGTGCCAACTTCGGATTTTCCGTGGTAAAGGCGGGAGGGAGCCCTTTTAATCCAATGAGCTCGCGCCAAATTCTAACAAGAATCATGTACCGATTCCTAAGTGGTTCTGTGTGTAGGCGACCGAGCAACAACTTCGGAAATGCCAACAGTCTGAATTTTGAATGATGCTGTTGGTTCCAGCGAGCAAGGAAGGGGGTTCACTCTCTTGTTGTTGATGATAGTCAAAGCATCTCATCATCATCTCATAAATCATAAATCCAATCATCGATTGGCCACCATCCCAATAAGAAGATTGATGAGCACCGTTCTTCTTATTGCCATGTCGTCGGCGTCATCCAATGCACCCTGTGTTTTCAACAACACCGGACATATCACCTTTAATGATAACTCATCCTTCAATAATGCTGCCAAGCCCCACCCCCTCGCATCACCGACGGAATCACTGCCCACCAACGTCATCAATCCTCCACCTTGCACTGCACCAATTGAGAATTGTGTGGTCGGTGCTCCACCTATCACTGCACCAATGCAGAATTATATACCAGTGAGGTTTGACCCCACCACTGGGTTTCCCATCATTCCTCCAGAATTCCTTACACTTGCTTCGAAGGGCAATGATCGAGATGAGAAAGATTTTCACCACTTCGCTCCATACCTCCTACTGCTCCCTTATCTGGCAAAGTGGCCTGATCCTGGGCGTTCAGTTGTTGTTCTTACCAACGCCAATGTGACTACGCTCAGAAATTTGGCCTCGGGAATGATCAAGAGTCTTAAAAGGGATGGCAAGAGCGCCATCAAAAATTTTTTTGCTACACCATTTCGGGACAACGGCGTGTGTGTTCCTCGTACAGGCCAAGTGGTCAATAGCTGGAAAGATGTCGAGAATGTGATCAGACATTGGGAGGGAGAGCCTAGTGGTTGGTTTAAAATGAGCTTTGAATTTGTTCACCGTCCCTCTGTGAAGCAAGCCGTCCCATTGTACAACGTATTGGTCAAATCTGCCAAGAAGGTGCTGAACGATGATTATGCATGTGCATTCGAAGAGCTTAGCAAAGGTGATAAATACAGGCATTCAGTTTTGAGGTGGAGCAGAGAGGGACTAACGGAGTTGAGAAGAAATCTTGCTCGATGGGAAGATTCTAAGTTTGGCATGTCTCTTCGAATGAAAGCCCGAGATAAATGCAAGGAAGACGGGTGTCATGAAGTTGTTATGGAGAGTTTCCCTCGTGCCCGCATGCTTGTTCAGAAAAGCAAGTTTGTACCTCCGATCATTGGACCAAACCTTTTAAAGGAGAAGGACATTGCGCATCTGCTTTGGACATCAGGACAGTCGCCAATCACAAGTTTTGCCACACGAGTGTGCGAGTTTTCGAAGGAGACTGGTATTGAACTATCTCAAATATTCGACAAGTGCCGTTCCATCCAAGGCGACCAAGTGCTCAATGCTTGTGGTTTCGATGATGATGATGGTTCTTTGGGTGACTTTGATAGCTGCAGTTTCAACTCTCTTTCGTCCCTTGTCCGTCCACCACGCGTCTCCGATGAGAATGAAAAGCAGCCACCATTGGCTCAGTCCCATCATGGAATCCAACCGCCGCAGCATCCACCAGATCTACTGCAGCAGTTGTCGTCGCTTTTGCAGCAGTCCCACCATGGAATCCAACCGCCGCAGCATCCACCAGATCTACTGCAGCAGTTGTCGTCGCTTTTGCGGCAGTCCCACCATGGAATCCAACCGCCGCAGCATCCACCAGATCTACTGCAGCAGTTGCCGTCGCTTTTGCAGCAGTCCATTCGTAATGGAACCTTTCATCCAGTCGCTCAGCAGCAGTCAGTCCAAGAGCAGCCGTTGCAATCTATTCCTCAACAACCACTCCAAGACAATGAGATGCAGTCTAAGGCTGTTCCTTGCCCGCCGGTTGTCCCTCAACCATCACGCCAAGACTCACCTCAAGCCATTGAGATGCAGTCAGTCCAAGAGCAGCCGTTGCAATCTATTCCTCAACAACCACCCCAAGACACTGAGGTGCAGTCTAAGGCTGTCGCTAAACAGTTTGAGAAGAATGGTGTCGATCCGCTTAATCATTTCCCTTGCCCGCAGTTTAAACCAACCCATGCCGATGCAACCGAGGAAAAGGCTGCTGATAACAGCAGCAACGGTGCCTTAACCATCGATCAGCGAACATCTGCCAACGAAAAGATCGTTGCAAGTAACAATGACAAACCAATCCATACAAAGCCGCCAGCTGCCAAGAACGACGCTGATGCAACCAAGGAAAAGGCCGAAGTATATTGGAATGGGAAATATTATCCAATCAAGAAGATCATCAACCGACAGTATAAAGGTAGTAGGTGTGAGTATGAAGTTATGTGGGAATGTGGCAAACTGCAAGACTGGGTACCTAAGAAGCACATTCCCAGCAAGCTCTGCGAGGAGTATGATAGAAAACATCCGAAGAAGGAAAGCAAGAAACGTGCTCCTAGTAATCCGAAACAGAATCCCGCCCCTACAAAGATAATGAAGCGTCCTGAAAGATCGGTGAGTAAAAACTGTCCAGCTTTCTCAAGACAAACAT
>JACCEE010038547.1_pt1 | contig 13611 bp, 13 predicted proteins | sample 7449931 | NCBI WGS metagenome assembly JACCEE01 (sample SAMN15323457, study PRJNA562643) | freshwater metagenome | isolation source: river surface water | place: USA:Blue River Watershed | collected 2017-08-19 | reverse complement strand
CTATTACAACGGGGCAGAAGTTGCAGGCAAGCCCAAAGTCTTTATGCCCTATTCAGGTGGCGTTCGAGGCTATAGGCGCATTTTGCAAAAGTGTGCCCAAGAAGGTTATTCAGGCTTTGCATTGCGCCAACAACCGGCTGCATTGGGCGGATCTTCCGCGCTCATACCTACTGTACAAGCATGAAAATAGATTTCACTGGACAGGTAGCTATCGTCACTGGTGCAGGTGGTGGTATTGGGCGTGCTGTCTCCATTGCATTGAGCGATGTAGGCGCAAAAGTTTTGTTGGTTGATTTGTCCAAGCAGAGTGGTCAAGAAACAGAATCCCAAATTTTGCAGCGGGGTGGTTCTGCCTTGTTTGTCTGCGCCGATGTAAGCCAATCTCAAGATGTGGAAGCCTATGTCAAAGTGGCCATGGACACTTGGGGCCGCATCGATATTTTCATGAACAATGCCGCATGGCAAGGTGAAATTAGCTCGATTGTGAATTACCCCGTCGATATGTTTGACAAAGTCATGGGCATCAATGTTCGGGGTGTTTTTTTGGGTCTCAAATTTGTTTTACCGGCCATGATCAAACAGGGCAAGGGCGTTGTGATCAACACCGCTTCCTTGGGTGCCTACATCGGTACGCGTAATTTGGGTCCCTACACGGCCAGTAAACATGCTGTTTTAGGTTTAACCAAAACGGCTTCCCTGGAAGTGGCACGCAAAGGCATTAGAGTCAATGCGGTTTGTCCGGGGCCAGTTGATACTGAAATGATTCGTGCCATTGAAGCCGATCAAGCCCAAGGCGCCATGACCGCAACTCAATTGCGCTCACAAAGAGCCGCTTCTATTCCTGACGGCCGTTATGCCGACCCCGCGGAGGTGGCTAACTTGATGCTTTATTTGGCTTCAGATTACGCTAGCCACATTACCGGTCAAGGCGTTCAAATAAACGGTGGCAGCCATGCCTAATTTTCAATTGATCCAACCAGGTGAAGGCTTGCATGGAAGCCATTTTGCCTATTTCTTGAGGTATCCTTATTTCTATGAATTCCGCCAAGAAAACACTGAACAAAGCACCCAAGTCCAAAAAGCTTGCAAAGCCTTCTTCATCGATCAAACCTGCCAAATCGTTGGCGGTTCGACGCAGCATGGCAAGTCCAGATGCACCAGAAGACATTCGCGATGCTGTCACCAGACTCAAGCGAGAGCGAATTGTGGCTGCCGCGGTAGATCTTTTTTACCATCAAGGCTACACGCACACCACCCTGGAACAAGTGGCAGATGCTATTCAAGTGACCAAGCCTTTCATCTATTCTCACTTCAAGTCCAAGAGCGACTTGTTGGCAGAAATTTGTTCCAGAGCAGTTCTAATTTCCAACGACGTGATCAACCGTGCTGTGACCCAACAAGGAACAGTCACACAACGGCTACAAGCCATTGCGCGCGACTTTATGGAAACAGTTCTGACACACCAGGCGCATGCGGTCATTTACAGCCGCGAGGAGAAGGAACTCAAGCCAGAGGATCGGGAAGAAATCAACAAGATGAGGCGTGTGTTCGACCACAAACTGGTAGCGCTCATGGAAGAGGGGGTCGCTGCCAAAGAATTCGTGGTGGAGGATGTACATCTCACCGCACTTGCCATTGTGGGCATTGTGGGGTGGTCGCAAGTTTGGTTCAGACCGGGTGGACGCTTAAGCACAGCGGAAGCTGCACAACGCGTATCGACTTTGGTGCTTGCCATGGTGCAAGCCAAAAAAATTCCCAAGGCCTAACAAATAGGTCACTTTTAAAAGCCTGTTTTGTGGTCTGTCCACCAACAGGCAAGGGTTCTTTGGCCTTGTCGAGGTGTGCCACATGACCTCCACAGCGCATTCCTTTGGCCCTGCAAAATCGATGGCCGTTGTGGGCGGCGGCACCATGGGTGTGGGCATTGTTTATGTTTTTGCTGCAGCGGGTTGGAATGTATGGGTGGTAGAACCCGATGACATGCGTGCGCAAAGCATGCAAAAAACTTTAGAAGATACAGCAAGTGCCGGTTTAAAGCGGGGCAAGCTCGACGAATCGGGTGTGAAGCGCATCACAACGGCTGTCCAAAGACTGCAGAGTTCAGAGCAATTGCCTCTTGGCCTGGATTTGGTCATTGAAACAGTGCCAGAACGAATGGACATCAAACGGACTGTTTTGGCACAAATTGATGCCCGATTGCCTTCCATCATTGCGTCCAATACCAGTGCCATGTCCATCAATGAATTGGCTCAATGTGTGAAAGACCCAAGCTGTTTTTTGGGAATGCATTTTTTCAACCCTGTTTGGTCTTTGGCCATGGTTGAACTCATTCGAGGTGATGCTACCAGCGACAAAACATTGTCTGACGCCAAAAATTACGCTGCCAGCATTGGCAAAACAAGTATCACGGTTCGTGACGTCCCAGGTTTTGCAACCAGCCGTTTAGATCTCATTGCGTCGCTAGAAGCCATGCGCATGTTGGAAGATGGCGTAGCCTCCGCTGAAGACATTGACAACGCCATGTTGATTGCTTATCGACACCCCATGGGGCCTTTGCGTTTGAGCGACATTGTGGGACTTGATGTAAGGCTAGATATTGCACGTCAACTCAGTATGACCTTGGGTGATCGATATGCACCACCCAAAATTTTAGAGGACATGGTGGCCCGCGGTGAGTTGGGTCGCAAGTCAGGTCAAGGTTTTTTTAAATGGACATCACCCACTCAGTCTTAATGACTACAACTAAAAAAGTTAAGCATCATGATCAACAATATTTTTAATTCAACATTGGTCGATACATCTGATCACCATCCCATGCTGCGTGAAAGTGTGGGTAAGTTGGTTGGCAGTTTTGGAAGAAGCTATTTTCAGGACGCTGTCAAACGCAATGTGAAGCCTGTTGAACTGTGGAACGCATTGGCCAAGGCAGGCTTTCTTGGTGTTCATATTTCTGAAAAATACGGCGGTGGTGCAGGTAATGGCAGTGGCTTGGCCGATTACAACGTGGTGGTTGAAGAAACCGCAGCACAAGGTTGTCCAATTTTGTCTTTGGTCATTGGTTCAATTTGTGCCCCCATCATTGAACAACACGGTAGCGAAGCCTTAAAGAATGAATGGCTGCCAGGATTGGCAGATGGCTCTAAAAGATTGGCATTTGCCATCACTGAGCCCAATGCTGGAACCAATACGCACAAAGTAAGCACCATTGCCAAACGCGATGGCACCGGCTGGAAGCTCAATGGCAATAAATATTGGACATCTGCAGTGGATGAATCAGATGCCATCATGGTGGTAGCCCGTGGTGAAGAGGTAGACGATCAAGGCCGCGCGGCCTTGTCATTGTTCATTGTCAATGCCGATGCACCAGGCATTACGATGACACCCATTGAGACGGCTTTGCATGTCCCTGAAACACAGTACATGCTGTACTTTGACAATGTCGCTTTAGGTGCCGAAGCCTTGGTGGGAGAAGAAGGTCATGGCCTGCGTCACGTCTTTGCAGGTTTGAATCCTGAGAGAGTTTGTGCCGCAGCGATTAACAACGGTATTGCACGATTTGCCATTGAAAAAGGTGCGCAATATGCCATTGACCGAACCGTATGGAAAACACCCATTGGCGCTCACCAAGGTATAGCGCATCCTTTGGCCAAGTCTTACATTGCAGTTCAGCAAGCGCGTTTAATGACAGCCCGTGCAGCTCAATTGTTTGACCTGGGTTCACCCGACGCCGGTGAAATTGCCAACATGGCCAAGTTTGCTGCGGCTGAGGCTTCATTGGAAGCCCTTGACCAAGCCATTCAAACGCATGGTGGCAATGGAATGGCCATTGAATATGGTTTAGCCGACTTGTGGTTCATTGCCCGATTGCACAAAACAGCGCCAGTTAGTCGTGAAATGATTTTGAATTTCGTGGCGCAGCACAGCCTCGGTTTACCAAAAAGCTACTAATCCAAAAGTTTCTCCAATTGCTTATGACCACATTTGCACAAATTATTCGAGAACACGCTCAGGTAAGACCCAACTCGCCAGCGCTGAGCTTTGAGGGCGTAACCTGGCGCTTTGCAGATTTGCATGAACTCAGTTCAAGGTCTGCCCAAGCGCTCTTGAATGAAGGGGTGAAGCCCGGCGATCGTGTGGCATTGCTGACCAAAAACCGTGCAGAGTTTTATGAATTATTGTTTGCTTGCAGCAAAGTGGGCGCAATTCTCGTCGGCCTCAATTGGCGACTTTCCGCTTTTGAAATTGAAGGCATAGTTGAAGATGCTCAACCGAAAGTCGTTTTCTTAGGACCAGATGAACAAAAACTTTTCAATGAAAAGTCTCGTTCCACATCGAGTCTTGAAAAAGTCCTTGTTTTTGGAGCCGAGTACGATTCATGGCGCTCGCAAAATGCCATTGATCCTGGTTATATTGGACAAGCACAAGAGGTTGCTTTGTTGCTTTACACCTCTGGCACCACCGGTCTGCCCAAGGGTGTCATGTTGACCAATGAAAACATGGCTTTCACCCGGCTTTTGGGCGAAACATGGGGTATGGGGCCAGACAGTGTCAACTTAGTGGCCATGCCTATGTTCCATATAGGGGGCTCTGGCTATGGCACCAGCACCATGTTGCGGGGAGGGCATACGGTGCTCATGCGTGAGGTCAATCCCGTTGTTGCCATTGATCTCATTGCGCGTTACAAAGTGACGCATACATTTTTTGTACCTGCCGTGGTTCAGTCCTTGTTACAGACACCGGGCATTGACAAAGCTGACTTCTCTAGTCTCCAACTTTTAATGTATGGCGCATCTCCCATTGGTGATGTATTGCTCCGTCAAGCATTGGATGTTTTGAAATGTAACTTCATGCAGGCGTATGGCATGACTGAAACTGCAGGCACAGTTTTAGATTTGCCACCCAAGGACCATTCATTGGACGGGCCTCGTACACATTTATTGAAGTCTTGCGGTCGAGCTTATCCATGGGTTGAACTCAGAATCATTGACCCAACAACGCTGAGCGATGTCAAAACCGGAGAAGTGGGCGAGATTTGGCTCAAGTCTGGCATGGTCATGAAAGGTTATTGGAACAAGCCTGATGCAAGCGCAGAAACCATCATGCCAGGTGGTTGGTTGCGCACAGGCGATGCGGCCTATCAAGACGCCGAAGGCTATGTCTATATGTTTGACCGCTTTAAAGACATGATTATTTCTGGCGGAGAAAACATTTATCCGGCAGAAGTTGAAAACGCGATGAACGCGCATCCAGCGGTCAAAGAAGTTGGCGTGATTGGCGTGCCTCATCCACGTTGGGGCGAATCACCCATGGCTGTCGTGGTTTTGCGCGAGGGGCAAGCGGCCGATCCGGCTGAGCTCATTGCCTTTACCCGAGATCGCTTGGCGCATTACAAATGTCCTACATCTGTTGTGATTGCCAATGAACTTCCAAGAAATGCATCAGGTAAATTGCTAAAGCGTGAATTGCGTAAGCGCTATCTCACAAATTAAGGAATCGCTTCGCATGCAATCTGACTTCAACACCCAAACTCAAACATCGATTTTCTTGATGAAGCGATGGGTGGTGAACTATTTCAATCAGCACAATGATTCGGCTGCAAGAGAATTTATTTCGCCAGAATACAAGCTTGAAATAGGCGATGTTGTTTTTGCTGGCAGAGACGATCAGTGGTTGCCTGCCGTACAACAACAATTTAAGTTGTTCCCATCCCTGAGTATGACTGTTCATCAAGCCATTGCCGGTCCTGGTTGGTCCGCTGCTTGGTTCTCTGAGCATGGTGCGTCCGATGGAAAAGCTGCGTGTTGGTCTGGTGTTGCCATCTATCACAACGATGGCATCAAACTCACTCGCTGTGTTGCCCAAGAGGATTACTTGACGCGGCATCGCCAAATGAAATCAGGTGTGTGTGACAGCTTAGAGCCACCTGCAGTAGCGCCTTGGGACATGCCCCAACAGGCACCCAATGAACAAGCCATGACTGTTGTCAAAAAATGGCTAAGCGGTTCGTGGCCCCCAACAGAAAACACAGTGCGCTGTGACGATGAGCACATCACCCAAACACCACTTCATTTTGAAGTGACAACAACAGTCGTTGATGAATTGCATTCAAGTGGCCACGATGTGGTTTTTCATGCACGTCAAATTGGTACCTACATCGACGGTTTTGTGGGCATGGAAAAGCATCAACAAAATGCGGTTCTACATTGCAACGGCATCATGAGGGTTCACGATGGTCATATCGTAAGTGGCAGGGTTATTCGTGACCGTGTTGGACTCAAAGCCAGTTTGAAGAAAGCGGCTGTTCTATGAACGAGTCAGTGTTGAACCATTCAGTGCAACCCAGTGTTTTGGTGTCGAGAGACGGCGCGGTACTCTGCATCACCATCAATCGACCCACCTTGCGCAACGCGATTAACCGTGAAGCTTCAGAATCTATTGCGGCCGCCATGGACCTGTTGGACAACGATCCCACATTGTCCATCGGAATTTTGACTGGCAGTGGCGAGCATTTTTGTTCCGGTATGGACCTCAAAGCTTTTTTGAAAGGTGAACGTGTTGAGTTGGAAGGACGTGGTTTAGCGGGTATCGCCGAACGGCCACCTTTGAAGCCTTTAATTGCTGCAGTGGAAGGATATGCCTTGGCAGGGGGCTGCGAAATTGCTTTGGCATGCGATTTGATCGTGGCTGCTACCAATGCGCATTTCGGTTTGCCTGAAGTAAAGCGCGGACTTATTGCGGGTTCAGGTGGATTGATGCGATTGCCACAAAGAATTCCACCTCAAATTGCTTTGGAGTACGCCCTGACAGGCAGGCTGATGCCCGCTAAAGATGCTGCACATTGGGGATTGGTCAATCAATTGACGCCGCCAGGAGGGGCCCTGGAGGCTGCGCGTTCTTTGGCCTTGGAGATTAGCCAAAACGGACCTTTGGCAGTTCGCATGACCAAGCACATCATGTCGCAATCACCCCATTGGCCGGCAGATCAAAAATGGGCCAAGCAAAATGAAATTTTGGAGCAGGTCATTGCTTCCGACGATGCGCGTGAGGGTGCTTCAGCTTTCAATGAAAAGCGTGCACCACGCTGGACTGGGGCGTGAAGATGGACTTGAATGCGATGGACTTGAAAACACTTGACCCCGATACGCGTCAGCTTTTGGCGCTGGCTCGGCAGGCGGCTTATCCTCCTTTTCAAGCTTTAACACCAGAAAATGCGCGGGCTGCGTATGCAGCGGGTTGGTCTTCGATGCAAACCGATGGTGGCGATGTGGCCTCTGTCAACGATGTCAGCATTGAGGGGCCAGGCGGTGTCTTGAAATTGAGAATCTACAGAGGTGAGGGAACTCTTGCGCAATCTCAATTACCTTGCATGATGTTTTTGCACGGGGGTGGTTGGGTCATTGGCAATCTCGAAAGTCACGACCGTTTGTGTCGCAGATTGGCCAATGTTGCACGCATTTGTGTCGTTGCCCTTGATTACCGCCTCGCACCAGAAAATCCATTTCCAGCGGCCCTTGATGATTCAGCATGTGCCTGGAAATGGATTCATTCAAATGCACATCAGCTAAACATTGATGCCAATGCCATTGCAGTTGGCGGGGACAGTGCTGGGGGCAATTTGGCTGCTTCGTTGGCGCTATTGGGCAGGGATGGTCTTGTCAAAGCGCCGGTTTATCAAGCCCTGATATACCCCGCACTTGATCTTAGAGCCAATAGTCAGTCTTATCGTGAAGTCACAGACGATGTACCACTGACTGCGGCCACCATGAATTATTTCATTGGCCACTACACCCCAAACGAGCATGATCGCTTGGATTGGCGTGCATCCCCTTTGCTGGCTAAAACTTTAAAGGATGTTGCCCCTGCATTGGTCATGACCGTATCACATGATCCTTTGTGTGATGAGGGCCGCGCCTATGCGCAACGACTGGACGATGCCGGTGTGCGGGTTTGTTGGATGCATTTCAATGACCATGTTCATGGCCTTCTGGGCATGGGTAAGTTTGTGGCCGCCGCCAATCACATTGGCGATCATATTTTTCGAACCATTGGCTTTGAGTTGCACAGAAGTGCCGCAACGGGTCATTCATCTTTACGTAGCTAGTTTTTTCACCCCCTCGCATTTTGCGATTACAACCAAGGAGACTTTATGAAGACGATGAAAGTTAGCAAAGCATCCAGCGCAAACAGAAGCCTGATGCAAAGTGCCAAAGTGGCGGCAGTCGCGGCACTTGCTGTCGCCACCTTCAGCGCCACGGCGCAAGAAATTCCAGAAGATGGTGTTTATAAAGACCGAATTGACTGGGGCATCTTGATGGACTTGTCTGGCCCAACTTCGGGCTCACAATCACCGTGGGTCACTGGTTTTCAAGACTATATGAGAAGAATCAATGAAGCTGGTGGTGTGAACGGTCGCAAGATTAACGTGCTTGCAGAAGACAATCGTTTCAATGCTGCCACTGACAAAATCAACTTTGAAAAGTTGGTGGGTCAAACGCCAGTGATTGCTATTTCTGGCATGGGAAGCTCAGCTTCTCAAGTTGCATTGGCTCCCACCATCAAAGCTGGCAAGGTACCCATCGTTGGCACATACACCCCAACAAAAGCTTTGTCTGAGCCTACCAACAACATGGTTTACAACGGTTTCTGTGGCTACAAACAAATGGCTCAAGCTGGTGTGGGTTATTTTGTAGATCAGATGAAACTCAAAAATCCCAAAGTCATCACTGTGGCCATTGAAACTGCAGGTGGCAAGGAATACCACGATTACGTGTCAGAAGCCATTGCCAAATACGGTGGTACTGCAACTCACGTCACCATGAAAGTGACTGCTATCGACGTCACAGCCCAGGTTCAAGAAATCATGGCTCAAAAACCTGACTTCATCACTATTTACGGTGTTAACAACACAGCCATTCTGACCATGAAGGCATTGGCTCAGTTTGGCGTCAAAATGCCAGCCTTTGGCATTACCTATTTGGGCTCTCCCGCTGTTTACCAAGCCTTGGGTGCACAAGCCGCTTCTACCTACAACTTCATCAGCTGCTTCACACCAGGTGGCACCGATCAATCGCCAGGTAATCGCGAAATGTCTGCATTCGCTGACAAGATGGGCCGTTCTGCAATGAAGCAAGACATTAACTACGTGGGTGGTTGGGTGGCTGGTCAAATGGCTGCTGAATCTATTGCAAGACTGGGTGCATCACCTTCTCGTGCAAAGTTGGTTGAGTCACTGGCCAAAGGTTTTACAGTGGACAGCAAGGGCTTGGCCGCACCATTCTCTTACACCGCTACTGATCACAACGGTCCCTCGGTATTGAAGATGTTCACCTATGACTATGCAACATCCAAATTCAAATCTTTCGGCGAATTTGGCGACTACGCCAAGTACACGAAGTGATCTAACTGCAATTTAATGATTCAAACACACAAGGACTACCATGCTTCTTCAAGTACTTTTTAGCGGCCTAGCCCTGGGCAGTATCTACGGGCTGGTAGCCCTTGGTTTTGCGGTTGTTTTCAAGGCCACAGACGTGTTTAATTTTGCGCAAGGTATGTTTGTGGTGTGCGGGGCATACCTCGTCGTCACAGGCATTACCTCGCTGCAATTGCCATTTCCTTTGGCCATTCTTTTTATGGTGGTGGGTGCTGGCCTCATTGGCATTCTGATTCACAAATTGTTGATTCAACCTTTATCGGGCCAACCGATGCTGGCTGTCATTATGTTGACCATTGCACTGTCTATTGCAATGCGCGCATTGATTGAAATTATTTATGGCTCACAAGGTTTGACGCTCAATACGCCTTTACCTAGCGGTGTCTTCAAAATTGGTGAATTGCGAATTTCACAATTGCATCTGACTGCAGCTGTTGTGAGTTGGGGTTGTATGGCCGTGTTTGGTGCATTTTTCCGCTACACATCCATAGGTTTACTGATGCGTGCAACAGCCGATGGCCACGAAGCCGCCGTTGTATCTGGCATCAATGTCAACGTCATGAACCGATTTGCTTGGGCCATTGGTTGTATCTTGGCTGCGATTGGTGGTCTTTTCTTAGGACAACTTCAAATTGTTTCTACAGAGTTAGAAACGATTGGTTTATTGGCATTGCCAGCCGTTGTTATTGGTGGCATGCAAAGTATTCCAGGCGCCATTATTGGTGGGCTTTTGGTAGGTTTGATTGAACAATTGTCAGCATCCTATATCTCACCCAAATCAAGCGACATCATTATTTATGCCCTGTTGCTTTTGATTCTCATGGTTCGGCCTTGGGGTTTATTCGGTCAGCGTGAATTAGGTCGTGTTTAAAAAATTCAGACACTCAAAATTATTCGTATGACTACCACTTCTTCCATCAAATCGCCGCAGCCCCGTTGGCCACGTTATGTGGCTTGGGCTGTGTTCATTGCATTTTTATGTTATTTGCCTGTAGTTCTGACTGATCGGGCCGTGCTGGGTATTCGGCTTTCCAATATGCAACTGCTCAATTTGGGTATGTCGCAGGTTAACTTGATGTTAATTGCCATGTTGGGTGCCATGTCACTGAATTACCTAACAGGGTGTGCAGGTTTAATTTCTATTGGTCACGCAGCGTTTTATGCAACCGGCGCTATGACGGCCGCCATTACAGGCACACAGTTGGGTTGGCCATTTCCCTTGGTATTGCTAGCAGCTGGCATCTCGGGTGCCTTGGTCGGAACGCTTGCAGGTTTGCCGTCATTGCGAGTCAGAGGCCTATATTTTGTATTGTCTACGCTGGCTGTCCACTATGTGGTGGTCTATGTGTTTTTGGAATATCAATTTAAGTACTTCGATGTGGTGGGCGTGCCTTTTAATCCTGCCACCCTTGGCTCGTTTGAGTTGAATACACCCATGCGCTGGTATTTCTTTTTATTACCTTTGGTTGCATTGGTGTATTGGGGCCTCAAAAACACCTTGAGTACAAGGGAAGGCCGCGTCATGATGGCCATGCGTGATCATGAATTGGCAACCACCAGCGTGGGTGTTGATGTTCGGATCTTGCGACTCAAAGCTTTCGCATTCAGTTCTTCTATTGCATCGATGGCAGGCGCACTTTATGCCTACTTCATGTCAAATGCCACCTCAGAAGCGTTTGGCATTAATTTCGCAATTCAATTCATTGCCATGATCATCATTGGCGGCATGGGCTCTTTGGGCGGTGCACTCATTGGCGCGGCCGTTTGGTTGCTACTACCGTCCATCATTACAGGTTTTGCCTCCCAAGCCAGCGGCTCAACAGGTTTGGTGCATCTCTTGTTGGTTGAGCACAAGGCGCAGTTGGTGCAACTTATTTTCGGCACATTGATTATTTTGTTGCTAATTTTTGCACCAAGCGGTATTGCGGGTATTGGTCAGAAAATTCGTGCAAGATTTTCAAACAAGGGAGAAGCATGATGAACAACATGCTCGAAATTGAAAATCTCAGTGTGGGCTATGCCCGCAAAGGTTTAGCTTTAGACAGCGTCAGTTTGAAGGTACCCAAGGGACGCATTGTGGCTTTGCTCGGTGCCAATGGTGCAGGCAAAACCACACTCATTAGGGCTGTTTCAGGCCTGCTAGATTTGCACCATGGGCACATTGCACAAGGGCGAATTGAGTTCGAAGGTCAATCCATTGTGGGATTGCCATCGCACCGATTGGTTCGGATGGGCATGGGTCAAGTTCCCGAGGGGCGCCTTATATTCAAACAACTCAGTGTTGAAGAAAATTTGAAAGTAGGCGCAGCCATCTTGCCAAGAAGCAAAGTTGCCGATCGCATGGACGCTGTGTATACGTTGTTTCCAAGATTGCTAGAGAGAAAGAATTCTGCTGCTGGATGGTTGTCAGGCGGAGAGCAACAAATGTTGGCCCTCGGACGCGCGCTCATCGGAAGTCCAAGATTGTTATTGGTGGATGAGTTGTCACTGGGCTTGGCGCCCCTCATTGTGAAAGCCATCTACGAGCAATTGCGGGTTGTAGGCGATACCTTGGGGACTTCCATGCTGATCGTTGAACAAAACGCAAAATTGGCGCTGGAGTTCTCATCCGATGCATACATCTTGAGTGGGGGGAGAATTGTGCTTTCAGGTACAGCAGCTGAAGTTGCGTCTAGCAGTGCCATCAAGGATTCTTACTTGGGCGGTCAAGCCGCGCCAATCGAATCGGAACAGGGGCGCAAATGATGAACTCAAATCTTTTGGAAGTCTCTTCTGTTGTCATGAAGTTTCAAGGCATCACAGCCTTGGACGATGTTTCATTTTCATTGAAGCAGGGTGACATCACATCCTTAATTGGCCCCAACGGTGCTGGCAAAACAACCATGTTTAACTGCATCACCGGCATGTACACCCCTACCTCTGGCAAAGTTATTTTTGACGGCAAGGACGTAACGGCTGCCCCTGCACATCAAATTTCCAAACATGGCATTGCGCGAACATTTCAAAACTTGGCACTGTTTGGCGGCCTAAGCGTTCTCGATAATTTAATGGTGGGCGCGTATCTTCAAGGTCGAACGGGCCTACTTCAAGGCGCTTTCAAAACACCACGTGCGAGAGCTGAGCAAAAAGCAGCAGAGTCTTCTGCTTATGAAGTGCTGGACTTCCTAGGGATGCAGGATGCTGCGCATTTAAAGCCCTCTGAGTTGTCATATGGCCGGCAAAAACAAGTGGAGTTTGCAAGAGCGCTGATGCAAAAAGCGCGATTGGTCATGCTTGACGAACCAATGGCTGGCATGAGCGCAGAGGAGAAGAAAGCCATGTCTGGCTTAATCCAACGTGTAAGAGAACATTACGGCGTAACATTCCTCATAGTCGAACACGACATACCGGTGGTCATGGGCATTTCAGACAAAATTGTTGTGCTTGATTTCGGTCGAAAAATCGCTGAAGGAACTGCCGTTGAAGTCCAAAACAACCCTCAAGTTATTGCGGCCTATTTGGGCGATTCACATTGAGTTTTGAGTCAATATTTTTCACTACAACAACGAGGAAACCATGAGAGAAGCAATCATCGTATCGACCGCTCGGACTGGCATCGGCCGCGCTTATAAAGGTTCGTTGAACCATACCAAATCGCCTACTTTGGCGGGCCATGTCATTGCCGAGAGCGTCAAGCGCGCTGGCATCGATGCCGCTGAAATTGACGATGTGGTCATGGGCACTGTTTTGTCCATTGGAACCGCAGGGATGAACTTGGCACGCAATGCCGCACTGGCTGCTGGCTTGCCCGTTACAGTGCCAGGGCAAACCATGGACCGTCAATGTGCATCTGGCTTAATGGCCATTGCGACTGGCGCTAAGCAAATCATGGTGGACGGCATGGACATTGTGGTGGCTGGTGGTCACGAAAATATCACTGCAGCCCAAAAAGCATACTTTGACAGTATGTCCGGCACCTACGATGATGCCCTTTTAAAACACAGCCCCAACGCGTATATGCCTATGCTTCAGACCGCAGAGTTTGTGGCAAAAAAATACGGTATCACGCGTGAATCTCAAGATTTGTATGCTTTGGAATCACAAAGGCGCACCGCTTTGGCTCAGCAAAATGGTCGTTTTGATCAAGAAATTGTGGCGTTCAAAACAAGCATGGCCATTGCTGACAAGGCGACTGGTAG
>JACCEE010193001.1_pt1 | contig 13613 bp, 12 predicted proteins | sample 7449931 | NCBI WGS metagenome assembly JACCEE01 (sample SAMN15323457, study PRJNA562643) | freshwater metagenome | isolation source: river surface water | place: USA:Blue River Watershed | collected 2017-08-19 | reverse complement strand
TCTCTTTTGTCCTCAACGCGATGGGCGAACATCTGCATAAGCTGCTGGACGTAACCATTTATTACCCTAAAGGTTCACCTAGTTTCTGGGATTACATCAGCGGTAAAGTGCATGACATTCGGGTACGGGTGCGTGTGTTGCCGATTGAACCCAGCTTGATTGGCGATTACGAAGATCCACAGTACCGGCAACAATTTCAGCAATGGGTCAATCAGCTTTGGCTGGACAAAGACCTGCAGTTAGCCGCGCTGAAGAAGGAGTTGTATTGATGCTTTCATTTCTGCCCGCGCCGCTCATTTTATTGCTGTCATTACCGCTGTTTACGCTGAACCTGACCGTTTGGGGGTTGATTGTCACTTGTTGCGGCGTGTTGAAACTGCTGTTGCCAATGCCGGCGGCGCGACTGCAAGTCTCTAAATTGGCGCATTGGGCATACCGCCACTGGTCGCTGCACAACCGCCAACTGATTGAATTATTTAATAAAGTAGAGTGGCAGCTGGAAGGCGAAGCGCAACTGTCGCCACAGCGGTGGTATTTGCTGATCTCCAACCACAAAAGCTGGCTGGATATTCCGGTGCTCAGTCAGTTCGCACTGGACCGCATTCCGGAACCGAAATTCTTTTTAAAAGAAGAATTAAAGTGGGTACCTTTTATCGGTTCAGCATCCTGGGCGCTGGATATGCCGTTTATGAAACGCTATAGCCAGGCCCAGATCCGCAACAATCCGGCGCTGCAGGGTAAAGACATCGAAACCACCCGCCAGTCTTGTGAGAAATTCCGTCAGCAGCCAACCACGATCATCAATTTTGTCGAAGGCACTCGTTTCACCGCAACCAAACAACGGCTGAAAAACAGCCCGTTCCGGTTTTTACTGCCAGCCAAAGCCGGTGGCATCGCCTTTACGCTGGCCAGCATGGGGCCGTTGTTTGATGCCGTGCTGGATGTCACGCTGATTTATCCGGATAACCCGCGCCACGTGCTGGTGGCCATGCTGCTCGGCCGGTTAAAACGCGTGGTGATCCATGTGGATACGCTACCAGTGCAAGGCCCTGTTAACAGCCAAATCATCGGTGATTACTTTCAGGACGAGGTATTTCGCCAGCAGTTTCAGTTGTGGCTGAATCAACGCTGGTTGCAAAAAGATCAGCGGATCGCTGCATGTCTGGCCGCGACTGACAACGCCTTAAAACCTCGGATCGACTGCGCGTCATCACTTTAAAGGTGGTCACACGCCTTCAAGTTGACCGCCTGCAGCAGCAGATTGCGGGGTGTCAGTTCAGGCGCACAGAGCTCGGACAGGCTGACCTGATAACCCTGCTCCTGCAGGTACATGGCGACATCGAGCACCAGCCATAGTTCTAACGGCCGGCGAAACAGATGTTGCACCAGTTCCAGCCGGCGCTGTTGTAGCAGTGCTTGTTCGGCTCGCTGCAATAGATCCGGCAACAGGGCCGCAGCCGGCGGCACCAGCTGATGCTCCGCACCGGCAAAAGTCAGAAAGTCACCAAGCTCGCCACTGAACCAATGCTTGCCCACTGAACGTAGCGGCTGATAATCAAGACCCAGTTGCCGTCGCCACTGCCACCAGAGCTGCCGCCACAGCATTTCAGTCTGCGACAAGCGCGCGACCCGCTCCCCACCGGTACAACTTTGTTGCACTGCCAGACGTAAATCAGCCTTGCCAAGCATCAGGTCACTTTGCTGCGCCTGCACTGACAATGGCTGATACTGCGCCGCCTGCTGCAGATGATAACAACAAGGCACCAACGCCAATGCGGCGCAACCGGCCCGCACCGCTTCCCGCGCCGCGACCCGGTGCAGATCACCGCAGGCGTGTAGCGCCACCACTTGCTGCGCTGGCTGCAGATAAGGAGCAACCGGTTGCTGTAATACGTCGATATGAACAAACCGCTGTAGCAAGCCTAACTGTTGCGCTTTTTGCTGCCCGACGTTACACAAGCTTTGTTGCCACTCCAGGCTCACCACCGGCGCCTGAAAAGCGTAACTCATCACTTTACCCAAATGGCCTTTACCGGCGCACCACTCCAGCACTGGCCGTTGCGGCAGTCCGACACTGGCGGCAAGCTGAGTGATTTGCTGCCATTTACGCCCACCGATATCGGTACTCAGCCAGAAAGGTAGCGGCAGATCAGCCTCCGGCTCACGCGGTAATTCGGGTAGCGCGGCAAATAACTCTGGGAAAAATCTGGCAAAATGCTGGCGCTGCAAACTGGGGCTGGCGTCGATCGCGACACAATCCGTCAGCGTAAACTGCTCCAGCACAGTCACCAGTTCTGCGGGAAACACTGTTGGCCAGTCCACCAGCATCGGCTGTAACTGCCAAAAATCACGTTGCTGCAGCAGGACTTGATCCAGCGTCAGCCACCAGCGGGCGAACATCAGCAAAACTCCGACGATTGCATCACAGACTGGCGTTGGCCCCAACCTTGTGACAGACTGAAAACACCAGCCTGAAAAAAGGGAAAATGATGACAGAACTGAAAAAAATCATGCATGTGGAAGATGATCCCTCGATCCAGATGGTGGCCCGGGTAGCACTGGAAGCCGTCGGCCACTTTGAAGTCTGTACCTGTAGCGGCGGTATGCAGGCACTGGAACAGTATCCGACATTTTTGCCACAGTTAATCCTGCTGGATGTGATGATGCCGGGGATGGATGGTCCCAGTACATTAAAACAGCTGCAGCAACAATTCGATTTAAGCCAGGTGCCAGTCGTCTTCATGACTGCCAAAGTACAATCCAGCGAAATCGAGTCCTACAAAGCACTGGGCGCCAGCGATGTGGTGGTCAAACCTTTTGATCCAATGACCCTGTCGGAACAAATCCGCCAGATCTGGCAACGTCAGCAACGCTGAAATTGCCAGATAGCGCAGCGCCTGCCTGTTATTGTTCCGCAGGTTCCTGCCGGACTTCGTCGGTCTGGCGGAATAATTCGGCACTGTCTTTAGTAAACTCGGCGCTACTAACGGGTTTATTCAAATAAAATGTAAGTGGCATCAGACTATTATCAAACCGGGGCTGCAGATTGTTCTGATTCTCAAACAGCAGCGATACAGCCACTCCCTGCAAACTCAGCAGCAAACCGAGGCTCGTCGCCACGGCAATTTTCTTGAGCGCCGAAATTTGCAACGCCAGATAGAAGTTGGCGGTCAGCAGCAAGATCACCAATGCGGTCTGGCCGATATCTCGCAGCCACACAACCGCGGTAGCGCCATCAAGACTGAAATTCAGCACCGTCATCAATGCTTGCCAGCACTCTGCCACGACCACGACAGCGAAGGTCAGTCCCAACTGTGGCAAAAAACGCGCTTCGTGCTGGTTGATCTTCGCCCAAATCGCCAATAAAGCGGGCCATAGCGCTAGTCCCAGCATTAACAACGGCAGATTCAATAAGTTACGAGACCAGCGGCTTTGCCCATGCTCCGGCACATTCAGCCACACGCTGAATAACTCCTGCGCCAACAAAAACAACGCGAGTAACACAATCAATGCCGGGTGACCAAACTGCTGAAGGCGTTGCTCCAGGCTGTTGTATGGCAATGCGGGTGGCACCGGGTGATGCTCATCATAAATTCTGAGCGCCTGCTCGCCCAGCCAGCACAACTGACCGCTTTGTAACTCGGTTGCTTGCGCCACTGGCACGGCGGGTTCAACAAAACTGCCATTCAGCGATGCCAAATCAACCAGCTGCCAGCGGCCCTCTTCCGACAACACCAGCTCAGCATGATGCGGGCTGACATGTTTGTCGTACAACACTAAGTCGTTGTTAAAGGCCCGGCCCAGAGCAATCCGCGCTTGGCCAAACCGATGCCGCTCAATCACTTTGTGCTGTTTATTCAGCACCTCAATAATTACTGCCATGACACGGCCCCGCTAAATTTCTGACTAAAAGCACGGGCGGTATCCTGACTAACGCCGGACAGCGTGTAATGACTGATCAATCCCTGTTGCTGGTGGTCTAAAGAAGCGGCGAGATATAACACGTCATACAGACCGGCATAGGCACGATAAGCGCGCACACAATAGATGGTTTTGGCATGTTGGCCACCAGGCTGTTGTACCACCTGATGCTGACATTCAAAGGCTGTCACATCTTCTTTTAACGCCTGATTGTCAGCATTGGCGCGGGAAATATTCTGTTCATACAACGAGAAAAACTGCAGCGGATGTAAATCCTTGCCTTCCAGCCACTCAAACTGCATTTCGACACGACCTGAGGTGAAATGCTGCGATAAGAAAATCTCTTCACTTTGGCTACAGAAAGCAGTGACCTTCTTCAGTACCTCTTTGTCTTTTTCGATGTTGGACTCTCCCCAACAACGGACAAAAGGCACCACTTCGTCTGGGACTTTACCGATGCCAAAATCTTTTAGCTTCCAATCGGCATTCAGGATTTGGCTGAACATCGATTGTTGACTAGCCAAAAGTTGTCGTTCGATATCAGCGCGTAAATCTTTGCTTTGGCCTTCTTGCTGAAAACGCGCCAGCAACCGTTGCAACGCTTCGGCCGGCACCAGGAAACCCAGTTGATTACCCGCCGACGCCACATTGACGCCGACGATCTGGCCGTTGGCGTCGACTGCCGGCCCACCACTCATGCCGGAATTCACTGCGCCGGTAAAATGGATCCGTGGATAAAAACTGTATTTCTGCAAGCCGTTGTATGTACCCGGTACCAAAATCATGCCCAGATCATGCGGATTGCCAAGCGAATAAATGGTCGCACCCTGCACCGGTTTTTGCAGCTGGATTTGAAACGGATGCGGAGCACGGTAATCGGTGCTGACTAGTGCCAGGTCGTTAATCACGTCAACCGCCAGTACTTGTAAGGCGCCTTTTTGCTGCGCCGAGTTCAGATACTCCAGCTGAAATTTTTCTGGTGCCAGCACAGCTTCTGACACCACATGATAATTAGTAACGACTAAGGCCGGATCTGCCAGTACAAAGCCGGTCCCAATCGCCGCTTTAGCGCCAGAGGCCCGCTCCAGCACCCGAACCTGCAATAGTGATGGTTCAAACCGGGCAAACAGTTGCTCTGCTGAATCGGCCCTGCCCTGGGCACTGCAAAGCAGCAAAAGCACTGACAACACCGCGCAGTAAAATGTCTGCAAGCGCATTGAATTTCCTTGTGATTTTACCCGCCTACAGACGGATATTGGAGCGCCACCGCGACAGTGGCTGATTAATACAACAAACTATACAGCTTACGCCGGTATTCACCTGCCAGTGCGTCGCCTTTGGGTAACACTGCCAGCATATCTAACATTAGCTTCTTACTGTCACCAAAGTTCAGATCCTGCTGCAGAATGCTGAATAATAACGCTAAAGCGTCGGCAAAGCGCTGCACTTGCTGATATTGCACCGCCAGTTGTTGCTTCAGTTGCAGGTTGGCCGGATCAGCCGCCAGCTGTTGTTCCAATGCGCGGATCTCCGGACTTTCGGCCGCTTGCTGCGCCAGTTCGATCAACGCTTTGACCTGGTGATACAGAGCATCCTGATCGGCCAGCATGACTGGAGCTATCAGCTCTTCCGCTTGCGCAGTCTGGCCAAGCGATGCGGCGCAATACGCCAGCTGCAGCCGCGCATCGACCCGCGCCGGCGCCAGTTGCAAAGCCTGCTTCAGCAGTGGATAGGCTTGCTGCCATTGTTGTGTTTCTAACAGCGGCTGTGCCTGTTGCAGCAATAAATCTTCCGGTTTGGGTAAATACGGCTCTAAACGACTGCGGATCTGCCCTTCAGTTTCAACGCCAGCAAAGCCATCGACCGGCTGGCCATTGCGGATAAACAACACCGTTGGTAATGACCGCACACCAAACTGCATCGCCAGTTGCTGCTCAGTGTCACAATTCACTTTGGCGAGCACCAAATGCTGCGGATAATCGCCAGCGATTTTTTCCAGCACTAACAAAATCTGCTGACAAGGCTCGTGCTGCTCAACCCAAAAGTCGAAGATCACCAGCTTCTGCTGCGACAGCTCCAGCAGTTCACGGACATTATCAAAACTGACGTCAATCTGATTACTCAACACGGATAAAATCTCTGTAACTATGAAACTCTGCTTACTATGTGGCTGTGACCCTTGATTTGCAAGGCATTGCCCCGACTTTCTGCCACAGATTGCCGCGGACAATCAGCAGCGACTCTGGCAAAAAAGAGCTGGCAAGGCCGGACCAGATCCCGTAAAGTACCAACCAGCGAGCCTGCCCATAAAGCCGCCCGGACTGCTTATTGCAGCTGAGGCGTGACCAACGATAAAGGCCGTAGTTTGATTTTTTTCACCGCCTTACCGCTGTGAATTCCCCACGTAAGCAGAATTACTTGTCCACAGACAAGAACCACACCGGCATGCCATTTTTGGCTGCACGGGAAACCTTTGCCTACGCAAACTATGAGACCTGAGTAAAAATGAGCCAACAACACCAACCAGAACTGCTGTCTGGCGGCGCCATGCTGATTCGGGCCCTTCGTGATGAAGGTGTCGAATTCGTTTATGGTTACCCCGGCGGTGCCGTGTTACATATCTACGATGCGCTGTTTCAGCAAACCGAGGTAAAACATGTGCTGGTCCGTCATGAGCAAGCCGCCACTCACATGGCGGATGCCTATGCCCGTGCCAGCGGAAAAGCCGGCGTGGTGCTCGTCACCTCAGGCCCCGGCGCCACCAATGCTGTGACCGGTATTGCCACTGCTTATATGGATTCTATTCCGATGGTGGTGATCTGTGGTCAGGTCATGAGCCACCTGATCGGCGACGATGCTTTCCAGGAAACCGACATGCTCGGTATTTCCCGCCCCATCGTGAAACACAATATGTCGGTGCGAAACCCAGCTGATATTCCGGCGCTGGTGAAAAAAGCCTTTTATATTGCCCAAAGTGGTCGTCCAGGCCCTGTGGTGCTGGATATTCCCAAAGATATGACGATGCCGAACCAAAAGTTCCCATACGAATATCCAAAAGATATCAAACTACGCTCTTACAACCCGAACGCCAAAGGCCATCCGGGTCAGATCAAAAAAGCGCTGCAGACCTTATTAGCGGCGAAAAAACCGGTACTGTATGCCGGCGGCGGCGTGATTTTAGGTCAGGCCTCGGCTGAGTTAACGGAATTGGCACAGAAGCTCAATCTGCCGGTCACTAATACGCTGATGGGGCTTGGCGCTTACCCTGCGACAGACCCGCAGTTTATCGGCATGCTCGGTATGCACGGCACTTACGAAGCCAACCAGGTCATGCATAATGCTGACGTCATTTTTGCTGTCGGAGCCCGTTTTGATGACCGGGTCACCAACGCCACGAAAAAATTCTGCCCGAACGCGACCATCATCCATATCGATATCGATCCGGCCAGTATTTCCAAAACTATCATGGCGCATGTACCAATCGTCGGTCTGGTGAAGCCGGTGTTGCAGGAAATGTTGCATCAGCTGGAAAAACACGGCAACACGCTGGATCAGGCCGCGCTTGGCCAGTGGTGGCAGCAAATCGATCAATGGCGTGAAGTGCATGGCGGTCGGTTTGAACACCGCACCGACCTGCTGAAACCTCAGGCAGTAATCGAAGCGGTCTGGCGTCACACCAAAGGCGATGCCTATGTCACGTCGGACGTTGGCCAGCATCAGATGTTTGCCGCGCAGTATTACAAATTCGACAAACCAAACCGCTGGATCAACTCCGGCGGCCTCGGCACCATGGGTTTTGGTCTGCCGGCGGCGATGGGCGTCAAGCTGCATTATCCGGAAGCCGAAGTGGTCTGTGTCACCGGCGAAGGTTCAATCCAGATGAATATCCAAGAGCTGTCGACCTGCAAACAATATGGTCTTGGCGTCAAAATCATCAATCTGAACAACGGCTACCTCGGCATGGTGAAGCAGTGGCAGGACATGAACTATGACTCCCGCTACTCCAGTTCTTACATGGATTCACTGCCCGACTTCGTCAAACTGGCTGAGGCTTATGGCCATGTCGGCATCCGCGTGACCAGCCCGGAAGAGCTGGAACCCGCGCTGGAAAAGGCATTCGCGCTGAAAGATAAACTGGTGTTCCTCGACATTCATGTTGATCCAAAAGAACACGTTTACCCGATGCAGGTACCAGGTGGTGCCATGAATGACATGTTCCTGAGCAAAACGGAGCGGACTTAACATGCGCCATATTATTGCGGTATTGCTGGAAAACGAATCTGGCGCTTTAGCCCGTGTCGTGGGCCTGTTTGCTCAACGCGGTTACAACATTGATTCACTGACTGTGGCGGCCACCGAAGACCCGACTATGTCACGGCTGACACTGGTGACCCGAGGTGACGACCAGGTCATCGAGCAAATCACCAAACAACTACACAAGCTGATTGAGGTAGTCAAACTGGTCGATTTGAGCGAGAGCGCGCATATCGAACGTGAACTTATGATGGTCAAGGTCAAAGCCAGCGGCGATCAACGCGAAGAAGTGAAGCGCTGCGCCGACATCTTCCGCGGCCAAATCATCGACGTCTCGCCGACCACTTATACCATTCAGGTGGTTGGAACGTCGGACAAGCTGGAAGCCTTTATTGAAGCGATGTGCAACACCCAGATTCTGGAAGTGGTTCGCACTGGTGTATCAGGCATTTCACGTGGTGAAAAAGCACTATCACTGTAACAGTGTGTCAGACCAACACTAAAAGTGCCTGATCAGACAGATAAACAAGGCCTGCAACAGCAATGTTGCAGGCCTTTTGTCTTTAAAACTAGTCATGCATTTTTTGGTATCTAAGCTGGAGCCAGTACTCATCTGCCCGTTGCTGGGCCCGCCACCATGCACACACGCCAAGCACAGATAACAGCATCAGTAGCACCAAAAGCAGCCAGACCCAAGATTGGCGGTAAGGTGCGGTCGCGCAACCAGGTGCGGGCAAATGACTCATGGTGTCGGGTTAACCACAACAAGAACGCGGCGATGATACCTGACTGTTCGCTTTAGTTCTGTCAGCGCAACCAGCACTGATCTGCTCGGGCTGCGCGCCTGGACTACAGCAAGAACCCGCAGTCTTGGCAGGTGCAGACACTATCGGAGCGCAGCAACCGCCGGCGCCAGATCCATCATCTGCACGCGGCCCGCCAGCACAAACGCCAGTCTGAGGCAGAGTAAGTTGGAGGTTGTCTGCAGCGACTATATCGCCCGCAATGGCCGCAACTACTGAGCGTGCTTGCTCGTAGCCGGTGGCCATTAAAAAGTTCGGCGCGCGGCCATAACTCTTGGCACCAATCGCATAAAAACCGGGTTCAGGATGCGCCAACTCGCGGTGACCATGTGCACGAACGCTGCCGCAGCTATGCTCATTTGGATCAATCAATGGCGCCAGTTGCAGCGTACTTTCCAGCCAAGGGTCGTGTTGGGTACGTAATTCTCGACTCAGACTGTGATCCGGGCGAGCGCCGGTAGCAACGATAATGTGATCCACATCGGTTATATGCGGCTGGCTGGCATCAGCAGCTATCACGGTCAAACGACTATTGTTCTGCGTAATGGCGTGGGTTTTAAAACCAATGTGAACCTCTACACGCCCGTCAGCGATGAATTTATGCAAGCGCACTCCCAGTGCGCCGCGAGCAGGTAAAGCATCAGCGTCACCGCCACCAAATGCTCTGGCAATATCGTGTCCACGCACTGCCCAGACGACTCGGGTATGACTATCTTGCTCAGCTAACGATGCTAATGCGAGTAAACTGCCGATAGCTGAATGTCCAGCGCCTACCACTAAGACTTTTTTGCCCTCATATTTAGTCCGATCACGACCAGTTACATCGGGCATGCCATAACTGATAGCACTGGCATTTTCCAATTCCCCCAGCGCTGGTAAACCATGAGCCCCCATCGGACTCGGCTGCGACCAGGTACCAGATGCGTCAATCACAGCACTGGCTAAAAACTCCTCAACAGCCTCACTCATTTGCACCCGCAACACAAATGGTGCTCCTTGCCGGCCTTGCGTTTTGACCTTATCAAAACCTTGTCGTGCAACTGCCAACACTTTTGCATTGACCCGTAGGAATGGCGCAATACTGCGCAAAGCACTAAGAGGCAGCAAATATTGATCAATCACTTCACCCGCCGTTGGCAGTGCAGTTGACTCAGGCCACTTCCAGCCAGTCTCCTGCTGCAGCAACTCAGCAGCAATCGGATCGATATTGTACTGCCACGGCGAAAACAGCTGAACATGACGGTAGCTTTGCAGATTTGCCGCAATACTGGAGCCTGCTTCAAACAGAGTTATCGCATAACCACGCCTTACTAAATGAGCGGCAGCTGCCAGGCCAATCGGGCCAGCACCAATAATGGCAATAGGTAAAGTTGAACGAATAATGTCTGACATGATGTATTCCTTAAACAATGGATCAATGAGGCCAAAGCTCAAGACGTGACTGTTGAAAAAAGGTCGCAAAAAATGACTCAGGTGCAAAAGCTATAATCTGGCGAGGGATTTGGGGTGCGACAAGATTGCTTGCGACCTTTTATCATTCGCTCGTCTACTGCAACGAGTTCAACCTAAAGGTGCAATGATGTCTGTGACTGTTCAACAAACTACTCAAGCGGATTTAGCCGTGGTTTATCAAAACTTGCAGCAGTCCTTGCTGGGATTTATCCGTAAACAAGTCACTGATCCTGTGTTAGCTGAAGACTTATTGCAGGATGTTTTTCTTAAAGCAATCAATGCTATACAGCGTGGCGACACTCCAGCCAATTTGATAGCCTGGCTGTACACTATCGCCCGCAATAGCGTCATTGACCATTATCGGGCAAAGCGCCCGACAGATCCTCTGCCTGACGATTTAGCCGCCGTTGACACTGATGACCATCACATTGAACAGGACCTTGCCCGTTGCCTCAAACCACTGGTGCAGTCCTTACCGCCGCTCTATCGCAATACTTTGTTAGCTACGGACTTTGCCGGACAGCCGCTGCAGACACTGGTAGATCTGGAAAAAGTATCGCTGTCAGCTATCAAAAGCCGCGCCAGCCGGGGCCGCAAAATGCTCAGGCAACGTTTGCTGACATGTTGCACCATCAACGTTTCGAGCTCTGGACAGATCGAGGAATTTTCCAGCAATACAGCTGAACTAAGATTGGACCAAAAGGATTGTTGCCACGAATGAATCGATACATTTTAAACCAACAGCAAATTCCGGCGGGGGCGTTTTGCGTTGACGGGGTATTAGAAATGCCTTCAGCGAACCGGATCTGGCTTATCAATGGCTGATTGGGCATTGATTGCAACACTGCGGTGAACAAGCAGCCACAGTGCCTGGTATTGGAAAACGGTAGAACGTGAGCTGTCTATAAAAACAATCGCAGGCCAGGTGCTATCTCCTTGCCTGCGACCATTCAACCCTTTACCACCTAAGTCTTCAGCGCCGCATTTAACGGCGGTACCGGCGGTTTGTTCTCCGGCTTTGTCATATGCCGGCCATATACCAGATGGAACAGTGGGGATGCCATTAACGTAGTGACAATTGCCATCAGTACCATAATGGAGAACAAGCCTTGCTCTATCACCCCAAATTTCAACGCGATGTTGATGATAATCAGCTCCATCAGACCACGGGCATTCATCAATGCCCCAACGGCCATCGCCGTGCGGTTATCGGCACCACCAATGCGCGCGGCGGCCCAACAGGCCACGCCTTTGGCAAAAATAGATGCCGCCAGAATCGCCAACGCAATGAGCATCACATCAAAAGATGCCAAAACGTTCAGCTGAGTTTTTAACCCTGAATAGGTGAAGAACATCGGCAACAAAACAAAGACAGTGATTTTTTCGAGCCGGCCAGTGATCAGTTCTGTCAGTTTACCGCGCGGCATGGCAATCCCGAGTAAGAAACCACCAAACACTGCATGTAAGCCAACCCACTCCATCGCATAAGCTGACACCGCAAACAACACCAGTACCAGCAGCAATTGCGCCGCACTGAGCACTCCGCTTTGTTCAACTTTATCCGCCAGCGGCTGTAACCAGCCACGCGCTTTGGTCAGCATCAAACTGGCATATAACACACCACCGACCGCCGCTTTGATGGCTAGCAAGCTGCCGCCGCCAAAACTGGCCAATACGACAGCCATCACCACCCAAGCCGCGGCGTCATCAATAGCGCCGGCAGCCAATGCCAAAGTGCCCAGAGCAGTGCCGGCTAAACCACGCTCATAAATAATCCGCGCCAACATCGGGAACGCGGTGATCGCTATCGCTGCGCCCATAAACAAAGCTGCGTTGGCATAAGAAATATTGGCGGCAAACAAACCTGGTTCTTCCAGCAGCCACAGACACAACAGTGCACCAACACCAAATGGCACAATCATACCGGCGAGACTGACGCCGATAGCACTGCGCGCATTTTTTCGAAACAACTGCGTATTAAACTCCAGTCCCACCAGAAACATGTACAAACCGACGCCAAGCTGCGCGCCGAAATACAGAATGGACATTGTCTCAGGAATAAAAATGCTTTTTTGCAGATCTGGCCAGAACAGACCAAATAATGACGGGCCCAATACCACACCGGCGATCATTTCGCCGACCACTTTTGGCTGACCGATAAACTTGGCCAAGTAACCAAATACCTGTGCAGCCACAATAATCAGGGCTAGCTGCGGCAAAAACGCCAGCGCTAAATCGACGTAACTCATCTGCTGTACTCGCTTTATCTATCGATAATACTGACGAAGGTGCTGTGGGTGATGTTTGCCGATCATCGTGTCAGTGTCTTTGCACCGATCTTTACATTGGCCACCAACATACAGATCAGCATTCTGCGCCGCAAGTGTGGAAACCAGCACACTTTTTAAGTCATTGATTTCCATTTGAATAATATGTAGCGGGACAAATCAGACCTGCAGCCGTTATTTTGTTTCTATATCGACAACGCATATTCCCCAGAGCCAGTAAATATCCGCTGGGCAGCGCTGGCCAAATCTGGCATGCTGCAGCCTTTAATCAGCAGCATGGAGACAGCCGGACATGAGTCAGGACAACGGCGAACAACTCGATCAGCAACTGTTATTTGAAGTCATTGAAAATCAACTGGCAGATGGTTACCCGTTGAAAGTTAAAGCAACACTGATGCGCTTGTGTATGACCGGTCATAGCCGTGAAGACGCCTTAGAACTGATCGCCTGTGCGTTGGCTCCGGAAATGTTTGCCGTCGTTGAACAACAGCAGGAATTTAATCTGCCCCGCTACGAAGCGCATCTGGATCTGTTGCCACAAACTCCCTGGATTGAGCAAGACTGAGCCTGCCGCCGTTGAAACTATTGCGCTGGCAGACGACTGCCACCCTGTTCTTTTTATGTTGGCTGCTTAGTGGTTGCCAGCAAACGCCCGCCGCCAGCAAAATCGCTGTCCCGCCAGCAGGCCAACTCTGGGAGCGCACCGCCACAGCACTGCCTGCGGCCAGTGACTTGCCCCCCTATGAAGAGCTGTATCTGAGCTTTTTAGCCAGCAGACAAGTGCACCTGAGTGCACAAAGCTGGCGCCAGATGCAGGAGCAGTTAATGCGTACTGACATCAGTCAATGCCTGACCTTACCCTGGCAGGAATGGCATCGGCAAAATCTGCTGAATC
>JACCEE012270029.1_pt1 | contig 13614 bp, 15 predicted proteins | sample 7449931 | NCBI WGS metagenome assembly JACCEE01 (sample SAMN15323457, study PRJNA562643) | freshwater metagenome | isolation source: river surface water | place: USA:Blue River Watershed | collected 2017-08-19 | reverse complement strand
GCCAGTTCCCAAAAGATGCTCCTGTAACTTTGGAAGCTGTTGCTAATCCTGGTTTCGCTTTCGACCATTGGGAAGGCGATGTAAGTGGTGCTGAGAAGATGACTCAAGTTATCATGAACGCTGACAAGAACGTTAAAGCTGTTTTCAAGCAAGGTGATGCTGCTGCTCCAGCCGCTGCTCCTGCTGAAGCAACTCCTGCTAAGCAATAATCTGCTTACAGTAAGCTAAAAGCTAAAATGAACCCCGCTTTCGAGCGGGGTTTTTTTTTGTTAGAAAGTTAAAACGTGGGCGTACATGAAATAAAAGAAAATGGCATTACCGATAAAAACTGCAAGATGCCATATTTCATGGTTACCAAAATAGGGAGGCATTGGATCAGGTTTATGAATGGTAAAACTGAAGGCCCCAATAGTGTAGACAAGCCCTCCAGCAATCATAAGAATGAGAGCTTCAATCCCAAGTAGCTTTGCAATTGGCCAGGCATAAAAAATCACCGGCCAGCCCATAAGAACAAAACAGAGAGTTGAAAGTTTTTTTCCCATCTTGGCAAAGAAGATCGACTTGATGGCGATGTTAAAGGCAGCCAAGCACCAAATCAGGGTGAAAAGCCCCCAGCCCATAGGGCCCCCAAAGACCGCAAGGGCCAGAGGAGTATAGGTTCCGGCTATGAGTAAAAAAATAGCGTTGTGATCAAAAATTCCCAAGAGACGATAGTAGCGATTGAAAAGAAGGTTGAAGTGCAAAATGGAGCTTGCTAGGAAAGAAAGAAAAAGTGTGAGTCCGTAAATACTGAAGCTTACCAGATGGACCCATTTTCCAGCTTGAGCTGCTAAAACAATGAGAAAAGTAGTTCCGGCAAAAGCGAGTATTGTTCCAAGTAAATGAAGAATCGAATTGAAGTATTCGTTGCTATTCACGGAAGAAATCATAGGATCCATGTGAATTTTATCTTTGTAAGTCGGCATTTTTCCCTCGTTTAAATAAAATGAAACATGAAAGCCAGTAAAAAGTCGCTTTATTATAATTGTAAAAGGATCTAAAAAATATTCAATCCATTATGATTTTTTTACAGTAGTTTTACTTTTTTCTGAGATGAACGACATTTTCTACGTGTGATGTGTGAGGGAACATGTCGAAGGGATGGACTTCTTCGAAATCAAAATAGGCGCTTAAATCTTTGAGGTCGCGGGCCAGAGTTACTGGGGAACAGCTCACGTAAATCATATCTCTCGTTACGAGCTTGGGAAGAAGTTCTCTTACCTTGGCATCAAGTCCTTTACGTGGGGGATTGACGATGACCGTATCAAAAGATTTTTGATCACGGACATAATTTTCAAGAAATTTTAAAACATCACCGGAGTGGCAACGGCTTTTCTCTTGCAAGTTATTTCGCTTTAAGTTTTCTTGAGCATGAAGGGTGGCTTCTTCAGAGTATTCAATACAAGTGATACTCGTGGCTTTATTTCCCAATTGAACGGCATAAAGCCCAACTCCAGAATAGAGATCGAGGAGAGTTCCTTCTTTAAAAAAGCTTTGTATCTTTTCACAAATTTTTTCTGCGATGGCGATATTGGTTTGAAAAAAGCTTTGAGATGAAAAGTTGTAGTGCTTGTCATTAATGACTTCTTCTAAAATATCATCTCCCCAAATCATTTCGTCTTCAGCTCCCAGAATGGTGTTGCCTTCTTGAGTGTTGAAGTTCACTTGTATGGCCCCCAGATTTTTTACTAATTGAGCTAATTCTGTGGAGAGTTTAAAGATGGCCTGTGGGATTTGAGTCGCATTGATGACTAAGGTGAGAATGCATTTTTGCTCCCATACACTAAAACGTATGAGAATGTGACGAAGTAAGCCCTTGTGTTTCTTTTCATCATAAAGAGAAATCTTTTCTTGAGTTACTACCTCTTTAATTTTTCTGACTAGTTCATTGGCCATTTCTGGATGAACAGGGCAGGAATCCATATCGATAACTTCATGGCTATTTTTTTTATAGTAACCAATCAGGGTTTTTCCCTTCGAAAAAACGAGAGGTAATTGAATTTTACTACGGTAGGCAAGAGAGGGCGAAGGGCAAACATCTCTGATGGTGGCGGGCAGTTCTTGTTTATGAAATTCTTTTTCAATGAGCTCTTTTTTGAATTGAAGTTGAGTTTTATAACTGAGTTCTTGCCAACTGCAACCTCCGCAACTTAAGGCCAGAGGACAAAAGGCTTTTGTTCTCAAAGGCGAGTAAGTCATAAACTCAAAAACCTTAGCAAAAATCTTTTCTTTAGAAATAAAAGTGATGGAGGCCTTGACTTTATCTCCAGGAAAAACGTTATCAATATCAATGATTTTTTCTTGATAAACGCCCTGGCCTTGGCCATGAGAATTGAGAGTGGTGATTTCTAGTTCAATGGTTTGTCTTAGCTTTATGTTCATAAAGCTAATCTTAAGTACTCTTTAATCTTCTGCAAACGAAAAAGACTTTCCCCACCGGGATCGGGGCCCGGCGGGGAAACAAGGTAGGCTAAGACGAATCGACAAGGTGCCATCCAGGCCCAAGACGAGGATAGGGCAGGATATAAGTCTCTCGCTAGGTTCATCAGTCCATGAGACTTGAGGAGCGCTGATTCATTTAGTTTAGGCAGCTTCTTGAAAAGCGGGGTCCAAAGTGATTCTGTTGTTCCCACGTAATAAGTGGTGGGAGGTCTTGTAGTCCATGCCGCATGCATAAAAGTAACTTTTGTTTATAGGACTGGCCTCCCATGAGCAATTTTCAAGACTTGTGTTTGCAAAGTGGCAGTGTTCTATGGCACTGAATTGAAACTTGCAATCGATAAAGGTGCAATTTGCAAAACTAACGTTTTCAAGGCGTGAGGCGAAGAAGACACAGGACCTGAAGGTCACGTTCTTAAAAGAAGTGAGTGAAATCAAGGCCCCGGAAACTACCAAGTCATTGAATTCTTTGTCTCCAATGTTCTGGTTCTCAATAACTCCGTAGGTTTCAAAGCCTGTATTGGAGTGTAAGAAGGGAGAATGTAGGTCTGTTTTGGTCTTCACGTTTCTCTCCAGGTTCCCGTGTCTGTTGATTTCATATTACAATAGTTGACGAGTTGCGTCAAGAAAGAAAATTGCATTAAGAAATTTTTTTGCATTCCGATAAGGATTTCAGGAGCTTCCTATGGCCGAATTTCATGCAAATAAACTAGAAGTATTTTTAGGTGTAGTACGCAAGTATATGCAAGTGCGTGGAAACCTTTCACAAAAGGATTTAGCGGAGCTTACTGAGGTTGGGGTTTCGACGATGAGTCGCTTCCTTAATCAGAAGACAACAGAACTCAATGCTCAACTTATTTCAAAGATTGTCGCTAAACTTAATATTCCCCTCCATGAAATCATCGATTTTGTCGATGAGAGTTATGCCGATAAGTTTGTGAGGCTGGTGAAATTCTATAAGGACGAAGCTGGAAGCGGTGAAGAACTGAACTTGGATGAGGTGCCAGAAAAAACAGAAACCTTAATTCAAGCTCCTCCAGAAGATCTTCCTCCGCCACCTCGTAAAGTTGAAGAACCGACCCGGACTGAGCGAGCGAGCGAAAAAACTCAGGAAAAAACTGGGGAAAAGAGTTTGAAAGAAAGATTAGAAAAACTCACTCCTCGACAAAGAGTTTTTTTGATGGAGTTTTTAGAATTGGATGTGGATGGAAGAGACTTGATGGTGGATATCGGCAACAATCTCTTTCGCTACATAAAACAGAAGGGAATGAATTTTTGAAAAAAATTTTAGTTCTCGTCATTATATTTGTTTCATTTTCAGCTTTCGCTACTCCAAAGAAAGTTGTGGGCTGGTATTTAGGTGAGCCTAAAACGGCTGCTGCCCTCGAGCAATTTATTTTTTTAGCTAAGTTAACTCAAAATGACAGTGGCTACGATTGTGTGCCTATGGGGGACGGTTGCTTCCATCCTCAGTTGGGCTACCTTCCTAATAAGCCAACAGTAATGAAAGAAACTGAAGAGCAGAAAAAAGAGAAGGCCTCTAAGAAGGAAGAAAATCTGAAGGTGAAGACCTTTAACTCCCTCGACACTGATATGGTGGATTGTGATAAGAGCTATGGCTTTGACATCTTCTGTGGCAAGGAGAAGAAAGAAGCTTCTCGTGGTGGGGGAGACACAGAGATATGGCTGGATACAAGCTCCAGCATGAAACGAACCGATTTCTCTACGCAAGCTGACTTCTGTCAGCGTCGTGAGATGCTTAGTCATGTCATGGATCATTGTCCTAAAAATAGCGTTTCTATCTATGTCTATGACACCTCTAAGAAAGCTATAGGTGATTTAAGTGGAGCTTGCGTAAATTATGGCATGAATGATGACAAGCGCTTTGTTCAATGGGTGAAAGATTCAGATGCTAAAAAACTTTTCTTTGTGACGGATCTAGAGGAATACACTCCTCAGACCCGCGCCTTCCTAGACTCTATCAATGCTGAAGTCAAAGGTGTTGATACCACCTTGCTTACGGGCAAGGACTTGATGAAACTTGCCGAAGAGATCGTGAAGGCCTGTAAGTGAAAAGTCTCGCCTCCTTTAAAAAGCTGATTGCTTGGTCCCGCAAGAATTTTTCTGATCTTCCTTGGCGAAAAAAACGTAGCCTTTATTACACTCTCGTTTCAGAAATCATGCTTCAGCAAACGACTGTCGGCACAGTTAAGAATCACTTCGATCGTTTTCTTGAAGAATACCCTGATATAGAAATTCTCTCTTACAGTACTGAAGAAGAAATGCTCCGCTCTTGGAAGGGCCTAGGCTATTACCGCCGCGCCAAGAATTTGCGCAAGGCTTCGATGGATGTGATGGAGCTTTATCAAGGGAAAATTCCCTTAAGCCTTGAGGAGCTTAAAAAGATTAAAGGAATTGGTGATTACACGGCCAATGCGTTACTTGCGATTGGGGAAGATCAGAAGGCCCTGGCCCTCGATGCCAATTTAGTGCGTGTGCTTTCTCGTCTCTATGCCTTGAAAGAACAAAAAGGGCCTAAGCTTTTGAAGCTTCTTCAAGACAAATTTGAAAAAGGCGAAATCCTCTCTGAAATGGATCAACTCAGTCCACGCTTTTTAACTGAAGCCTTGATGGATTTGGGAAGAGAGTTTTGTCAGGCGCGCAGAGCGCTTTGCGAGGAGTGTCCTTTAAAAGAAAATTGTCTGGCTCAGCTTGAAGGCAAGCCCTTGGCTTATCCTGTTGAAGATCAGAGTAAAGAGAAAGAAAAAAGTTTTGACTTGAAGCTTCTGCGTATTGTGGTTGAGAAAGGCGAAAAGGTTCTGGCCTATCACAAGAATGAAAAGGAATGGCTTTCCGGGCAATGGGAGCTTCCGACTTTCATCCTTGAAACTCAAGATAAAACCCTTAAGCAGTATCCCAAGTTTGAAGGAAGGCTTTCTTGGAAAAAACTTAAGTCTTATAAAACCAGTATCACCAAATATAAGATAGAAAATTATATTTGGGTCTGTACCGAAAAAGATTTCGCCTCATTCATTAAAGGTAAAACATCTTACGCTTTTCATGATCCTAGAAAAGGTGATCTTTCCACGGCCAGCATGAAGGCGCTATCCTATTTAAAAAGATAAGAAAATTCGACAGAAGGATAAAGGGTGTTATAGCTTTCGCTCAACTTGGTGGTGGTGGTGCCGACAGTCTTCTCTGAAATTTTAAGTGTATGATAGTTGATGGCAAAGCCACCGCGAAAAGTTTTGGTGATTTTAAAAGCAAAGCCAGCACTCGCTAGAACTGAATAACCAGAAATATCTTCAGAGGTTCCACTTACTGTTCTTTTTCCTTTGGCGTAGGGATTCCAAATCACAGAGTTGTAGAAAATCCTTTCATCACCCCAAAAATAAATAAGTCTTGGGCCCAGTTCGGTCATGGAAAGAGGAACATTGTCGGAACCAGAGCTGGGAGTATATTTTCTATCCCACATCATGGCGTTCCATCCTAGAACCATGTTGAGATCTTTGCTGAGTTCCGCTCCAAGCATCAGAGAGTTTCTCATGGTGGAGTATTTGAAGTCTTGATTGTTGTCAGTGTCGGTGTAATAGAAAAAACTATACTGAGTATAGACCGCTGCTTGAGCGAGAGTTGTGGTGATCAAAAGAAAAAGGGTCAAGAGAAATTTCATAGTCGCTCCTTTACAAGCTTCAAGGAATTTTAAGCCTAGAACTTCAAATGAGTGAGGGTGATAATTTTTCCTAGCGAGCTAAAGAGTGAATAGATTGGTTATTGGGAGAAAATTAAGGGTAAAGAATGCTTGAGTAAAAAAACCGAGATAGGGTGTAAGCCGGGTTCTGTCTTGAACCATCATTCGTCTAGGATTGCTGTTGCCAACAACCTCGAGCACTCTACCCGCCTGCCTCGGAGTGGCCCTCCTTTATCTCTTGCGAGATCACAGGCCTATTTGAGCTTGCACCACGTAGAGTTTACCTGATTTCACTACAGCAAGCCGAAGCTCCTGTACATCCTTTCTGTTGCACTAGTCCTCACCTTGCGGTGGACGGGCGTTACCCGCTACGTTGCCATATGGTGCCCGGACTTTCCTCCCGCGCTTGCGCGCCGGCGATGATCCCCCCATCTCGGAAGGGCTTTTATCTTATAAATGAAGCTTAATGTCAAACCCGCTTTTTAGGGGCAAGTAATCTCTTGCAGTTGGGACAGAATTCAATAACTCCGCCTTTTTCTATCTGGTTTTCAGTGTTTCGCCCTACAGAGTATCGGCATTCAAGACAGACTCCGTTTTCTACGAAGCTTAAAGGAGAGTTGAAGCGAAACTTTTTACTCAGATCGTTCCAGATATTTTTGATAGAAGGTGGTGCAGAGTCTAAGTCAATTTTGATGCGCTCTTCGAGTATCTGGATTTCTTCTTTGTCTTTTTGGGTATGAAGGTCAACTTCTTTTTGAATCTCACTCAATGTTTTAAGAGAGCCCGCAAGAAAAATCTCATGATCTTTAATCGTTTGTTCGAGAGCTTCTTGCTTTTCTAGAAGAGCGTAAACTTCAATTTCCAGTTTTTCTTTTTGTGGCATAAACTGCGCGAATTCATTTTCAATAGCTTTGCATTGGGCTTCTGTTGAAGCTGTTTTTTGTCGTTCAAGAGAGCGGGCAATAAGCTGATCTTTTTCAAAAAGTTCTTTTTCTTTTTGACCCAATTCTGCTTTAAGTTTTTCTTTTGTCTCTTGATCTTCGGCAAGCTGTTTTTCCCTTAAGCTTCTGGCCTTTTGAAGTGAGATTACTCTTTCTTCTTGAATGGAGATGTTTTTAAGATGAGAGCCGATTTTTTTATCAAGGCTTTGGACTTGGATTAGAAGGGCAAAGTGTTCAAGGATCATTTTGTATTTAACTTTTTGATAATGGTATCGAGATCTATTTCTGACGAAAACTTAAGACCGACTTGAAAGATGCCTGAAGCCACAACATCTGATGCAATGTTTTTGACGTAGGCGATGGTCCCTGTGAGATTCTCTTTGAGGTGAGAACTCCCGAGGGAAGTGATAGTTAAACGATCATTTTTTTTGAGTTCGCTTAAAGCTGGATTGATCGACTTGATGGCCACACCCGTGGAAGAGATATCAATTAATTGAGAGTGGAATTTTTGAGTTTCCATTTTAAAATTGCGGGTCTTGTGATTTAGAAGATCAGCTTTGATATTTTGATCGTCAAAGGAAATACGTTGGTTTGTACGAAGATTGATGATGGTGATGGTTGTTGGTAACTTCACATTCAGATAATGTGGACGTGAAATGATTCCTTTGCTTGTTAAAAAAGAGATGTTCTTATTTTGATTTTGGATGAGAATATTAGTTCCCTCGAAATTTGGAAATAAAGTCTTGGAATCCGAAGGGCGCAAAATAAGTTCATGGGCAAAAGGATTCACCAAAGCCAGATGGGCTTGGATTTTTTCCTTACCGTTTTCGCTGCTAACTTTTATATTAGCTTCAAAAATTTTGAGTTTATCGAGAAAATTAATAATGGCATCGAAACCTTCAATTTTCTCTTCTGAGTTGAGTAATTGGAGCTTGGTGTTGGAGCAATTTGTCATTTCAATCCTTGTCATCCTAGACTATGATGATAGATGGAAATTCGCAATCATTTATTCGAAAAGAGATAAAAAAATATGAGAGGAAATAGTTTTGGACAACTTCTAACTGTAACTACTTTTGGGGAATCACATGGAGAATCCTTAGGAGTCATCTTAGATGGAGTCCCAGCTGGTCTTGATTTTTCTGCTGCCAATCTGCAAGCTTGTCTTGATAAACGCCGTCCTGGTCGCCTGGCCGGAACAAGTGAAAGACAAGAGTTAGATCAGTTTGAACTTCTTTCTGGAATTTATGAAGGCAAAACCTTAGGTACTCCCATTGGGGTGATCGTTCGCAATCACGATGCACGTTCAAAAGATTATGATTTTTCCAAAACTGAAAATCGAGTGGGTCATGCAGATCTGACAACTATGATGAAGTTTGGGATACGTGATCCTCGTGGCGGAGGAAGGGCAAGTGGAAGAGAAACTGTTGCTCGCGTGATTGCTGGTTACTTTGCTTCACTCATTCTTCCTCAAGTTGATATTCGTATACAAAGTTTGCAGTTGGGCGAACTTAAAAGTATTGATCATACAAAAGAACAAAAAACTTTTGGGGCATATGGCTTCCCAACGGAAGGGCAAAATGAAGAGGCTTCACATTATTTGAGTGAGCTTCGAAGCCAAGGTGAATCTGTTGGTTGCCGCTTAGGGGTGAGAGTTTTAAATTGCCCTGAAGCCCTAGGCGAGCCCGTCTTCGATAAGCTTAAAGCAGATTTGGCCCACGGCTTACTTTCTATTGGTGGATGTATGAGTTTTTCTTTAGGAGCGGGAGAAGAATTTGCTTCTATGCGCGGAAGCGAAATTGGTCAAAGACACGAACTTTTTGGTGGTATTGAAGGTGGGATCAGTACCGGTCAAGATCTCTATATGGAATTGACCTTTAAACCAACTTCTACAGTAGGTGAAAAGGCCAAGCAAGGACGTCACGATGCCTGTTTAGCTCCAAGGGTTTTTCCGGTTGTTGAAGCGATGGTACGTTTAGTGCTTGCTGATCAGTATTTACGTCAGCAGGCGTTTAAGGTTTCCTAAGATGAAAACGAAAATACGCAGATCTTCCCTCAAAGAAATTTGCCAAGCTATTTCCAAATTTGAAACAGACACAGTTCTTTTGGTTGTCGATCAGAAGGTTCAAAAACTATACGGAAAAAAAATCAAAATAAAAGGGAAGAGAGTTTTGACTTGGGTTGCCCCTCAAGGAGAAAAAGCTAAAACTTTTAATCAGTATGGAAAGTGTCTTGAGTATTTTCTTTCTCAAGGAATTCATCGTAAAGCTCATCTGCTGGCCATTGGGGGAGGGGGGACTAGTGATCTTGCGGGATTTGTCGCTTCAACTTTGCTACGTGGTATCAGTTGGAGTGTGATTCCTACGACTTTGCTTGCCATGGTTGATGCTAGCATTGGTGGAAAAACAGGCATTAATTCCCAAAGTTGTAAAAATCAAATTGGGACTTTTCATTTCCCAGAAAATATTTGGTTAGATTTTCAGTTTTTAAAAACTCTTTCTGAAGAAGAGTTAGTCAGTGGGAAAGGGGAAATTTTAAAATATAGTTTCCTTTCAAAAGAGATTGGAAACTTTGTTGATAAAAAAGGCTTTCAATTGGATCTTATTGAAGCCTGCGCAGAATTAAAATTAAAATTAGTTAAAGAAGATCCCTTTGAAACGAAGGGGAAGCGTATCGTTTTAAATCTAGGACATAGTCTGGGACATGCTTTTGAAAATTTGTGGAAACTTCCCCACGGTATTGCTGTCGCTTGTGGAATTGGTGAAATTCTGCGCCTATTCGATAGGGATGATCAAGTTGAAATTTGGCACAAACGTATGCTCGCTCTGGGCTTTGATATCTCGATGGAGCGCTTGACTCTTAAAGATGTCAAAAAGCTTCTTGCCCTTATGCAAAATGATAAGAAAAAAGGGGCAGGAGACTTTTTAACTCTGATCGTTCCAAGTTCTAAAAACATTTTAATTAAGGATGTTTCTTTTAAAGACTTGGAAGAAAATTTTAAAGACCTACACGGCCACACATGAACGTTGTCGTAACGCCCTCTCCTTTTGCTAAGACCATCAAGATTCCGACCTCTAAGTCGTATGCCAATCGTTTATTGATTTTGGCCGCCCTTTATCCCGAGAATTTCATTCTTCGTGACGTTAATTTATGTGAGGATGTTGCTTACCTTGTGAGCGCTTTGGAAAAGATTGGGATTGAGATTGAAAAAAAGCAAGATCAACTGATTGTGAAAGGGACTTTCCCTGATTGTGAGGGGAATGATCTTTGCGCTAGGACTTTGGACTTGGGAGATGGGGGAACGACGGTGCGTTTTATCCTTCCTTTTCTCTGTTTGGGAAAAAGACCCTATCGGCTCAAATTAGGTGAGCAAATTAAAAAGAGACCTTTAGATTCCTTGATTCAAACGCTTAAAAAATTAGGGGCGTCTCTTTCTTGGGAAGATGATTTTCTCTGTGTACAGGGACCGATCAAAAATCTTCCAGAGAACATAGTCGTTGATACGACAGAAACTTCTCAGTTTGCAACTTCTCTCGCTCTTGCTTTTTCGCATTTTTCCACTCAAATCCAAATGCCTTCAGAGGGCCCTGCTTATAGCTATTTCGCTTTAACTTTAGAAATTATAGAGAAAGTTAAAAAAGGTCAGAGAGATTTTAATCTTCCTGCTGACTTTAGCTCTCTTGCTTACCCTTTGGCCCTGGCTGCGGTTAAAGGAGAGGTTTGCGTTTCTAATTGTTTTGCCAAAGATTTCTATCAAGCTGACTCTGTTTTACTCGATATATTTACTCGGATGAATGTTTGTTTTTCTTGGACGGAAAAGGGTCTTGTTTGTCGGCAAACTTCTCATCTGAAGGCCTTTGAGCAAGATTGTCAGAATTGTCAGGACCTTGTTCCTGTTTTGGCTTACCTTGCTTCCTTCGCTCAAGGGGTCACTCTTCTTAGCGGTCTTAAAAATTTACGCCATAAAGAAATTGATCGTATAAAGGGAATCACCACTATTCTTGATCTTTTTTCTGTGCCATGGCGTTTTGATGAGCAAAGTTTTTCACTCTACATTACTGGAGGAAAAAGCTGCGCTCCCTTTGTTCAATGGAAATCTCTCCCTGATCATCGTATGATCATGATGATTTATTTATTTATGCGTTCATTAAATGGGGGAGAGATCCTTGAAGCCCAATATGTGGCAAAGTCATTCCCTACATTTTTTGAAGTGATGAATCCTTAGGGAGCTGTCATGAAAATTTTGATTTTATTGCTCCTCCTTTGTTGGGGGAGTTGTGTTTGGGCGGCCACTTTTATTGGAGATGTACTTAAAATACGTGGCGAGGTGTTGATCACTCATACTGGCCAATCACAAGGGCAAAGCTTAAAAGAAAAAGATCAGCTTTTTGAAGGTGACGTTTTAAAAACTGAAAAAAATTCTTTTGTTCGCGTGAAGCTTCTTGATGACACCATACTAAGTATTGGTCCTGAAAGTTCTTTTGTGTTTGAAAAAATTGGGTTGGAATCAGAAAAACGTGACAATCTTTATAATCTGACGGTTGGGCAACTTCGTGCCCATGTTCAGAAAAAAGCTAAAGAAGGCGAGAAGATTATTTTTAAATCGGGAACGGTCCCACTTGGAGTGAGAGGCACTGAATTTTTAACTTCTGTATTAAAGGGAGAAAAATTAAGTACTGATGCTCTTGTGTTAAGTGGAAAGATTGATGCCGCAGGGACTGCGCTGACACCTGGTCAGATGTTTAATAGCGAAAAAGGAATTTGGAAAACTTTAAGCGCGGATGAATTAAAGGCCATTAAAGATAATGGAGAAGCTTTTATTCCTGAATCACTTCTGAAAGGAGGAGTGAATTTACTCTCTGCGGTTGGCGGAGCTTTAGTAGGAGCAGCTTCTTCTGCACTTACAAGCGATGCTTTAAGTTCAGCAGCTCCTGGCCCTGCTCAAACAGCTACAGTCACAATTATTGAAAAGCATATTGTCGAAGTTGTGAAAGTCAAAGATGTTGAACTTCCTTGGGATATTAAAGACGCCATTAAAAACCGTGAAAAATTGAAAATTGAAAATCGTTGTTATTTTTGGGAATACAAAATACTTCCCGGCTCCTATGTGCCTCAACGTTTTAGAAGAGAGCGTGATTGTGACGATTATCAGGAGGGCAGATGAAAATTCTCCTTTGTTTGACAGTACTTTTTCTTGTAACTTCTTGTGCTTCAGGGCCAACTAAAGATGTCTGTTCTGTTACAAAGCATGATGATGATGAACTTTATCAAGTGAATATCAATGGTAAGCCTATCAATAAACTATGGTATCTCAAAGATGATACGACCGATATTTGGGATATGCTGGCGAGGGACAACAAATGCATGAAGAGAAACTAAGAACCCTTTTAGTTGATGATGAAGCTCCCATACGAAATATCCTTGTTGATATTTTAGAGGGAATGCCCCTCGATATCGTTGAGGCAACTGATGGGACAGATGCTTGGGAGATTTTCCAAAAAGAAAAAATTGATCTTGTGATTACTGATATTCATATGCCCAAGATGAATGGCTTAGTGTTCGCTGAAAAAGTTATACAAAAAAATTATTCTGTCCCTGTTTTAATGATCACTGCTTTCGATGATAGGGATCGTATTTTGAAGGCCTTACAAATCGGTGTCTATGATTTTATTTCCAAACCGGTTGTTGACGAGTTTTTGATCGATCGTGTTCAACGAGCAATTGATAAGCGTCGTTTAGTAAAAGCTGAATCTCAAATTATCGATATTTTGCACGAAATGATGGGAATTCCCATTGAGCAATGCTTGGAACGTATGAGTTTACAAGAACGCCTTGAATATATTCAAGAGCTTGTCACTGTCGTTTCCATTAAGAGAGAAAGAGAAGCGCATGGCAGACGCTGAGAAAATTAAAGTACTGGTTCTTCATCCCTTAGAGGTGATGAATGATTTAGTGCGCTTTCTTTTAGAAAGTGAATTCAATTTTGAGGTGCTTACTTGTCAAAGTCTTGTAGAGGCTAAAAATTCGCTCGCCTCATTTGTTCCTCAGGTCGTTGTTTGTGCAGCTCAAAACACTGATGGGAATGGATATAGTTTGTTCAAAGACTTAGTAGATAATCAAAAATTAATTCCTTTCATTTTGATTGATAATAACAATGAAGGTGCTCCTTCTGTTTATAAAAATGTGATGATTAAAACTTTTCTTAAAGAAGATAAGTTACTTGAAGATTTGAATCAGACGATGTCTGAAATCTTTTCGATCAACATTCAAGATAAGCCAGAAGAATGGACCAAAGTTTCTCTAGAGCCTTTGACTCGCTTTGAAGGGTTACCTGAAGATATTTTTATTCAACTCAAAACCGGACGTATTCTTAAGCTTTTTCGTCAGGGTGATAATGTGAATGCTGATGATGTCGAGCGCTATAAGAAAAAAGGGGTTTCCAACCTTTACTTACGACGTCAGGCCTTTCATTGGTTACTCCGTCAAATCGATCTCGTTCTCCCTAGT
>JACCEE010261351.1_pt1 | contig 13615 bp, 10 predicted proteins | sample 7449931 | NCBI WGS metagenome assembly JACCEE01 (sample SAMN15323457, study PRJNA562643) | freshwater metagenome | isolation source: river surface water | place: USA:Blue River Watershed | collected 2017-08-19 | reverse complement strand
GCTGGAGATCAATTTAGTTATCAAATCAGCGACGGCAACGGTGGATTCAGTTCGGCGACGGTGAAAATTGAGGTCAACGTGGTAAATCAGCCATTACAACCCCCAATTGTTTCTCTGCCAGATCGTGTTGAAACAGTGATTGAAAACGGGCAAACCGTTGTTGTATCGGTTTTACAGCCTGAACAATTGAATAATTTTGCTTTAAATAGTTTGCAGATCGTTGGTACGAATCAACCCGGCGAAGATCTGGCAATTGATACTCAAGGCATTTGGATAATTAATTCATCTCAAGGTGAAATTATTTTTAAACCAAATGCTAATTTTGAAGGAAATCCCGATCCAATTCAATATATTATTAAAACAAATACCGGTCTAATTAATCAATCAGTTATCCGAATTGAATATACACAACCTTTTTCAATAAATAGTGGAATTTTAACTTCAACTATTACTAATTCTAATTCCTTTATAGGCGATTCAACAACCAAATTGATTGGAGAATCTTTTGTGAATAATTTTGTACAGAATACGGCTCTGAATATAAAAAATGGACAAAATTATTATCATGAATATCAACTCACGCCTTTATATGAAGTCAATTACAATTCAATTCTTGATCCTAGTATTAATCCGGTATCGATGTCTGGAGAATTGCGAGATCAATTCGCCGATGAAGGTAAATTGATTTATACCGTTTCAGATAAATTTAAACATACTAATCCGAGTATTCCATTAAAATTTCATGCAGCTCTGCCCAATGGAACTGCGTTGCCAGAATATGTGAAATTCGATCAAAAAACTGGGCAATTTATTTTTGATGCTGAACAAGCGAGATCGCAAGGCGCGAAAAGTGTATTAATTCGCGTAGTGGCGGCTGATCCGTTGAATAATCAGGTTTCCAGCGTCTTTGAAACACGGTTTGATCATCCCAGTTTAGGCAAAAATCCGATTAAATTAAACGGATTATTAGCCAATCAAAAATTAACTAAAGGGCAACGTCATTATGTGATTCCTTCCAATGCGTTTACTCATAACAATCCTAATGAAACCTTGACTTATCAAGCGAATGTAGCGAATGGTTCGGCTTTGCCAGATTGCGTACGTTTTAATGAAAAAACGCATAGTTTTGATTTTGATGCAGATTATGCCCAAAAATTAGGCATTAAAAAATTAACCTTAAAACTCACGGCTAAAGATTCTCAAAAGCATCAGGCTTCAACGAACTTTGTCATTGATTTTACCAATAGAGCTGCTGACACTGAACAGACCTCATTACCTGAAAATTCAACGGTTCAAGAAAACTCGAAATCGACTTCTGAACCACAACAATCTTCTGAGCGTGAAATGGATAGATTTTTAGCTTTATTGGCGCAAAATCCCTCTTCGACAAAACCACAAACTCAATCAGTAGAAACTTCTTCAATAAATGAGCGACAAACTTTAACACATCAAATTCATCGAGCCGGTTTTTTTGGTTATCAACAAACTAAACAACAATTAATTGCTGATTTTATCAGTTTATTTTCTAGAAATAGTTAAATGGATTTATTAATTTTCCGAAAATAATTGGCGTTTATACTATAATTAATAAATAATTAATTTACATTAATAATTCCCTGTTTTTCATCCTTATAAAAATAACTTTTCATTACGATTTGAGAGTTGATATGAAATACAATAAACCGATTATTTGTTCATTATTAGTGATGCAATTAATCAGTGGTTGTGGTGTAAAACCTAAACCCTTATCGATAGAAGAAATTGCAGATTCTGCTTTAACAGATATTCATGCAATTTATCAATCCCAAGAAAATTTAACGCAGAATTTAACCTTATCCGAAGCAATGGCCAGGGCTTTAAAATATAATTTAGATAATCGAGTTAAATTAATGGAACAAGCGGTTGCGCATAAAAGTGTAGAAATGGCGCAAATGGATATGTTGCCAATGGTCGGTATTTCTGCGGGATATTTAGATCGCAGTAATGTCGATGCTTCACAAAGTCGCGGCGTTCCAGATGGGAATATTTCTTTACGTCATTCAACAGCTCAAGATTTACGTCGTCAAAATGCCGATATTCGATTTACTTGGAATATTCTCGATTTTGGTGTGAGTTATGTGCAAGCAAAACAAAATGCCGATCGTTATTTAATTTCACAAAAAACGCGGCAGAAAGTCATGCTGAAATTATTACAACAAGTTCGTTCAGCTTATTGGCGCGCCCTTATTATGCAAAATATGGCTAAAGAAGTTGAAACGATTTTTGCGAAAGTAAATACCACTTTAAATGATTTAAAAGCGGTTCGTGAACAACAATTATATACCCCTTTATTTGCATTAAATGATATTCGTACTTTAATTGTCACAAAACAAGAATTAGCCAATATTCGGGATTCCATTAATATTGCGCATGTTGAATTAGCCAGTTTAATTAATGTGCCAGCGGGTAGTAAATTTACTTTAGAAATTAATTCAGATTTTGAAAAAATTCCGCCAATTTCTAATAATATTAATGAAATGGAATTAACCGCTTTATTAAATTCTAATGAATATACCACTGAGTTATATAATACTCGAATTGATCAAATGGAATCCCATAAAGCCTTGTTAAAAATGTTGCCCGGAATTGAATTTTCTTATTCAGGGAATTACGCTTCTAATTCTTATTTATGGAATAATTTATGGGGTGAAGCTGGAGTTCGTTTAGCCGGCGATTTAGTCAAATTATTAACGATTCCAGATACTTTGGAATATGGCGAAATTAGTCATCAATTAGCGATGTCGCGGCGATTAGCGGTGAATACGGCTGTGGTCGCTGGCGTACATTTAGCGTGGCAGAATTATAACAATTCCGTTGGACATTTACGTCAAGCAAGTTTTTTAAATACCATAGATAGTGAAATTGCCGCATTAACTCGTAATGCAGAACAAAATCGTTCTAGCAGTGAAGTCGAGGCAATTCAAAATGAATTTAAAGCGTTAGGTTCAAAAATGGCGCATTTATTATCATATGCAAAAGCACAAGATTCTTTTGGCGCGTTTTTGGTGAGTTTAGGCTCTAATCCAGTGCCGGATAATTATCAAACTTTATCGGTAGTCGAATTAGCTAAAACGTTATCGACTAAATATCAATTATGGGAAAATGGCAAATTAGAAATTATTAATCCCGAAGAAATGAAAAAACGAATCGCGCTTCAAGCTGAACAAAAAACGGCAAAATCTGGTTTTTGGAAATTTATCGATGAATTATAAAATTCTAATTTATACTACAATGATGGCTTTTCATGCAATCGTAAGTGCTGAAAATAAAAATCAATTTACTTATAGTAATTCTAATTTAACGAAAATTCAAAATAGTATTCGGGGACAATTACGCGCAAAACAATTTACCACTTTAGCGGCTGGTTTATCAGGACAATTAAAACAATTTAATGTGACTCGCGGTCAAATGGTGAATAAAGATCAACTGATTGCAATGACCGATTGCCAATTAGAACAAGCCGAAAAAAAAGTATTAGAAGCGAAATTATCTGCTGCCCAAAGTAAATTGCAAATTAATACCCAATTAGCGCAATATAAAAATATTAGTGATTTGGATTTAGTGTTAAGTAAAGCGGATGTGCAAATTCAACAAGCGGAATTAATTAAAATTGAAACCACTTTAGCTAAATGCGTGATTAATGCGCCGTTTAATGGTATTGTCACCGAAAAAATGGCACAAGCTTTTCAATATGTCAAAGAAGGCGAACCATTATTAGAATTAGTCGATACGCGGCATTTAGAAATAGAAATGGTAATTCCCTCAAAATGGTTATCCAGATTAGCTGTAGGAACGGTATTTAGTGTTCAATTAGATGAAATATCAACGCCAATTATGGCAAGAGTCAATCGTCATTTAGCGAGTATTGATCCGGTTAGTCAAACGATTCGAGTAATTGGTGAATTATTAAATCCGCCGGCAAATTTATTACCCGGAATGAGTGGCGATATTCATTTTTCTACGAGTCACTAAATGCAAAATGCAGCCGCTTTTGGATTAGCCGATTTATTATTATTGCAACAACAATTACGCAATAAATCGACTCTTAATGAATTAGGCTATTTTATTGTAAATGATAGCCAAAAGATTGCCCCTTATCAAATTGCAGTTTGGTATAGCCAATTTCGCGGTATTGAAAAAATAAGGGCGATTTCAGGATTACCCGCTCCGGTTAAAGAAGCTCCCTTTTTCATAATAACAACTAAATTATGCCAACGATTAAATCGGCAAAATTATTCACAACCTTATTTAATCCAACTCACTGATTTTGGCGATAAAAATCCGCGGTGGCCAGAATTATTCCCTGCGCAATTGTTATGGTTGCCATTAATGACAGTTGATCATCAATCTTTAGGTGGATTGTTATTAGCACGCGATTCTATTTGGCGTGAAGAGGAAATTCGTTTACTAGATTATTGGCGCGATGCTGTCGAACATTCAGTAGAATTATTATTTCATCAACGTCGATCTTGGTGGCATTATTTTGCCCAAATTAGATATAGTTTATTAGCATTATTTTGCATCATTGCACTTTTTGGATTGACAATTCCATTCCCCATTTCGGTATTAGCTCCGGCAGAAATCGTTGCAAAAAATCCCTTTATTATTCGTTCACCTTTAGAGGCTGTTATTGATAAAGTATGGGTAGAACCCAATCAATGGGTAAAGAAAAATACGTTATTAATCAGTTTAGATCAAGCCGCATTAAAATCTCGTTTAGATGTTGCAATGCAGGAATTAGAAATTGCTAAAGCAGAATATCGTCGTGCCGAACAAGCAGCGGTTATGGATAGAGAAGCAGCGAGTGAAATTCCGATGTTAGGTGCAAGAATTGAACAACATAATGCCGAAGTGAATTATGTGCGTACTTTATTAAAACGAAGTCAAATTCGCGCGCCTAAAGACGGAATTGTCATTATGCAAGATGTTTATGAATTAGAAGGTAAACCAATTAAATTAGGCGAGCGATTATTAACTCTAGCCCAACCGAATCAAGCTGAAATTGAAATTTGGTTAGCGGTAGGTGATAGTATTGAATTATCTGAACAAGCTGAAATCGAATTATTTTTAAATGTGAATCCCGAAACGCCTTATTTAAGTCAATTACGTTATGTTAATTTTCAAGCAGAAATGTCTCCTGAAGGAATTTTCGCTTTTAGAACTCGGGCGGATTTTATTGCGGGAGAAAATATACCTCGAATTGGTTTACGCGGTACCGCTAAATTATATGGACAATCAGAACCGTTATATTATTATTTATTTCGCCGACCTTGGGCAAGCGTTAGACAATGGCTAGGATGGTAATTCCGCGTTGTCGTCAAGAATTGGTATTATATCCCGCTGAGGCTGATTTAGACGGCGCGCCAGCATGGGTATTACACGATCCATTAAGTAATCGCCATTTTCGTTTAGGCGCATTAGAAGTCGATTTATTAGCGTGGTTAAATCAAGGGCAAGATATTGAAACGATTGCTCAATTAGCCAGTCTAAAATTGGGCACATCAATTACGATTAAACAAGTTGAAGAATTATTGACTTTTTTGCGCAATCAGCATTTAGTGATTGCAGATTCAATTCAAATTCAAACTTATCAAAAACAACAACAATTTATACAAGCGCAACAATCAATTATTAAACAATTAATTAAACATTATTTGTTTTTTCGTTTACCTTTATGGAAAGTTGATGATTTTCTAACGCAAACTTTAAAATATGTAACATGGTTATCTGCGCTGCCAATTCGGATTGGATTGATCATTTTATTAATTATGGCTTTATTTTTAACGTCGCGTCATTGGGACGAATTTAGCCATACTTTTTTACATTTTTTTAATCCCCAAGGCTTTATCGGATATGCAATTGCACTCGCTTCAGTTAAAATTTTTCACGAATTAGGACATGCTTATACCGCGAAAAAAATGGGCTGTACGGTACCAATTATTGGCATCGCTTTTATGGTCGGTTGGCCTGTTTTATATACCGATACCAGTGATGCGTGGAAATTAAATTCGGCTAAAAAACGATTAGCTATTAATTTCGCTGGAGTTGCGGTTGAATTATCAATTGCGATTTTAAGTTTATTGATATGGAATATGACTGAAGAAGGCTTAATTCATAGTTTAAGTTTTTTATTAGCAACCAGTACCTGGATAAATAGTTTATTGATTAATGGCAATCCTTTAATGCGTTTTGATGGTTATTATTTATTAGCCGATTATTTACGCATTCCAAATTTAGACAGTCGCGCAACCACATTAGGTCGTTGGTATTTACGCGAAAAATTATTTAATTTCGGATTTGAACCGCCAGAGCCTTTACGTTATCGATTGCTGATTTTTGCCTATTCAGTATGGTTATATCGTTTTATTTTATATTTAAGTATTGCCGCTTTAGTTTATTATTTTTTCTTTAAAGTTTTAGGCATTATTTTATTTGCTATTGAAGTGATTTATTTTTTAATTCGCCCATTTTATAATGAAGCGAAAATGTGGATAAAATTATTACCTTTTATGCGGTGGAATTTAGCAACAATTCGTAGTTTGAGTGTATTAATTCTGTTATTAAGTTTAGGATTTATGCCTTGGTATAGTTCAATCACAGCACCGGCTTATCTTAAAGCGCATTATATTCCGATTTATACCCCGGTTGCTGCACAAATTAAATCGATTAAGGTTCATAATTTTGATTCTGTTATGTCAGGTCAAATCTTAATTGAATTAACCTCTCCAGAATTAAATTATGAATTTAAACAATTACAACAACGATATAATGATTTGAGTTGGCAAAGAAGCACTTTGGGATTTGCCCCTGAATTGCGCAAACAAGCGTTAATTGTGAATAGTGAATTATTGACGCAAAAACAACGTTTATCTGATTTGCAACAACAATTAAAACAATTAAAAATTACCGCTAATGAATCTGCAACGGTGATAGATATGAATCCGGATATTCGGGTGGGCGATTGGATAGCGACAGCCACGCCTTTATTGGCTTTAATTAAGTTTAAACAGTCAATTATCATTGGATATGTTGCTGAAGATTCGTTAAATCGAATTAAAATTGGAGAAGCAGCTCGTTTTTATCCAGAAAAGGGTTATTTTGCGCCCATTTCTGCAAAAGTTATCCATATTGAACCGTTAGCGATTCGGAATGTAGAAACCTTATATCCAGCTTCTTTATTTGGTGGGGATTTAGCAGTACGTCAAAGTAAAACCGAAGAATTAATTCCGGTAACTAGCACTTATCGAATTCAATTACAATTATTAGAACAGCCGCCTTTATTTCAGCGAGTGATGCGAGGGAATGTGGTAATTCAAGGAGAAAAAACTTCTTTTTATCAACGAGTTAAACGGCAACTAATACAATTATTCAGAAGAGAATCTGGATTTTAGTTGTATTAAAAATAAGCAAGTTATTTAATCATGATTATTTCAGTTCATTTACCCAAAACGGCGGGAATTAGTTTTTTAAGAGCTTTAGAATATCATTTTAAAGCTCAATTACATAAAGATTATGCAGATATGCCAATTAATACGCCGGTATTAATTCGCAATCGTTTAGCATTACAAGCCAGTTTAAATTGGCAAACGCAATTGAATAAAGATATTGCTTGTATTCATGGGCATTTTATGCCATTAAAATATTTACTTTATCAAATTGAACACCCCTGTTATTTTATAACGTGGATGCGTCATCCGGTTGATCGATTAATCTCACATTATCATTTTTGGAATCGTAATGTACATGATAATATTGGTGCGTTACATAGAAAAGTTATTGAGGAACGTTGGAGTTTAGAACAATTTGCTTTTAGTAAAGAAATGCGTAATTTGTATACGCAATTTTTATGGGGATTTCCTTTAGAACAATTTGATTTTATCGGAATTACCGAATTTTATTCTGAAGACTTTATTTATTTTACCCAACAATTTTTAGGACAACCTATTCCCGAGTTTAATGAAAATCGTAATGTAACCGCAGAGGCTGAAGGTAAAAATAAAAGTCATTATTTAATTGATGAGCTATTTAGAAAAGCGATTGCAGATTATCATCAAAAAGATATGGAGTTATATACTAGAGCTTTAGCTAAACGTCAATTAAGATTATTAACTTCAAATTTAAATTAAATTGTTTAAACTAATTGATTTTTAATTAAATATTGTTTGATTTGTTGATGAATTGATATTTTTGACATCGAAGCATAAACACTAGGATGATCAATTGAATAAATTTGTACCGGTTCTTCTTTACCTTTGGGGTAACATAAGCCTAAATCAATACAATTCCAATTCTTTGTTAAAGTGTGTTTAATAGAATCGGTAAAAATTAAATTATAAGCATATTCTCGGGTTAATGATTCCAAACGTGAAGCGATATTTACCGCATCGCCTAATAAAGTATAATCCTTTTTTAATTCTGATCCCATATTGCATTGAATCACTTGTCCTTGTGCAATACCTATACCGGCATATAAAATTTTATTTAAATGATTATCCGCTGCTTTTTCTCGCCATTGTTGCAATTCATTTAAAATAGCTAAGGCTGCACTAATCGCTTGATCACTGTGTTCAGCGTCAAAATGTGACATCACGCAATCACCAATAAATTTAGACACTTCGCCACCGTGTTGATGAATAATTCGACTACATAAACTAAAATATTGATTCACTAAAGCCATTACGTTTTCAATAGGGATTTTTTCCACAAGCGTAGAAAAAGCTTGAATATCGCTAAATAAAATAATTTTTTGACTGACTTTAGGCTCAATAGTTAAAGGATTAATTCCTGAATTAATCAAATTAAAAATTGTGGGTTGGGTATAAATTTTTAAAACACTATACGATTCAATAATATTATCGAGTAGCATTTTTAACGGTTTAATAAAAATATCGTTTTCAGATTCTAAACGAATGGTTTTCATTGACCATTCCAAAAAAACCCGTTCGCTAATATTTTCTTCATTTTTTAAACATAAAACTTCAGTATGTCGAGGATCGCGCTGAATTTTGGCATACAATTGATCCACCGCAATTTTTGGACCTTCTAAAATTTGAAAAAATAATCCATGCGCATACATTAATACACCGTGAATATCAGCACGACGATTATTATATTGTGAAATTGCTCCAATTGTTTGCATTTCTTCGTCAGAAATAGGATAAATACTTTTGCTAATGTAAGTCAGTCTTTTCATAATATTTCTGCTAATAAATTCAAGAATAATTGGTTTTTAATAAGGAAAATAAATTAAGTCGTTAAATCAATTTCATCTAAATAATTTTTGATATATTTAGGCAAATGATCAGCCGGATATTTTTGTAAAGTAATTGGATCATTAATAGAATATATTTTAACACCTTCCTCTTTACCTTTTGGATAACACAATCCTAAATCAACATATTGCCAATTGTGAGAGAGTTGTTGTTTGAGTCGCTGATTAAAAATTAAATGATAAGGCATTTCTCGGGTTAACGATTCTAAACGCGAGGCAATATTCACGGCATCACCTAGCAAAGTGAAATCTTTTTTTAATTCTGATCCCATATTACATTGAATAACTAATCCTTGGGCTAATCCAATACCGCTATATAACACCCGATCTAGGCTATTTCTATTTGCAGAATAACGTAAATTGTGTAATTGATTTAAGATTGATAAAGCGGCTTGAATTGCATTATCCGCATATTCAATATCGAAATAAGACATGACGCAATCTCCGATAAATTTACACACTTCACCATGATATTGATGAATAGTTTGTGTACAAATACTGAAATAACAATTTACTAAAGATTCTACTTCTGTTATAGGTCTTTTTTCGACAAAAGTTGAAAATGAGCGAATATCACTAAACATAATAATTTTTTCAACAGCTTGTGATTCAACTTTTAAAGGATTTACTCCTGAATGCATCATTTGCATAAAAGCAGGTTGCGTATAAGTTTTTAAAATATCATATGATTCAAATATGGTATCTAATAACAATTTCATGGGTTTGATTAATGAAGCCGTTTGTTGTTCATTTTCCATCATTGTCATTGACCAATCTGCAAAATATTTTTCGGTAATATTTTCTTCATTACGAATACAAAGCACTTCAGTATGTCGCTGATCGCGTTTAATTTTAGCGAATACTTGATCAACAATTGCTTTTTTACCTTCCATAATTTGAAAAAACATTCCGTGAGAATACAGCAACAAACCATTAATACCTACATTTCGATTATTTCTTTTTGAGATATTGCGAATTTTATCAATATCGTCCTCAGTCATTGCAAAGCTACAGCGACTGATATAAACCAACCTTTTCATAACATTTTTCCTCTGGAGTCGTAAGTATTATAATTATTTGAGAAGAATTAAAGAGCTAAATTACAGTCACCATTAAAGCGAAAATAAATAATATAATCACAATAAAGGTTAATTTAGTTCGATTAGGCGTATTTTTTTTTAGGTTAATCAATTCTTGTTGTAAAGCTTGTTGTTTATTATTCGCTTGCCAAATCGCTTTTAAATGTCCGGCTAAAGAATGTTTATCGATTTCCGCTTGTTGTTCGGCTAATAATTGATCCAATTGCGAATAAAAACAGTGACATTTAGGACAAGTTAATTCTTCAGCAATTCTTTTTTGACCGCATTGTGGACAGTGATTCATCATAAAAAATCCTTTGCGTAAAACTTATGTATTAAAAATGATAAAGCAAGATAGAAAAATGCAATGTTTATTGAATAAATTAGGCAGATAAATATTGCCATTGTTGATTAATCAAACCTTGTAACGGACGATAATGAATTTTGTAAGCCATTTTTTGACAATGTTCAATCCAAAACCCTAAATAAACATAATCTAATGCTAATTGTTTAGCATAATGAATTTGCCATAATATGGCATACATTCCTAAACTATATTGACTAAACTGTGGATGAAAAAAAGTATAAACTGCGGATAAAGCATTTGGCAATTGATCAATCACCGCCACCGCAATTAACGTAGATTCGCGCCAAAATTCAACCAAAATTGTATCACACCACTCACTATGAAAAAATTGCCAATATTCTTCCGCTTGATGATATTGCATTGATCCTTGATGATGACGCTGTTGTTGATAATATTGATATAATTCAAAATGTTGCGGATCAAAAATCATCGGTTTAATTTTAACTTGAGTGTGTTGATTTTTACGTTGACAACGACGTTGTTGTCGATTGCAATGAAATTCGCTGACCGGAACTCGCACCGGTACACAGGCACTGCAATGACTACAATAAGGGCTGTAAACTTCATTGCCACTGCGTCTAAATCCTTGAGTAAGCAAGTAATTATACAACTGTGTAGTCATCGGTATGGACGGATCAACCACCGCCACTTGCGCTTGTTGTGTGGTTAAATAACTGCAATTATACGGAGGCGTGAGGAATAAGGATAATTTTTCCATTATAACCACGCCTCGGTTGTTAGCGATAAATCACGATATTGCATTAATAAATGATTAAATTTATGTCGTGATAAATTAATTGCTCCTAAACTGTGTAAATGTGCTGAAGGAATTTGACAATCCATTAATTGATAATTCCATAAAGAAAGTTGTTGCATTAATTTAACCAAAACAACTTTAGACGCATCCGTTTGACGATGAAACATCGATTCACCAAAAAAAATTTGTCCTAATCCAATACCATAAAGTCCAGCAATTAATTCACCGTCGCACCATATTTCGGCGGAATGGGCAAGTTTAAGTTGATGTAATCGATGATAAGCCTGTTTCATTTCCGAAGTAATCCAAGTATCCGCCGTATAATCTCGGGGTTCAGAACAGGCTTGAACCACCGCCTCAAAAGCTTGATCCCAAGTAAATTGCCAATGCGGTTGTCGTAATCGCCGCGCCAAACGAGTTGAAATTGTTAAATTTTGGGGAAACAAAATACAGCGCGGATCGGGTGACCACCACAAAATCGGTTGGTCTGCGCTAAACCAAGGAAAAATTCCGTGATAATAAGCGTTAATTAATCTAGCGGGCGATAAACATCCGCCAACAGCTAATAATCCATTCGGTTCAACTAAAGCTGAAGCAATATCAGGAAAAGGTTGTTCAGGATAATTGGGATTTAATAGATTCAGTTTCAAAATAATCGTTGATTCAAAATTAAAAGATTAATGATTAAATAATTAATCGAATATTATCGAATATTATTAAATCTCCTTAGCCGACTTTAAAAAAGGGGGAACTTTATCATTTTTATTATTATTCTAACAAATTTTCTTGATTAAATTGTTGTTGAGCTTTTTTCAACACTTCCGCAGGATTCGGCAATTCTAATCGTTTGCCATTTAACAATTCTTCAACCGAGATAACAAGCATTTTAGGATAATGATTACCGGTTAATTGATTATGATAAAAACCGTATTTTTTGCTGTCTCTCACTAAATTAGGCATAGAATAAAGCGTTAATAAAATACCACATGCAGCATTTTCTCTAACTAATACCCCACTCAATGCGTCAATCGTTTCATCTGGGTCTAATTTTTTACCTGATTTCACACTGAATAAAACTTTTTTATTTTCGATATTGCCATTTTCATAACTGTGCATTATATATAAGACTCCATCAATACCGCCGTCTTTGCCTTTCTTTTCATTAATAATGGCTTTATTATTGGAATAAGTTAAAACAAACCATTTTTCAAATTCTTTTCGTACTCGATCATCTTTTTTATTAGCTAAAGAAATTGCACTATCAAAATCTTTGGGAATGCCATTTAATTCAATAGTATTTAAATTAAAATTTTTGCCTTTTTGATCTTCTAATCGTTTTATAATTAACGAAATACTTTGATAAGTAATATCAATGCCAATCCAATTACGATTTAATTTTTCAGCAACGGCAATTGTTGTGCCACAACCACAATAGGCATCTAATACAATATCGCCTTCATTTGAACTGGCTTTAATAATCCGTTCTAATAAGGCTTCAGGTTTTTGGGTGGGATAACCCATTCGTTCTTTTGCTGTATTAGTTAAAATTGGAATTTGCCACCAATCAAAAGGAATCCGCCCTAATTCATGCTTTCTTTTATAAGCCTTACCATTAATAATTTTATGTTCGACTTTTTCAGGTGAGGAATATTTTTCTCTTACTAAATCAACATTAAAAGTAAAATGCTGTTGTGATTTTCTATATAAAAATATAACATCATGTTTTTTTGAAAAATGTGATTTACTCGCACCACCTGAGCCATAACACCAAGTAATTTCATTAACATAATCACCACCTTTTACACAAAAAATAGCATCAATAATTAATTTCAAATAATGGCTTGCCGTGGGATCACAATGTAAATAAAAACTGCCGGTGGGTTTTAATACGCGGTGAATTTCAGCAATACGCAATGTCATACTCACTAAATAAGCGAGTAATGAACCTTTTTTTAAAACTTTTTCTAATCCTGTTATTAAATCAATACTTTGTTCAGTAAATACACCGTGATAATTGGTTTTAATTTCCATTAAACCTAATTCAGCGTAATTGTCCCATTCCCAAGTATCCATAAATGCTTGCGCTTGGGCTTTATCTTCTT
>JACCEE012693124.1_pt1 | contig 13618 bp, 13 predicted proteins | sample 7449931 | NCBI WGS metagenome assembly JACCEE01 (sample SAMN15323457, study PRJNA562643) | freshwater metagenome | isolation source: river surface water | place: USA:Blue River Watershed | collected 2017-08-19 | reverse complement strand
GTCTCGTTGACCATCTGGCGCACCTGCTGCTCGTTCATGCCGGTAAACAGATAGAGCACCCAGGGATAAGCCACCGAAACGTCGAAGGTGTCACCGATCGCCTCGTACATGTAGCGCGTCTTGGTCACGAAGTTGGTGTAGTGCGGATTCTTCTTCACCTCTTCGAGCGACAACTTGCCCTTCATCCCCTTGTAATTGTTGTAGATCCAAGTGTAGCTCTCGACCGCGTCCGGCACCACCAAGTCAATATTGACAGGCTCGCCAGCTGCATTGTTGTAATCCTTGACGAAATTGCCCTTCGGTACCTCCATGCGCAACGCCTTGTCCATCTGAGCCGGCGTCATCGCGAAGCGCAGGTTTTCAAGCTGATAGATGAAGGTCGCTTCCTCGACATCAAGGAAAACCATGGTGTTGTCCCAGTCGAACACCGCGTAAGGTGGCTTGGCTGGGTTGTAGTTGGGACCGCCCTTGCCATAGGTGGCAAGGAATTTTTCGATCTGGGCCTTGTTGAATCCATCCCAGCTGCGATCGGCCAGTTTCACGGCCTGCTGCGTTTGGTCCGACGACGCTGCACCGGGCTGCGAACCGGTGGTGCATCCACCGACGAGTGCAGCACATAGGGCGGCAATGACCAGTAACGCAGGCTTCTGTTTCATCTTTTCTCTCCTTGATTTCTACTGACAGACAAAATGGGAAATACCTACTTGCACCAAATTTCAGCATATCCCCCTCGGCTCCAATTGTCACCGCCAAAATCACCTGAGAAGGGCCTTCTTTGCCGCAGCCCGACGGGTAAAAATCCTGACCGGATCTGACCTTTACATTTCGCGATATCCGTCTACACTGCAAATGGCATCCGTAAAATATGGGACTGCCGAATATCCAATAACACGGGAGATAACGCACATGAAAAAACGTCTGTTCCATACCTTGATTGCCGGGTTCATGCTGGCCTCGACGGCCATGATGTCCACCCTGACGCTGGCACAAAGCACCATCGACAACAGCGCGCTGACGCGAGAAGAATTCAGGGCACACAAAGCCACGTACGGTCTGGTCTACACGCTACCCAAGGACGCGACCGACGTGCTCGACAACAAAATCAACGGCTTTCTCAAGCAACGCCTGATCGAACTCGGGTTGGTCACCGAAGCGACGACGCCCAACATTCCGCATGTCACCGTGGTTCATGTGCACAGTGCCGACCCGTCGACGCCCGGGAAGATGCTCAAAGCGATGCCGCCATTGCCACCAGTCATCAACCTGACCCTGAAGAACTTCTACACCACCGAGCAAGCCAAGGATGCGGGGCGTCCATGGTGGCTGGACCTTGGCATCGTCAAGAGCGGGAAGGGTTTCGAAGACATGATGGCGTTCAATACGGTTGCGACGGCCGCCCTCACACCCTTGCGCGATGGACCTCTGCCGCGATGCACGGGCCCGGCGTATGCACGCATGAGCGATGCCGCCAAGGATCTGGTGAAGAGCGTCGGGGTCAGTGGCGTGAATATCGTTCGCGACGGCAAGGAACTGAGGTCGCATAACCCGCACAACACCCTTGTCTACAGCATGACGATGTTCGACAAGAACCTTCAGGCGTCGATGAAGCAGGTCGCGGACAACTTCAACACGATTCTTCCGGATGGCATCACGACATCGTTCAAGACCGTTTCCATCGTTGAAATCGGGTTCGCCGGAAACGTGTTGCGCGAAATCTACCGGATCGATCTTGAAAACGGCAACGTTCTGGACGTGAAGAGCGGCAAGATACTGCCCGCTGCCAAGCGCTAGAAGCGTTCTCCGCAGTTGCTCCGCAAGGAGCAATTGCGCACGCCGCGTCCCTGGGCCGGGCCGGGCCGGGCAGCTTCCGGTCGCGCCAATATTTGCTCACGGATGCCATTGATCCTGTAGCTGGGATTGCTAGAATCCCCACCACCCCAACCCAGTGGAGAATTCCAGCATGAACCTGTCCGCGAAACATGCAGCCTTGGCCACCGCTTGCTGCCTGATGCTTGGTTCCGTTGCTGCCGCAGACCTCAATCCGGCCGGCGATATCAAGGCTCAGGCCGAGAAGTTCGTCAAAGTCGATAATCCGGAATACCTGCCGGCCATCAAGCGCGTTGTGATCACCAGCTACATGGTCGACTTCATCACCGAACTGAAATACAGCAAGTCGCTTAGCGGCCTGGAGGCGATGATCGGCGCCGATTCGGACGTCACGATCACAAGCTGGTAGGCAGCAACAACGAGCAATTCCAGTCGATTACCGATAAGTTCTACAACCAGACGGTCGAACAGCTCAAGGCGCAGGGGGTTGATGTCGTCATCAGGGAAGAACTCGCAGCGCTGCCCGAATACGCCGAACTCGTCGCCACCGGCATCACCCCGCTGCCGAGCGAGCAGGATGCCAAGGCCGGCAAGGGCCTGTTCTTCAGCGCCCAGGGGCTGCCCCTGCAACTCGTTGACGAGACGCAGTTCATCGCCACCTTCAACGCCCCCTTCACCAAGCCCAAGAAAGATGATTTCCTGACCTTTGGTTCGCGCTTTTCCGGCGGCTTCTCGGCGGCGCAGGCACAGCAGATAGAGGACAAGATCGCCAAGAAGCTCGGCGCCACCATTCTCAAGGTGCGCCTGACCGTCCTCGGCGGCCAGCTGACGCCCGACACCAGCTTCTGGAGCGGCGGCAAGGTATCGACACGTGCGGCAGCGAGTTTTGTGGATTTCGTGTCGCGCTACGCCTTCATTACACCCGAAGGCAACAAGGCGCGGGTGGCGCTTGGCGAAATTGCTGAAACCGGCGATGTCGGCGAACTGGTCAACACTACCAGTGACGGCACGAAGACCGTAGACGCCGCCAAGAATGTCGGTCTGGTGGCGTTGAACGTGCTGAGCATCGCCGGCCGCTTAAGGATAGGAATTTCAATGCCACTTTTGGAAGTATCTCGCCCGCCGCTGTCCGGGTCAATCGTGATTTTTGTGCCCGAGGTTCCTGATCGCCCCGTAAAACCCGCTCCGGCACGCCCATTGTCTGTGCCTGTGGCCACCTGGGCGGCGGATGTTTGCCGCTCAGGTGGCCACAGGCACGAGCCGCCCCCGACGAGCGGGTCTGTTCGTCTTGTGCCCTACCACGCGATGCGCTGGTCGAACTCGTAATCCGGTGGGGTGTTTCGCTTGAGGATCGCCCTCGTCTGGCTTCCTGCTCGACATTGAAGGGCGGTTTCGTGAACCGAGACCTGCCGTTCAGAGACGTACTTTCATCTGACGTTCACCGGCCGCTTATGGCCGATGGTGTTGAAAAACGCCCTGCGGTATAATATGCATATTGCATGTATTTAGCGGGTGCTCAAGATGATGGGTCAGCAAGCCAAGGGTCAAGAACGGCTGTTTTACAGTTTCAACCTTGAGGCCGTCGTTCCAGCGAACCACCTTCTCCGTGGCATTGACCGCTGCCTTGACCTGGGCGATCTGCGCCAGCACCTGGCAGACTACTATAGCCACACCGGCCGGCCTTCGGTCGATCCCGAGTTGATGATCCGGATGCTTGTCGTTGGCTACTGCTATGGGATTCGCTCCGAACGGCGGTTGTGCGAGGAAGTCCATCTCAATCTTGCCTACCGCTGGTTTTGTCGCTTGGCTCTGGAAGATGCCGTGCCGAATCACTCCACCTTCTCCAAGAATCGTCATGGCCGTTTTCGTGAAAGCGCCACGTTCCGCTGGGTGTTTGAGAAGGTTGTCCATGCCTGCATGACGGCGGGGCTCGTTAAGGGAGAAGGATTCGCCGTGGATGCCAGCATCGTCGCGGCCGAGGCAAGTTCCAAGCTGGCGATGCCGGGAGATGAAGCTTATGTCTGGCAGAACCCGGCACTGTGCAGCCGTGCCGTTCGTGAGTATCTGAAAGGGCTGGACGATGAAGTCATGACCGAGACGATGCCCAAGCGTATTTCATTGAGCGATCCGCAGTCGCGATGGACGGCGGCTCCCGGAGGTCCTGCATTCTTCGCCTATTCGACGAACTACCTGATTGATGTCGAGCATGGGGTCATCCTCGATGTGGAAGCAACACCAGCGCATCGCACAGCGGAAGTTGATTCCACCAAGCTCATGATCGAGCGCATCGAGGCGAACCTCAATCTGACACCCAAACGCCTCATCGGCGATACCGCCTATGGCACCGCGCCGATGCTGGGCTGGATGGTGAAAGAGAAAGGCATCGAGCCGCATGTGCCGGTCTGGGACAAGACGGAACGCAAGGACGGTACGTTTCAGCGCGAGGATTTCTGTTGGGATGCCAAGACCGATGAATACCGCTGTCCGGCTGGCAAGGCTCTGCGCTCCCAGTGGCGACCATTCAAGAAGGCACGTACCCATATCACCAAGGCTAACACCATCATTTACCTCGCCAGCCAAGATGATTGCTCGGGGTGTCCGATGAAACCACGCTGTTGTCCGAACGTCCCCATTCGCAAGATCGCCCGCAGTATTCATGAGGACGCTCGGGATGTGGCACGGCGCATCAGAAAGACAGCCGAATATCAGCAATCCCGGTGCGAGCGGAAGAAAGTCGAGATGCTCTTCGCTCATCTTAAGCGCATCCTGAAATTGGACCGCTTGCGACTTCGGGGACTGAGCGGTGCCCGCGATGAATTTACCTTGGCTGCTGCCGTTCAGAATCTGCGCCGGCTGGCCAAGCTGACCAGTCCCTTGCATCTCTTTAGCGGGCAAGTTGCGCCCGCAGCACTGGAAATTGAATGAAATGACCTAAACAACCCGTCTTGCAACCTTGTATTTGAGCTGCAATCTCAAAAAAACGCCTTGAGGGCGAGTAGGGGCGGCTCGGTAAATGGGTTTTTCAACAGCATCGGCCGAGGCCGGCCTGTCGGACTCACATCCTCAAAGCGGACATCAGGAAAATTCAATAGCAGCTATCGGATGAGGTACAGGGATACGTGCTGTCGGCCAGAAGCGGGCATAGCGGCACCAATATTACGAATGCCTCCAATGGCGGGAAACTGATCCGGGAGCTACCGCTCGACGCTATTGCCGGAGCAATCACTTCTCGGGCATAGCCGCGCTGCCGTCCTAGGGTTTGCTCCGAAGCGAGCATTCAACGACAAGGTCAGCTACCTACGTCAGCGTGCCCGGTGTAGCGAAATGTCATGCGCCAGTCTCATTAACTCGCTTTCATATGCCTCATACTCGCCCAGGTGGGCGCGCATCAGGCTTTTCCAAAGTCTTCCATGGTTCGGCACGAAGAAGTGGAGAAGCTCGTGGACAATCACGTAGTCCCAAAGCTCGGGTTTCAGGCCGGGCAGTTCGTCGCTGAAATTCAAATAGCCCGCGGTCGAACACGAAGCCCATTTGTTCCGCGTCGGCCGCACACCCAACCGGACAATCTTTACGTCCAGCTTTTCGGCCCATTGGCGCACACGCTGCTTGAAAACTTCTTTTTGATCGATTGCCTTCACTGCGCTAAATCCGGTCCGCTTTTTCCAGCAGCGTAAACAAGGCATCCACCATCGCTGTCACCCGGTCCAGGTCCTCCGTTTCCGCGAAGATGGCGAAGGTCACTTTCTTGCGGAGTTCACGCAGGGCGTTCTCGCTGCGTTTCCAGTTCGGAAACTCGGTGAAGGCATGGCGAATCTTGCGGCTGACCGTCTCTGCGTTCTGAATCTTCGCGTCGAGCAGGCTGCGGTAGACAAAATAGGTCAGGCCATCGAAAGACTTTTCGGCCTGTTCCTTCTTCCGCGTTTCATTGCCTTCCACTTCACGCAGCAATTCGACCAACGCCTCGGCCGTACTGGTCTGGCGTTGCTCGAATCTTTCCTGCACCGCCCGCGCGCGCTCCGCCATGGCGATGAGGTAAGGGTCATCGCCGTTTTCCTCAGCCAGTTTCTCGATGCTCTTGATCAGGTTGATGACTTTGGTGCCATCCCCGCCGCTCTTGTTCTTGATCAGCTCGATGGTATTGCCGTCGATCGCGAGAATCTCGCCCAGACCGCCCACGCCATAACTGCTCACCTGCTGCTGCACCAGATAATTGGTCTTGGCCTGAAACTCGCGGTCGACCATCACGGTTCGGGTATAGGCCTTGCGGACAATCTGGTAGATCGACGACAAGGTGCCATAGTCGGCAATGAACGGGCGCAGGAAGGCATCGGGCGAGATGATCTCGTAGAGCATCTCGATCTCTTTGTATTCCTTGAAGAACGCCTTGCGCCGCTCCGGGTCGCGGAAGTGCTCGATGAGCGTATCCACGTCCTTGTCGTTGAAGTTGCGTTCAATCAGCCCGAGATAGTCCGGCGCCTTCGACTCCATCTTGTTCTTGAACAGCACCTTCAGCAGCTTGAGGTCCTTGACGATGGCGTTGATCTCGTCGCTGTCGAAGGCCAGCGCTTTTTCCAGCTTGTCGAAGATGCCGACGAAATCGAGCACGAAGCCATGCGGCTTCACCATCTCCTGGGCCTCGTTCTCGTAGGGGCGGTTTACCCGGGCGATGGCCTGCAGCAGCGTGTGGTCGCGCATCGGCTTGTCGAGATACATGGCATAGAGCACCGGCGCGTCAAAGCCGGTGAGCAGCTTTTCGGTCACGATCAATATCTTCGGCTGCTGGTCGAGCTTGCCGAAGCTCTTGCGGATCTGCCGCTCCCGCTTCGGGTCGAGGTGGAATTCCTTGAGCAGTTTGGAATCGTTATTGCTGCCGGTGTAGACCACCGCCGAATACTCGGGCGGCAGGAATTGATCGAGCGCGTGCTTGTAATGGGCGCAGGCCTCGCGGTCCACGCCGACGAGGAAGGCCTTGTAGCCGAGCGGCTCGACGTTGCCGCGATAGTGCTCGGCAACGAACTGCGCCACCTGCTGGATGCGTTCCTTGCCCTTGAGGAAGTTCTTCAGGTTCACCGCCCGATCAAGGATCTTGTTCAGCTCCTCGATGTCGGCCACGCCCTCGGCCTCGGCCAGCGACAGGAACTCCTTGTCCAGCGTCTCGTGCGGCACCCGCATTTCATTGGGCGCGAGCTGGTAGTAGAGCGGCAGCGTGGTGCCGTCCTCGATGCTGTCGGCGATGGAATACTTGTGCAGGTAGCCTTGGTCGTCCTGGCAGCCGAAGGTCTTGAAGGTGCCCTTGCCATACACCGTCTTGTCCACCGGCGTGCCGGTAAAGCCGATGAAGCTCGCGTTCGGCAGGCCGGCCATGAGGAAGTTGCCGAGATCGCCGCCGGTGGTGCGGTGGGCTTCGTCGATCAGGACGTAGATGTTCGAGCGCATGTTCAGGTCCGCCGGCATGTCGCGGAACTTGTGGATCATCGTCACGATGATGCCCCGGTAGTCGTCGCGCAGCAGTTGGTTGAGCCGGGCGATGCTGCTGGCGTGCTCCAGGTTGCCCAGCCCCAGCGCGGCGAGGTTCTTGAGCATCTGGTCTTCCAGCTCGTTGCGGTCGATCATCAGCAGCACGGTGGGCTTGTCCGCCCCGGGCGCGCGAAACAGCCGCTCGGCCGCCTTGATCATGGTGAAGGTCTTGCCACTGCCCTGGGTGTGCCAGACCAGGCCGCGCGTGCGCCGGGGGTCGAGGGCGCGGCCGACGGCTGCCTCCGCCGCGCCGGTCTGGTGCTGGCGCAGGATGTACTTGTTTAGCTCCTCGTCTTTTTCCGCAAAGACGATGTAGTCCTTCAGGAAGGCCAGCACCTGCGGAATGGCGCAGAAGCTCTTCACCTTGGCCTCCAGCTTGCCGACCTCCGCGTCCTTCCAGTTGAAGATGTTCCGTCGCACCGTGTTCCAGCTCACCCCGTAGGAAAAGCCGATGGCGTCGGTGGCTGGGAACAACTGCTGCGACACGAACAGCTCGGGCGTCTCGCGGTGGTAACGGCGGATCTGGTCCACCCCCAGGGCGATCGCCTCGTCCTTGTTGGCGTTCTTACACTCGATCACCAGCACCGGAATGCCGTTGATCAAAAAGACCACATCCTCCCGCGTGCCGTAGTGGCCGTTGTGAAAGGCCCACTCCTCGGTGACCTCAAAGACGTTGCGCGCAGGATCGCCGTAATCGATCAGGATCAGGTCGCGCTCGCGCTTCTCCTCGTGGTCGAAGAACTTGCCCCGATTGCGCAGGTTCTCGACGAATTCGCGGTTGCCGTAGATGTCGGTGTGCAGATGGCGAAACTGCCCGAGCAAGGCGCCCTCGGCCTCGGAATAGCGCGGATTGAATTCCCGCAGCTTGGCGTCGAGCAGGTCGTCGAAGAACAGTGAGCGGTTCTTGGCGCGGTCGGATGGTAGCACTGCCGGATCAAAGCCGCGCCGCTGCTCGGCTTCCTCACGGGACACAAAGGTCCAGCCGATGGCCTCGGCATAGCCGAGGATTCGGGCTTGGACGGTTTTGTGTTCGCCGGGGGCTGGCATAAGAATCTACCTTTCGTAGGGCTCTTTACCATCCAGCCAAGCATCTAAAACTATGTAGCACTTCGCGCTTCGATGAACCCACAACTTCTCTTCCTTCTTATCGCTGCGCTGCTGAGTGACGTAAGGATAAATACCAAGATATTCTTGCCCACTGTAGCTGTCTGGGCGAGTGGATTGAACTGGGAGGATTGCTGACCGATTATTCTCACCGTCCTTGAATCCGAGTTCCCACGGCATCCACTTCGAATTGCTAGGGCCTGTTCACAGTAGCTGATTTGTGTTTACATCCTGAATTTTGGATGTGGCACATGGATCGGCAAATGTTGAGTGATAACCAGTGGTTGCGGATAGCGGATTTACTGCCTGGCAAACCGACAGATAAAGGCGGGCGAGCGGCAGACAACCGACGGTTTGTCGAAGCCGTGTTGTACATGGCGCGTACCGGCTGCCCTTGGCGTGATTTGCCGAAGGAATTGGGCAACTGGCATTCCGTATATGTTCGTTTTGCCCGCTGGGAAACATACGGCGTATGGCATCGCGTCGCCGAGGCGCTCCAGGGGGATGCCGACCTTGAAGAGTTGTTCATCGACGCCACCATCGTCCGGGCCCACCAGCATGCCGCCGGCGCCCCCAAAAAAACGGTGGCGATCAAGCGATCGGACGCTCGCGGGGCGGACTGACCACCAAGGTTCATGCCTGCGTGGATGCGTTGGGCAACCCCGTCCGGTTGATCCTGACCGGCGGACAAGTCGCCGACATCACGCAGGGGGCGGCCTTGATCGAGGCCATACCGACCGAGGCAGTCATCGCCGACAAGGGCTACGACAGCGATGCCTTGGTTCAAATCATCGAGGCTGCCGGCGCTCAGGCCATCATCCCGCCCCGCAGTAACCGGAATTCGCCCCGCAAGATCGACTGGCATCGCTACAAGGCGCGCAACCTCGTCGAGCGATTTTTCAACCGTCTCAAGCAGTTCCGCCGCCTCGCCACGCGATACGACAAACTCGCCAATCGATTCAATGCGTTCTTGCATCTCGCCTGCGCTTATATCTGGTTACTGTGAACACGCCCTAGTGTTTTCAGTTGTTGCAAAGAACAGGCACTTCGAATTTCGCATCCGTTCGCGCAATTTAACCGCAGTGGCCTGGCTCACATTCTTCCGATCAAGCGAAGGATCATCACGCCAGTCAAGATAGACCGCGTAGCCAAGATCCTCCAATGTCAGAGCAACTCCAAGAATCAGCTCTTTGTCGTCAAATGCGTGAGAAAGAAAGATGTCGTGACCTTTTGCAGAATCCTGCTTCTGCATTCGCTCCGTAAGGACGCTTACCGCACTGAAATTGTAAGGAGCGCCCTGTTTCGCCCGTGCCCTTACAGCTGATGTGGTTAGAAGGGACATTAGGCAATCCAGTCTTTGAAGTTTAGATTGCCATTATTAGCGACCCAGTCGTAGGTCGGATACCAGTTTGAAAGCTTCACGTTCTTCCCTCGATACTCCTCCGGCTGTTTCCGAATCGAGAATCCATCAAGTTTCGAAAAGTAATACCATTTGTTGTCTTTCCAAACGATTGGCGTTCCTGTCGAGCCGTCATCGCTAATCCTCAATCCGCAGTAGGCGAAAGGGTCTGGTCCCTTATTTTTGGTTTTCTCATCCCTTCCATTGATCGAATTGATGTGAATGCCGAGCAAGAAGTTTCCAACCTCGATGCTTTTGAAAATCTCGTAGCGCACCCATGTTCGAGCATAGGTCTGTGAGCCAATGAGTACTGCGGTGACGCTAGTATTTTTCAATTCAGAGTTGATCATCCGCTTTAGTGCGAGATCCCCCTTCTTCTCTGCTTCTTCCCAAATGGAGGCATCAAAGTACCCTGCTTGCTCCGCGCTGGTCAGTGCGTTGTGTTTGCGGACAACATTTGCCCGGAAGTCAATGACATCCTGGTAGTGAAAAGCAAAGTAGACTCTTTTTGCCATGGTCAGTGTTTCTGTAAGTGGTGGATAATGTTTAGGATCTCTGCTTGTAGTTTGGAGGGAGCAGTTGACGCGTCCCCTATTGCCTCAAATGATTTTCGGACGGCTGCGGTTGCCTTTGGGAAGAAATGATCGAAGCGCACGTTCACCTCTTCCCAAAGGATCTTAGCCATATAACCAGTCGCACCGACTGGGACGGGCACGACACCTGAAGAAACGCAAAGGTCAAACTCTTCTTTCATACCGGCCGATGAGACTATCTTGCCTGACTTGTCCTTCTTGTTCCCGAAGACAAAGAGTGCAATACCCGCATGCTCGATCATCGCTTGGCGATACTTTGTCCAACGCCCTTTCGATGCTGGATTGCCAGACGCGGTGTGCGGAAAAGGCCTCATCATGAGATTTTCCTCGGAGATGGCGATTCCAACCTTATCGAGGTGTTCGAGCACACCGTTGATTATTGCTCCGCCTATTCCGACACCCAAGCCTGTAACAATCCGGATGTTGTTCTCAGAAATCGAAGCCCCTAGGTCATAGAGGAATGCGTCGGCTTCATTGACCTTCCATGCGCCAAACTCAACTGCAGCACCTGACACGAAGATCGTTGAGCGCTTGAAGCGTGTGGCGACCTTCTCGAGCAGGCGAGGAATATCTTCATAGGTGTCGACCTCAACGGTTTGGATGTTCTTCCGCTTGAGGTCTCGGATGAAATAGTCCTGCTTCAGACGGCGATAATCGAAGTCCTTCGTCTTCTCCTTCGGCCACTTCGTGATCTTCTTCTGGATGCAGTAGTGCTCCCGTTGATTGTCGTCCAACACCGCCCGGACCCGGCTCAGGATAAAGTCGATATTTGGGTCGGTGAAGCTGAAGCCAAGGAATAGGAAGGTCTTCTCGATGAGGTCGCCTTTGAGCAGCGACGCGAACTGACCCATCTTGAAGGGATAACGCTCGTAGTCATCCTTGCAGATGACTGCGTTTGTCGGGTCGCTGACGTCGCCGTGCATCTTGTAGACGACTGCATCGCGATTTGGCCAGGTCGTTGAAAGCTGCTCTAGCGTGTGCTTGACGTCGGGAACCTTCTTGGCGGCTTCGAGACTCATTTCGATCAGCTTGTCGTAATTCGTCGTCCAGAAGGTGTGGATAGGAAGACTTGTCAGAATCTCGTGCCCTCTGGTGGGCTTCTTCGCTACTCCAATATTGTGGAGAATCGTTCGGGTTAAAGCATTCTTGTTCCCTCCCGCTTTGTTCACTGAATACTGGGCCACGCTTACAAGGTCGTGTTCCTTTTTGGGATCGAGTCCGAGGTCCGTAACTACGCCCTTAAGGAGCTCGTGCCAATTCACGTAACCTGCAGACATCGAAAAGCCGGCGCCGATAAAAGCCGCAGCATTTCGGCTGTGGAGTTCTTTGGTGAACTCCCTGACAAACTGCTCTTCAGGAATAGCCTCGGTGCTCATGCGGTGATCTCAAATTCGTTAACGCGGGTCTTCGCGGTCATCAGTTCGTGAAGGAGGGTGCGGAAGATATCGGAGAAAGCGTTCTTCTTCGCGATCGCCTGGCGGATCCTTTTGTCGAGGCACCCTGAAATGTCTGCGAGTTCCCGCTGCTCGTCGATTTTCGGAAGGAGAACGGGAAGGCCGCGTTGCTTGGTGATACCGATGTAGGCTCTTGTCGATCCGTCGCCAGCAACATTCTTCAAGGGCTTCTGGAATGTCGGAGAATCGAAGTAACAGCGAAGGTATCGATTCGACAATGCATCGCGATCCAGCACCCGATAGTAGGTAACCTGTGGGGTGAGCATGACGTAATGCTCAACCTCTGGAACGATTGCCGTTTCGCCGATAGTCGCTTTGTGGGAAATCAAAACATCTCCGGGTAAAGAGAAGCCTTTGCGAAGGCGATCAGCTCTTTCCTTCGTAAGGAAATTGCAGGTTTTGAGATCTACTAAGCCGCCTTTCAGGTCGGAGGCCATGATGAACGGGATGCCCTCTGGAACGAAGTCCGAGACCTTCGGATGAATTTCGCCATGGTTTCCATCGATTGGCTTATCAAGAATGTCCCGGTCGACGAGGTCTTGAACGGTCACCACCTCCCAGCTTTCGGGGACGGGGCCGATTTCAGTTTGTTTTTGGGGTTCGTTGCGGAGGCCTTCGGTGAAGAGCTTGTGCATGAGGGCCTTTTTCAGCTCGGTGGTGGTCTGAATGATCCGCTCCTGCGCTTCGATCGCCCGCTGCACCGTCGAAAGGATGTGCGCGATCTTCTTTTGCTCGGGCAGTGCCGCTGGCAACCTGACTGGCTCCATGTAGGCCATTTCTCGGTTCAGGCCGGGAACGCCAACGTCTCCGGTTATTCGCCTTAGATCGACGTGCTGTAAGAGGTAGAACAGGAACTCGAGATCGGTGTCTGGCGCGTCGTCCTCGGTGACATAGAATGTCGTATCGATGGGACAAAATGGGCCGCGTGAAAAGTGCACTTCGCCAGCGGAGCCCTTTCGCCCGACGACGAGTCCTGGCTTATCGACGATTGGCTCATTGTGAGAACCCACGACGCCGTTTGACCCGTAGACGGGAATTGCCCCTTCGACACGGTTCTTCAATGGAAGGCTCTTTCCGTAGTTCAGTTGGATAACGTCCCCTAGGCGTTTGGTTTGCCAGTCGCTCATAGCCCGATCTTCTCCAGAATCTCCTTCAAGGCCTTGTCCGTCTCCCGCGCACCGGCTTCAATGACCTTAAGTTCCTCGACGATCTCCGCGATGGGCCGGTAGGTTTCGGCATCGCTAGTGTGGATGTAGCGGCTGGGGGAGATGTTGTAGTCGTTCTTCTTCAGCTCGGCGTGATCGACGATACGGCTGAGTTTTTCCTCTTCCTTCCATCCGATGAGGGTTTCGGCGATGCGCTGGATGCCTTCGTCGGGGATGAAATTCTTGGGATCGCCCTTTTCGAAGACCTGACGGGCGTTGACGAGGAAGACCTTGTCCTTGCGCTCCTTCGGTTTGGCCTTGTTCAGGAATAGCACGATGCCCGGAGCTGTGGTGTTGTAGAAGAGGTTTTCAGGTAGGTAGAGGACGCTCTCGATGAGGTCGTGGTCCACAAACCACTGGCGGACGGTCTTTTCCTTGTTGGTACCTGCATTGCCTGATCCGCGTGAGGCGGCGCCGGTGTCGAGCACCACGGCGGCGCGGCCGGTGGCGTTCATGCTGGCGTGGATGTGCTGGACCCAGCCCCAGTCGGCAGAGGATTTGCCGGGAAAGCCGGCCCCG
>JACCEE011267995.1_pt1 | contig 13620 bp, 12 predicted proteins | sample 7449931 | NCBI WGS metagenome assembly JACCEE01 (sample SAMN15323457, study PRJNA562643) | freshwater metagenome | isolation source: river surface water | place: USA:Blue River Watershed | collected 2017-08-19 | reverse complement strand
TGACTCTGGATATTTTACTAATTATTATTGGATCGTTAATGCTTTTGGTCGGACTGGCAGGCTGTCTGCTGCCAATCTTACCCGGACCACCTTTAAGCTGGTTGGGCTTGGTTGTTCTGAAGTTTTCCTCCTCTTTTACTGAGGAACTTTCTTGGAAGGAGGTCTTGTAATGGAGTGCACTTGTCGTTATTGTAACTTTAATTGATACAGTGCTTCCGGTATTGGGAAGTAGAAAAATTTTTTAAATGAATCGTTCACTTTAAATCATAATTGCATATGCTGCGTAATTATTTTTTACTAGCTGCCTTATTAACGTCTTTATCCATTCAAGTCAAGGCTCAAAAAGTTGATTATGTATTGGTAGTCCATGGAGGTGCAGGAAACATGAAGGATCTTGAAAAAGATTCAATTCATGCAGCAGCATATTATGCAGCTCTTGATTCTGCTTTAGAAATAGGAAATGAAATCCTTGCCAAAGGAGGTGATGGCGAATTGGCTGTGTTGTCAGTGGTTAGTTATTTCGAACAAAATCCACTTTTCAATGCAGGTATTGGTGCAACATGTACAGCCGACGGTCAATTTGAATTAGATGCATCAATAATGCGTGGAAAAGATTTAATGGCTGGAGCCGTGGCTGGGGTGAAACTTACCAAGCATCCGATCAAGGCGGCACATGCAGTGATGACTCAAACTCAGCATGTAATGTTAAGCGGCGCCGGAGCTGATCGCTTTGCTTTGGAACATGGCCTTGAGATGGTTGATGATAATATGTATTTTGCCACCCCAAAAACAATGGAATGGATTGATAAACTAAAGCAAGAAAGCAAAAAAAACGGTACTGTAGGTTGTGTCGTTCTTGACAGCAAGGGTAACCTTACAGCTGGGACGAGCACGGGTGGTATGTTTAAAAAACAATGGGGTAGAATTGGCGATTCTCCATTAATTGGAGCAGGAACCTATGCTGATAATGCCAGTTCTGCCGTATCCTGTACAGGACATGGTGAATACTTTATCCGCCATATTGTTGCATATAATTTATGTTCGCGGGTTAAACTGCTAAAGGAATCTATTCAAGAAGCAGCCGATCATATAATTTTTGAAGAGTTGAATGAAAAAGAGGGTAACGGAGGGCTAATCGCCGTCGACCGGAATGGGAATATTGCCATGTCATTCAACAGTAACGGCATGTTTCGTGGTTTTATTAAAAAAGAAACAGGAAACAGCAATATCATTAAGAAGATCGGAATCGGTAAAGTTCTAAAATAAGATTAGATAAGATGGCTGATCTTATTCATCTTTTAGTAGAGAAACAATAAGTGCTTCCATTTTTAAAGGAGATGTGATTGGTGCAAATCTTTTTACAGGTTTACCATGTCTGTCTATTACAAATTTTGAAAAATTCCATTTGATTTTATTTGTAATGAAACCAGGAAGTGCGTCTTTTAGATAATTAAACAACGGGTGTGCATTGGGACCATTAACCTCTATTTTTGAAAACATTGGAAAGCTTACTCCATAATTAACAAGACACCCTTCTGAAATATCTTTATCCGTACCAGGTTCCTGCTGGCCGAATTGATTACAGGGAAATCCTAAAATAACCAAGCCCTCTTCTTTGTATTTTTTGTATAGCTCCTCTAACTGAGCATACTGAGGAGTAAAACCACATTTACTAGCTGTATTTACAACTACAACAACCTTGTTCTTGTACTGATCCATGCAAATCTCTTTACCCTTTAGAGAGAGAGCACTAAATGAATAAAACATCTTCTCCATACTTATACATTGATTTCAATACAAATATGCAAATAAACATATCGCATGCGATCATTATTGAGCAAAAAAAAGATTTATAAAACATAACTTATGCTAACAACACACAAAATAACAAACTTAACCCTTACATTTTTGGTTAAAAGATCGAGGACAAAAGAGATGAAACAAACAAGATGGGTCAAATATCTTAAGGTTGTGTTACCGATATTATTTATCGGGTATCTTGCATGCATCATATCTTTTACCCATGTACACATTGTAAATGGGGTAACTATTGTCCATTCACATCCCTATAATAAACAAACCAATCCTCCTTCTGATCACCAACATACAGGTCAGCAGTTGCAGCTTTATCAACAGTTTTCATCCATCCAGGCTGAAGGAGATATTTATTGTTCTATTCAGCTTACACCTACCTATGTAAAAGAAACCATACTATTGTTTCCTTCCGTAAACAATATATTTATTCTTTCTCCTACGGATGCATTTAATCTGAGAGCCCCTCCCTCTAATTTATAACTAGTTTTGCCAATCACCTTGTTTCTGAAAGTATAATTTTTCAGACAGATTAAACTTGTCGAATGCATATTGAACATATCATATATGTTCTTATATGATTAAGTTGATTGGTGTATTGGTTTTACAAACAAGACGACTTATCAATTATTTACAACAGGTATTCAAACAATTTTCAAATTTAATAGAATATTAATGGTTTGTAACGGGCATAGAGAATCCGCTAAGTAAGAGGCAATCTCGTGCAAGAAGTTATATCCCATAAACTAAATACAATTCATATGAAACATTATATAGTTATATTATTTTGCATCATAATTACACACATAAATGCTAAAAACATTGATCCGGAATATAATAAGTCGGATGCAAACATATTCGGACATGTGGTAGATAAAAAGACCAACGAGCACATAGCATATATCAATATTGTTATAAAAGGCACAACCATTGGAACAACTACAGACGCTTCAGGGCATTACCTTTTGAAAAATTTACCGGAAGGAGAATTTACATTGGAGGTTAAAGCTTTAGGTTATAAAGCGGTTTCGAAAGAGATTGCACTGAAAAAAGGTAAAACCATGGAAGTTAATTTCGAAATTGAAGAAGATCACATTGCTTTGGATGGTGTAGTTGTTTCTGCAAACAGAAGCGAAACATCCAGACGAACGGCACCATCATTGGTGAATATATTAGATGGGAAAGCCTTTACTGTAACAAATTCTCCCACATTAGCACAAGGGCTTAATTTTCAACCAGGGCTACGTGTCGAAAATAATTGCCAGAATTGTGGATTTACCCAAGTACGAATAAATGGATTAGATGGAGCTTATTCGCAGATACTGATTGATTCCAGACCTGTATTTAGTGCCCTATCTGGGGTTTATGGATTGGAACAGGTACCAGCAAACATGATTGAACGCGTAGAGGTAATGCGCGGAGGAGGTTCTGCTCTGTTTGGATCATCTGCAATTGCAGGTACAATTAATATTATTACAAAGGAGCCTTTACGTAACAGTGGAGAAATAAATCATACAATTCAATCGATTGGCGGGAGTTCTTCGATTGATAACAATACCTCAGTTAATGCTTCTCTTGTGACAGACAATCGGAAACTGGGTTTATATTTATATGGTCAGAATCGGAATCGAGATGGATATGATCACGACGGGGATGGTTTTACAGAAGTTCCCAAATTAAAAGCTCAGACGATTGGTTTACGATCGTATCTTAAAACCGGAACCTATTCAAAATTATCGTTCGAATATCATCACATGGAAGAATTCAGGCGTGGAGGTGATCTATTGGATCGACCAGCACATGAAGCGTTTATTGCAGAACAATTAGAACATTCTATTGATGGAGGAGGAATAAAGTTCGATCTTTTCTAGAGTAATTACAAACATAGGTTTAATATCTACACTTCGATTCAAAATGTGGTGAGGGATAGTTACTACGGCGTTGGTCAGGACCCCAATGCATATGGCTATACAACAGGTTTAACATGGATTAGCGGGTCACAATATGCAGTGAGTTTTGACAGGATGCTCTTTTTACCGGCCGATCTTACCGCAGGCGTCGAATACAATTATGACAGGTTAAAGGATCAAATGACAGGTTACAATCGCTATACCGATCAAAAAGTTGAAATAGTAAGTGCTTATCTTCAAAATGAGTGGAAAAACAATCAATGGAGTTTCTTATTGGGTGCCAGAATGGATAAACATAGTCTTATTAATCACGCAGTATTTAGTCCGAGGTTGAATATTCGCTATAATCCGGTTGAAGACATCAATGTCAGAGCCAGCTATTCCGAAGGATTCAGGGCACCACAGGCATTTGATGAAGACTTACATATTGAGTCTGTCGGAAGTGGATTAATGTCAACCGTTCGAAATGCTGAAGGATTGAAAGAAGAGCGTTCGCGCAGTATAAGTACATCCATCGATTATTATCACCGGTTTGGAAATGGAATCCAGGTTAATCTATTGGTAGAAGGATTTTACACGAATCTCAAAAATGTTTTTGTTTTGGAAGAGGTTGGTTTGGACAGCAACGGTCTATTAATCAAAGAACGGCAGAACGGATCGGGAGCACGGGTCAAAGGAATGGTATTTGAAGTCAGGTCTGTATTGAACGCATGGTTGCAAATGCAAGGAGGAATCACCTGGCAGCAAAGCCACTATAAAAACCCCGAACAATGGAGTACAGATCCTACAGTAAAAGCCGAGAAACAAATGTTCCGTACACCAAATTCTTATGGATATCTCACGTCCACAATAACACCCATAAAGCATTTTTCTGCCTCCATCTCAGGCACCTACACAGGAAGCATGTTGGTGCAACATCATATAGGAACGGGTGTTAATAAAGATGTAGCAGTTAATACCCCTGACTTTGTAGATGTAAATTTAAAATTAAGTTACGAGTTCCCATTATACGACGAAGTTAAACTAGAATTAAGTGGAGGAATCCAAAATTTGTTTAACGCCTACCAGAAAGATTTTGATAAAGGTAAAGACCGGGATTCCGGATATATATACGGGCCGTCATTGCCTCGCAGTTATTTTGGGGGATTAAGCTTCTATTTTAACTACTCCGGTTATATAGAAAGAGGTATCTTCTACTCTCCTTCTATATAACCTATTTTTCTTGTTTCAATAAGATAAGTGATGTGCCTTTTGGATTTTAGAACTTTTGATCCGATTTGATCTTTGTGAATCATAGGCCGCCTGGACCTGATCAAGAACACGGAAAAAATTCTTACCCCATATCTTCTCAATATCGTCTTCATTGTATCCCCTTTGAAGAAGAGCAATCGTAATATTAATCATATCATTGGCTCCGTTAATTCTGGCTATACCGGCACCTCCGTCAAAATCAGATCCAATACCAACATGGTCAATACCTGCAATTTTTATAGCATGCTCAATATGATCTATATATTGATTGAATGTTGCCTTATCCTTACTTACATTTATATAGCTGGCAAATGGACAAACCTGTATGACTCCTCCTTTGTCCGCCAGGGCCTTTAACTGTAAATCAGAAAGGTTACGATCATGGTTACAAAGAGTACGGGTTGCTGAATGTGTTGCAACTACAGGCTGTTTAGATGTGTGGATTACATCCCAAAAAGTACTATCACTGGCATGTGAAATATCTATTAGAATTCCCAAGCGATTCATCTCCTTTACTACTTGACTACCAAATGGACTTAATCCACCCCACTCCTTTTCAATCTTACGATTTGAAGTATCACAGATATCATTATTTTTTGTATGACACAACGTCATATAAGTTACCCCCATAGATTTAAATAGAGATAAATTTTTCAGATCTTTTCCAATTCCATATCCATTTTCAATTCCAATAAAAATAGCCTTTTTACCATCCTCTTTTAGAAGCTGTGCCTCTTTAGCTGTTCTTGAAATTCCACAAACCTCAGTATTCATATTTACTTGTTTATAAATTCCGTTGATGAGATTTGTTACAGCTGATACTGCTTTTTCGGATGACTCAACATCTCGGTTTCCCTGACTTATAAATGCTGCAAAAAAGATGGCATCTAAATATCCTTCTTTCATCTTTGGAATATTTATCTGATTCGTATCACGTTTCCCCATATTAAAATTTGAACGACGAAACCAAAGAGGCGTATCACAATGAGTGTCGACCGATAATATACGCTGGTGAATTGATCTGGCCTTTCTGTAATATCCAGCCTGTGTTATTAAATACTGAAAAATCTTACCCATGATTGTATCGCCACCATCAACCATTGCTTCCGGGTGCCATTGAACTGCAAGCATAGGTCGGCCATCAGTCGTTTCAATTGATTCTACAATCCCATCGGACGCATAGGCCCCGACCTTAAAACCGGAGGCAAGCCCCTTGACTGACTGGTGGTGAAAAGAGTTTACCACAATCTGGCTATCCCGACCTATGATATTACTTAGTAAAGACGAGGACAATACATCAATCGAATGGGTTCCTGAGGATTTGGGTGCTGATTGTAAATGTTTCACAGAAGAGGGATGCTGGGTAGGAATATCCTGATAGAGGCTCCCTCCAAAAGCCACATTCATGAGTTGCTCACCACGACAAATACCTAAAATGGGCATATTCCGATTTGAAGCCAGTTGAATTAACATCAAATCGTATACATCTCTTATGGAATCTACGGTTCCTATCTGCTCAATCGGGTATTCATTATATAAATGCGGCCGGACGTCCTCACCACCTGTCATTATAAGTCCGTCAACATTCTCTAATAAAATTCGGACAGTTTTGGCATCTGTCATCAGAGGAATGATGACTGGCAATCCGCCGGCCTTTAATATAGCATTCACATAGGTACCAGATACACTGCTTCCCCTATCACCATATTGGGAAGAAGAAAGAGCAATTAGAGGGATACTATGTTCAGAATTAGGAGACATAACAGAGTAAGACTCATCGCAAAGATTTTTTATATGCTTCAAGTCAGAGCATTGTGCAACGCTTTTATCAATGCATGAAAAGAACATAAGAGAGGCAAATACTAGAATCACTTTTCTCATACAAACAGGTATTTATTTGTAAGACCAAATTACATTGTTTGTTTCATTTATCACCCATAAAAATCAAAATCCATTCGCAGGATTATACTTCTCAAGCGATAAATTACTGTTTAATTTTACAAAAATACATTATCAAAACGTAAATGAGTATAATTATGTTTCAATTATAATATATTGAGTCTTTTTTTGAATAAACAATCCCTATTTTTGCAGCAAATTAAAATAAACAGATATGATAACCTATTTATTGATAGCCGCTACAATACTAGTATCTTACCTTTGCTTCAAAGACCATTCATTATTTAATAAACTCTCTTTTATTCCTTATCGCGTTGTAAAGAACAATGAATGGTACAGACTTATTACACATGGCTTTGTACATGCCGACTATACCCATTTATTGGTTAACATGTTTACATTTTGGTCGTTCGGAACATATATGGAGCAGGTTTTCGCGGTAAATGGATTTGGCTGGATTGCATATCTTGCACTTTACTTCGGAGGTATGGTAATAGCATCTGTTTACGATATAATTAAAGAGAAGAGGAACCCTAACTTTATATCCATCGGTGCATCGGGTGCAGTTTCTGCAGTTTTGTTTACATCGATCTTTTTTAATCCGTGGGGGAAAATACTTTTTTTTGCTGTTCTGCCAATTCCTGGCATTATCTTTGGATTTATTTATCTTGCTTATTGCCAGTATATGGCTAAACAATCTGGAGATCATATAAATCACAATGCTCATTTCTACGGAGCGGTTTATGGGTTCGTGTTTCCTTTACTGCTAAACCCCGGACTAATACATAGCTTCTTAGCACATTTTTCTTTTTAATCGGTATTGACAATTCTTAATTCATAGAGTATAGTGATGAAAATAAAAATTATAGTTCTGTTTCTTTTAGTTTCTGTTTTTGGACATGGACAGAATACAAAATATGTAAATCTATTTATGGGAACATCTGGCGACAACGGGCAGTTAAGTCCAGCCGCAACGGTTCCTTTCGGCATGATAGCTGTTGGTCCGGACAGTAATCCCAGAACTCATGCAGGATACGATTATGCTATTGATAAAATTTCAGGGGTATCTATCAATCGGCTGTCTGGTGTAGGGTGTAGTGGTTGCGGAGGTAATCTGAGTGTCCGAACTTCGGCTCCGGATCAAGAGTTACACATTATTAAAAGCACAGAAAAAGCGACACCCGGATATTATGAAGTCACTTTTAACAACGGTGTAAAAGGATCTTTCACAGCTACAAACAATATGGCTGTCCAACAGTACGACTTCGGAAAAGATGCCGACCGATCGATATGGATTAACTTTGCCTCTTCATTTGAAGGGATGGTTGATTGTGAATTTAAATTAAAATCCAATCATGAAATTATCGGGTATATACAAGCACGGAATACTTGTGGTCACGGAATGTATAAACTCTATTTTTACCTGTCATCCAATGAATCTTTTTCGATTGTAAAGGGAAAGGATAAAAGTTATGAAGCAGAACTTCGCTTTGAGAAAAGTGAAAATCCGTTAGAGCTACGTATTGCTGTGTCTCCACTGGATGCTGCAACAGCTAACCTGGAAGCAAAACAAAGTGAATCATTATCCTTCAAACAGCTCAAACTGCAGGCAAATAATCTCTGGGAGAACAAATTAAATAAAATAAATCTAAAGGGAGGAAGCAACGATGACAGGGTGATTTTTTATACTTCACTCTACCGTATCTATATGAGTCCGGCAGATGTTACCACCAACGACCACCGTTATCTGGGATCAGATGGCCAGATTTATAAAGCAGATGGATGGCGATATTTTAGCTCTTGGTCAATTTGGGATACATTTCGCAGTAAATTCCCTTTGCTTGTTATTACAGAGCCTACATTAATGCGGGATATATGCCGCTCATTACTATCACTATATCGCACCGGTAAAAAAAATTGGTCAACAGTTTTTGAGTCAACCCCCACTGTACGTACTGAACATGCATCTATATTGCTGCTTGATGCATATCGCAAAGGAATTCGTGATCTAGACTTTGCAATAGGATATGAAGGTATGAAAAAAGAGGCAGACGAGCTACCAATGGCATCTCCAGACCAAAAGTTGGAATCGGCATACGATCTTTGGGCATTATCCCAAATTGCAGGTATAATGGGTAATAGCTCCGACGAAAAAAAATACCGGGAACAATCGGAGAAATTATTTGAAGACACATGGACAAGGGAGTTCATGCAAATCACCCCTGCATTTGAAGTAATGAAAAATAATGGACTATATCAAGGTACGCGTTGGCAATATCGTTGGGCTGCCCCCCAGTATATAGACCAAATGATACGTTGGGTAGGCAAGGACACTCTTAGCAATCAGCTCTCATACTTTTTCGAAAAAAACTTGTACAATCAAGGAAATGAACCGGACATTCATGTTCCTTTTTTATTCAATAGATTTGGGAAACCGGAATCTTCCCAACAACTGGTTCGGAATCTGCTTACTAAAGAAATGACTCATCGTTATGGTGGCAATTCAGAATTTAAGATTCCTTACGTTGGAAGAGCCTTTAAAAATCATCCTGAAGGTTATAGTCCGGAAATGGACGAGGACGATGGAACGATGAGTGCCTGGTATATATTTGCCTCAGCGGGATTTTATCCCCTCCTGGTGGGAGGAGACAGTTATGAATTAGTTTCTCCGATTTTTGACAGGATATCCATCGACATGGGTAACGGAAAGACATTTGAGATAAAAACAAAGGGACGTAAAACAGCCGAAGATATAATCAAGCGAATTACAATGAACGGCAAGGTAGTTTCAAATTATTCCATATCTCATGGGGAGATGCTAAAAGGAGGAACTTTATTATTTCAGTACTAATCATCCAACAAACATTTATTTATATGATTTTATCATATAAATAAGTTTCAGTAATATTACGATCATTTTTATATAATATAAAACGGATAACATTCAGCCGTATGCTCTGAATGTTATCCGTTAAATTCAAAGATATTTAATAAATAAATTATCTAAAATAACAACAAAGCAGTAAGGCACAAAGCAAACAGCAGTACATTTCTTCCGGTATAAGCCAATGTAACATTCAATGCTTTTCCTTCAAGAGAACATAATTCTCGCCATGTTTGGTAAAACATCACAAAAAAGATTCCAAACAATGCCACTATCCATGCAGCGCTCTGCATTATTAATGGAATGACCAATAAGATTGGCACAACTCCATTGAACAGATAAAACCAACGGCCGAATCTCCTGCCAAACAACACAATAGTAGTACGCTTGTTAACTTCCTTATCTTGAAAATAGTCACGATAATTATTCACTATTAAAATATTAACAGAAAGAAGCCCCATGGCAACAGACAATATCAATGTCAACAAGGTAATACTACCTGCTTGTACAAAATAAGTGAAAACAACCGGAACTATACCATAGAATAATAATACACAAATATCACCAAGACCATTGTATGCTAAAGGAAACGGGCCAGCCGAATAAGCCAATACACATACTGCAATTGCAATTCCTACCGGAAGAAGCACCCAGCCTCCATAAAACAATAGCAATAATCCGCACAAACAAGCGAGTCCCAAAGTAATAAACGTAGCTATAAGCATTGTTTTAGGTGCAATCCATCCAGAGGCCACTGCACGTTCGGGGCCTAAGCGATCTTCATTATCCGCCCCTTTCTTATAATCGAAATAGTCGTTTGCAAAGTTACTGGCAATCTGCGACAGTAAGGCGACCATAAGACAAATTACTGCAGGAGCCATTTCAAAGGCACCATCACGATAGGCCAATGCCGATCCAACCAAAACAGGACTCAAAGAAGCTGGCAATGTCTTGGGACGGGCTGCTTCTATCCAAGCTTGTATAGGAGTTTTATTCATTTCATAAAATTATATCCAATGCATCTGACGCAAAACCGGTCTTGCTGCGGGCCTCTTCTACCGAAGCACCACGAGCAAGTAAAACAGCCATACGCCGGTGACCGTGAACTTCCGGCTTACCGAAAAATCTCATTTGTGTATCGGGCTGGCTTAATACCTGATCCAAATTACCAAGTTGCAATTGATTGCTATCTCCTTCAACTACAATAGCACGTGAAGCTGATGGTCCGTGAAAAGTAATATTTGGAATAGGTAATCCAAGTACCGCACGAGCGTGAAGGGCAAACTGTGACTGATCCTGCGAAATCATAGTTACCATCCCTGTATCATGGGGTCGAGGAGATACTTCACTAAAAATCACATCGTCTCCTTTTATAAACAATTCTACGCCAAAAATACCTCTTCCTCCCAAAGCATCCGTAATTTTACGGGCAATTTCGCGAGCCTTTTCTTTAGCAGAAGAAGTCATTTGCTGGGGTTGCCATGATTCACGATAATCTCCATCCACCTGAATATGACCAATTGGCTCACAGAAAGAGGTTCCATTGATATGACGAACTGTCAGTTGTGTAATTTCATAATCAAAATCGACAAAACCTTCAACAATCACTTTGCCTGCTCCGGCACGACCACCTTCCTGGGCATAATCCCACGAATGTTGTATATCTTCTTCTTTACGGATAACACTTTGTCCATGACCAGACGAACTCATAATAGGTTTAACAACACATGGCATGCCAATCGTTTTAACAGCCTCCGAAAATTCTTCGAAATCACTGGCAAAACGATAGGGTGAAGTAGGAATATTCAACTCCTCTGCTGCGAGACGTCTAATTCCTTCTCTATTCATCGTTAGATAAGTGGCTTTTGCTGTAGGTATAACATGGTATCCCTCTTTCTCAAGCTCCATTAACGTAGTAGTCGCTATAGCTTCCACCTCCGGAACAATATAGTCGGGTTTTTCTTTTTCAATAATCTCTCTCAAACGGGCACCGTCAAGCATTGAAACTACATATGAGCGATGAGCCACCTGCATGGCCGGTGCATTGGGGTATTTATCCAAGGCAATTACTTCTACTCCGTAGCGTTGCAATTCAATTACAAATTCTTTACCAAGTTCTCCTGATCCGCAAAGTACTACCTTTGTCGCACAAGGGGACAGAGGGGTGCCTATCTTTACCATAATGTCAATATATTAAATTTTATGCAAAAGTACCTGTTAATCTAAAATTGTGCAACCCGAAAGAAGAAAAACTTATTTAAATCCCTATATTTGCAACATGAAAAAATTGTTTTATCTGATATTACTTTTCTGTGGCATATTCTTGCTGAACCCGGATCAATTCGGGTCCGGTAATGACAAGTTTGCTGCATCAAATAATGAAGTAGTAAAAGAAAAAAACGATTATTCAGACATACAAGATCGCATCATGACTCTCAAAAGCGATCTAAGCACTTCAACTTGTTTAACTCCACGAACAGTTCAGCTTACACCTTCTTTTTTATGCGAACGAATTACCCGCCTGGCTGAGAAGATCCTTCAGGATGTCCGGATCAAGGAAGAAAATTTATTACGCAAAACCTCTGAAGGAGTAGCGCTGACCGAATCGTTGCTAGTATCAGCCTTGCGTTCCAGTGCAGGATATCATGTATTTGCGCTGCGAAAGATTATTATTTAGATCGTTAATATTCATATGTTTTTATTTGTGTGTGAAAAAATTCATACACAATATATATTTATGCTCTGTGTAAACTATTCATAAATAGAGCAAATCTATGATTACTAACTATTTAAATATCAAAATTATGGCAACAAATAATTCATCAAAATTCAAAACATATTTATACATAGCTCTTACAATTCTTGGCTGTATTCTGGCTTGTTCATCAATTATCCCCAATGTATATTTGAAACTGGTTGTTGTAATGGCATCCTTAATTATAGGTATATATGGCATCTCAAAGAGCTTGAGCAAATCTGAGTCAAAAGAATCCAGCGAAAGTAAATAAATAGATATAAAAACATATTAATTCATACTAAAATGAAAATAAACAAAGACTTGATTGATGCCGTGCTGATGCTTTCTGTTATAGGCCTGGTATTGGTAGGCACATCAGAATTTAACGATGAAACTGCAAAGAACATCACGATGGTTGCCTTAGGTATTGCTGCAGTTACCACACTTATATTGAGATTTATTGGAGGAAGTAAAGAATCCGGAAAAAGCGGTCATTCTCATTAAGATAAAGCAACTTTAATTTCAAGGAAAAGGGCTGTTGAATTATATCAACAGCCCTTTTATGTTATTTATTAGAATAACACATAGCTAAACGCTGCTTTGTCTTTTATATAAAGACAAATGGTCCGTAATAAATGCTAATCTTCTCACCAAACTATGTTATTTTTTCCGGATATAGGTTACAAACGTATATGGATATGCATGCTTGTCATCGGCAGGAAAGTCCTGACGTTCCGTTTCTATCCATTCACTATAATCTATCTCAGGGAAAAATGTATCAGCATCCTCAAAAGTATGATGCACAAAAGTCAGGTACATTTTATCGGCAATTTTTAGCGCCTGCCTGTACACCATAGCTCCTCCTATCATAAATACTTCATCTTCGTTTTCACAAAGATTCAACGCATCATGCATGGATTCACAAGCGAAACTATCCATAAAAATAGCTTCAGGTAAAGTGGTAAGAACTACATTCTTCCGTTTAGGCAGTGCTCCGTTGGGCAAAGATTCGAATGTTTTACGTCCCATCACAACAGCATGGCCTGTAGTCAAACTCTTAAATCGTTTCATGTCGTAAGGCAAACTCCATAACAATTGCTGATTCTTTCCAATTGCATTATTATCTG
>JACCEE010337771.1_pt1 | contig 13620 bp, 13 predicted proteins | sample 7449931 | NCBI WGS metagenome assembly JACCEE01 (sample SAMN15323457, study PRJNA562643) | freshwater metagenome | isolation source: river surface water | place: USA:Blue River Watershed | collected 2017-08-19 | reverse complement strand
ACGAGTTGATTATCTCTTTCAATATAGAAAAAGCCGGTTATTTGGCCAATATTTTTGTGTTCGATGCTCTCGGAAGGGAAGTGAGTCGATTGATTAATAACGATTTGTTCGGAGCTTCAGATAAGATTGTTTTCGACATGAGGAAACAAAATGGAGAAGTGTTACCAATGGGGATTTACGTTCTTTGTTGCGAACTTATTCATAATAAAGGTGTAACGCAAGTTCTGAAAAAAGCTTTTTTGGTTACCGACAAGCAGTAAGTGTTTTTCAAACTTAAGAAATTGTTAACTCGCAATTATTTTGATTTACTCTATTCTATCTTTTGACGAAAGTATTTATGTTTGTCCTATCTTTTTAGTAGGATAAAAACAAGACAATGAAAATTCGCATCGAAAATATTACTTCAATAATGATCATTTCTATGATGGAGATGATGATGCGAATGTTTATGCGCATGAGCAGATAGCTTTTTTGTATTTGTGTACATGCGCTTCCAAAACTTTTCAATTAACTTTTTTGTTTATTGTTGATTCTTGAATGCTGATAGTTGTCAGTTGTTTCAATTATAAATAATTCATTGTCAAATCAAAAAAATAAAATATCATGTCGAAAAATTACCGTTACGAAACATTACAGCTTCATGCTGGGCAAACTGTCGATCAAACAACGCTTTCTCGTGCAGTACCGTTATATCAAACAACCTCGTATGTGTTCAAAAATTCTGAACACGGAGCAAATCTCTTTGGATTGAAAGAGTTTGGAAACATTTACACCCGCCTTATGAACCCCACTACCGATGTGTTTGAACAACGCTTGGCTGCACTCGAAGGTGGTGTGGCAGCTGTTGCAACAGCATCGGGACACTCGGCCCAGTTTTTGGCGCTCAACAATATTTTGCAAGTTGGCGACAATTTTGTGACTTCGCCGTTCCTGTATGGCGGAACCTACAACCAATTCAAAGTTTCGTTTAAACGTCTGGGTGTCGAAGCCCGATTCGCCAAAGATGATACAGCTGAAGAGATTGAAAAACTAATAGATAGCAACACTAAAGCCATTTATGTTGAAAACTTGGGCAACCCTAATTTCAATATCCCCGATTGGGAAAAAGTATCGGCTGTTGCAAAAAAGTACGATATTCCGTTGATTGTTGACAACACCTTTGGAGCTGCCGGTTACTTATTCCGCCCGTTAGAGCATGGTGCCAACGTGGTTGTTGAGTCGGCAACCAAATGGATTGGTGGCCATGGAACCAGTTTGGGCGGCATTGTAATCGATGGTGGAAATTTCAACTGGGGCAACGGCAAGTTTCCTCAATTTACCGAACCTTCGGAAGGATATCACGGTTTGGTGTTCTGGGATGTTTTTGGTTCAAATGGACCATTTGGAAATATCGCTTTTGCCATTCGTTTGCGCGTTGAAGGCCTTCGCGACTGGGGGCCAGCCATCAGCCCGTTCAACTCGTGGCAGTTGATTCAGGGTTTAGAAACTTTATCTTTACGTGTTCAGCGTACAGCTGATAATGCGTTGGAGTTAGCTAAATGGCTTGAAAATCATCCAAAAGTAGAATCGGTGAATTATGCCGGACTCGAAAGTAGTAAATACCATGAGCTTGCTACTAAATATTTGAAGAATGGATTTGGAGGCGTGCTTACTTTCCGTTTAAAAGCAGGAAAAGAAGCTGCTGAAACGTTTGTGGGTAACCTCGAATTGATTAGTCACCTTGCAAATGTTGGCGATGCTAAGACTTTGATTATTCAACCTTCGGCCACAACACATTCTCAATTGGACGAAAAAGAGCAACTTGCAGCAGGAGTTTTCCCCGATCAGTTGCGTTTGTCGGTTGGAATTGAACACATCGAAGATATCAAAGAAGACCTAGAACAAGCCTTCGCTAAAATTTGATTTTTTTAAAACTAACTTTGGAAGAGTTCATATAGTATCAACTTAGAGCTTTGCCAACAACTAATTTTGGAAGAGTTTTGGTAAAGTCTACTTAAAACTCTTCCAAAGTTTAATTAAAAAGAATACAATGCCAGTAAACATACCCGATACGCTGCCGGCGATTGAAGCGTTAAAGCAAGAAAATATCTTTGTAATTGAGACTACTCGAGCCAGTCATCAGGATATTAGGCCGTTGCGTTTGGCTGTGCTAAACTTGATGCCGGTTAAGGTTACCACCGAAACTGATCTGATCAGGCTGTTGTCGAATACTCCACTACAGCTCGAGATCGATTTCGTGAAGGTTGGTGGCCATACGCCCAAAAACACATCGGAAAAGCACATGCGTTCGTTTTACTTCGATTTTAATCAGATAAAGCATAAAAAGTATGACGGCTTGATTATTACCGGAGCACCTGTTGAACAAATAGAATATGAGGAGGTTACTTATTGGAATGAAATAAAAGAGATACTCGATTGGGCAAAAAATAACGTTCAATCGTCGTTGTTTATTTGCTGGGCGTCGATGGCGGCGTTGTACCACTATTACGGCGTGCCCAAGCACCCGCTCCATCAAAAAATGTTTGGTGTATTCCACCATACTGCTTCCGATCCGTTACTCTCAATTTTCAGGGGCTTCGACGACGAGTTTCATGTTCCGCACTCGCGCCACACCGAAATCAGAAAAGAAGATGTAGTGAAAGTGCCCGACTTGGACATTATTGCAGATTCGGAAGAAGCCGGGGTTTATATGGTAAAAGACAAGGCGAATCGCCGCTTTTTTGTCACCGGTCATTCGGAATATGCGCCCTACACTCTCGATGGCGAATACAAACGCGACTTGGCCAAAGGGTTGCCAATTGAAATGCCGAAGCATTATTACAAAAAGAACGATCCGAGTAAGCCTCCGGTTGTGCGTTGGCGCGGCCATGCCAACCTTTTCTTTCAGAATTGGTTAAACTACTACGTATACCAAGAAACACCCTACGACATCGAAGACATTCGGTAGTACAAAAAACCTGAAGCCAACACTTCAGGTTTTTTAATGCTCGCCTTTCATTTCAGAAAAAAAATCAGTCTATTATATTCTGTTGTTTAGTGACTTATGTGTCAATGTTGAAAAATGCCTATTTAAATCAGCATTTTGTATGTATTTTGCTTTTTTATTTCAGCAAAACAAATTATATTTACACATGAATCTAAATTTGAAGCAGTTATCATGGATCATTTAATCAGCTTATCACGTACCTTGGTCGAAGCCGCAAGCCTCAAGTTTGTACGTTCAATGCACGACCGAATTGATTGGAGCAACCGATTAACCGCAATTTTGGGTGCTCGCGGAGTGGGAAAGACCACCTTGATGATCCAGCATATCAAAATAGGCAATCAAACCGAAAATTCACTTTATGTGAATGCCGATGATTTTTATTTTGCTGAAAACAAGTTGTTCGATTTGGCCAATCAATTTTGGAAGTGGGGTGGCAGATATTTGTATATCGACGAAATTCACAAGTACCCCGACTGGTCAAAGGAATTAAAAATGATGTACGACTATTTCCCCGATTTGCAGGTAACATTCACAGGATCGTCAATTTTAGACATTTACAAAGGAAGCGACGATTTAAGTCGACGTGCACTGCTGTACCAAATGCCAGGAATGTCGTTCAGAGAATATTTGGAGTTCTCCGAAGGCCTCAACTTCCCCGCATATTCGCTTGAAGAAATTCTTCAGAATAAAGTGCGTTTGCCAGGAATTGATCATCCTCTGCCGCTGTTCAAGCAATATCTGCAAAATGGGTATTATCCATTCTATCAACAGCCTGGCTATCAGCAACGCCTCAGGAATGTCATCAACCAAGTGCTCGAAACCGATATTCCCGCCTTCACAAATATGAACGTTTCGACGGCGCACAAACTGAAGCAATTGATGTTCATTCTGTCGCAAAGTGTTCCGTTTAAGCCCAATTTTACAAAGATTTCGCAGCAAATGGGCATTCACCGGAATCAGGTTGCCGACTATATACTTTACATGGAGAAAGCTGGGCTAATCAACCAGTTGCGCGATCGTATTGAAACACTTGGCTTGCTTGGAAAGGTTGAGAAGGTTTATCTGAACAACACCAATCTGGTTTTTTCGGTAGCCGAAGGTGTGCCCGAAATTGGCACCATCCGCGAAACGTTCTTTTTAAACCAAATGCAAGCTAACCATCAGGTTACAGCTTCGGAATATGCCGATTTTTGTATCGGAAAATTTACTTTTGAAGTTGGAGGAAAAAGCAAGAAGAAAAAGCAAATATCAGGAATTGACCACGCATTTGTGGTGAAAGACGATATTGAATACGGCTTCGGAAATACTGTTCCATTGTGGGCCTTTGGAATGAATTATTAATGAATGTACTACTATGACAACTTACGGACAAGCATTATCGAAAGCCATGGCGCTTTGTAGCAAATCGGAAAAGTGCATTTCGGATATTCAGCAGAAGTTAAGCGATTGGGACATTGAACCTGCAGATGCTCAGAAAATCATAAAAAACCTGATTGCCGAGAAATTTATTGATGAGGAACGGTATGTTCGGTTTTTTGTTCGCGATAAGTTTGTGTTTAATCAGTGGGGCAAAGTGAAAATTGCATTTATGCTGAAATCCAAAAAGGTGCCTGCCGCACTTGTTGGAGAGGCACTTCGAGGAATAGACGACGAAGCTTACCTAGATTTGCTTGTAAAGCTTTTGGAAGATAAGTCGAAGAAGACCAAATTTGTTAATGAATACGACAGGAAAGGGAAGCTTGTTCGTTTTGCTCAGAGTAGGGGATTTGAGTTTGATACAATTGAAAAAGCGTTGGCCGAGCTTAAGAAAATATAAAGCGGTCATGATTTCAACATAGAATCATGACCGCTTTGGAATAAATTTATCAGTTAGTTAATCATTAAGCAAAAGGAATACTCCAGTGCAATATTCTGCTGGAATAGTAGTCAGACTATCGGGTGTTGCATTCAATTTGATTTTTGGGGTAGAATAGATTACCAGGTCAGTTTGATAGTTGGTATAGAAGTCGGTAGAACCAGTAAAGTAAATCTTTGATTCATCGGTTGAATATTGGCCACCATGACCAAGGCCACGGTAATTGGTTGTTGTTATCGAAGCTCCATCGATAATTTGCATCCACGGTTCGGCTTTCTCCCAGTCAAATTCGCCCATTCCTGATCCTCTCCAAATTTTGAACATCTTACAACTTGATTTTGAGATCTGGCCGGGATTGAATTTATTGTAATAATCATCAACTTTTGTATTCACTTTTGTCGACAGGTCAATTTTGTGCAATCCGTCGCCTGTAGTTATTAAGTAGTCTTGATCGCCAGTTACTGCTGTCGGATCGTCGCTTGTTTGTGCAACTCTTGTATAACTTCCGGGGCTCCCAATTTCATAACGAACAATAAATTCATAGTCAATATGGTACATGCCCCAGTCGGTTCCAAACCCATAAACAGTGCAATAAGCATATCTGTCATCGGGCGATATAACAAATCCTGCTCCCATTGAACCACCTTCGGTGTCGCCGCCTTTTTCTGACTGGGCAAGTACAAAAGTTGTTGGGTCTCCCGAGAGTTCCATTTCCTCGGTTTTAGGATCATAAATTGCAAGCATTCCACAGTGAGCGTCGTCGTATGGATTGTCTGTATTCAGAACAACCCTATACGCAATCCTTCCATCAGAGAGTACTCTTGGTCGTTCGTCTGGAACAGAATAGTAGTAATCTTTTGGAGCATCTGGAATTGGAGCAAACACTACATTCTCCAAATCGTCGTTATCCATATAAGCGATACCAGATTCTCCTTCAGGAACGAGACTTCTTTCAACACTAAACGCTATTCGTTCGTTGTTGTAATCCATCATGTCGAGGCTAAAAGCCCATGGTCGATATTCCGAAACAAACTTGAGATTGGGTGCTGTTTTCCCGATAGTAAGGGTGTAGAGACCAGCCTTAAGTCCTTGATCGTTTCCTGTGCAGGCCACAAGGAATTTTGGACCTTTGCTGCTGCCATCTAAATCTTTGTCGCAAGATGTGAAAAGTAAGGCAACAACAAAAACGCACATTTTCAGAAGCAGATTAACGCGTTTCATTTCATTCTAATTAATTGGTTATTAGTTATTCTATTGAATTATTGTGTCCTTAATCAAATTTACGTATTTCTATTTATACAGGTATCAACGATGTGCTGTTTTTAAGAATCACATCTTATTTTTTCCATTTTAGTTCACTACTTTTGCAATTCACAAATTAAGTTAATTATGATTCTACGTGACCAGGTTAAAAGCCTAGTTGAGCGCCGGGATGCGCTGAGGGGGTATCTTTGACGTTGAAGGGAAACTAATTCAATTGCAAGAGGAAGAGCTCAAAACTCAAGATCCTTCTTTTTGGGAAAATCCTAAAACTGCCGAAGCTCAGATGAAAGTTGTTCGGGGCATTAAACAATGGACCGACGCGTTTAGCGAAGTTGACAGGGAGATTGAGGATTTGCTGGTGTTGTTTGAATTTCAACAAACTGGCGATGCCGAAGAGGGCGATGTCGAAGATCAGTTTAAACTCTCTTTAGATCTGATTGAGAAGCTCGAAGCAAAAAATATGCTCCGTAAGGAGGAAGACCGCCTTGGTGCTGTACTTCGCATCAATGCTGGGGCAGGAGGCACAGAAAGTAACGACTGGGCAAATATGCTTTTCAGAATGTATAGCCGTTGGGCCGAGCAACATGGCTACACTTTTAAAGTTATGGATTATCAGGCTGGCGAAGATGTTGGATTGAAAAATTGCACCGTTGAGGTCGATGGCGAGTTCGCTTATGGATATTTGAAAAGTGAAAACGGCGTTCACCGGCTTGTTCGGCTTTCTCCGTTTAATGCCCAAAACAAACGACAAACTTCATTTACTTCGGTTTATGTTGCGCCTTTGGTTGACGATTCGATTGAGGTCGAAATTAATCCGGCCGATATTTCGTGGGAAACTATGCGCTCGGGTGGGGCAGGAGGTCAGAATGTGAACAAGGTTGAAACCGCTGTTCGTTTACGGCACGCTCCAACTGGCATTATGATAGAAAACTCAGAAAGCCGTTCGCAGCTTCAAAATAAGGAAAATGCAATGCGATTACTAAAATCGCAATTATACGAACTTGAACTGCGAAAACGTCAAGAAGAAATTTCAAAAATTGAAGCCGGCAAGAAGAAAATCGAATGGGGTTCACAAATTCGTTCGTACACAATGCAGCCCTACAAGCTTGTTAAAGATGTTCGTACCGGCTACGAGTCGGGCAACGTTCAGGCTGTTATGGATGGCGATCTTGATGGTTTTATTAAAGCCTATCTGATGGAATTTGGCGGTGAGTAATTTTGATTTTGGATTAACAAATGAGAATAGTTCAATAAATAAATCTACTTGAATATGATCACAATATACCATAATTCGCGTTGTTCTAAAAGCCGTAGTGGTGTGGAATATCTGAAAACCAAAGGTGTCGATTTTCAGATTCGTCAATACCTTGATAACCCTTTTTCTGCCATTGAACTTAAAGCTTTGATTGCCAAAACTGGACTGAAGACAGATGAAATTGTGAGAAAAGAGGAGGAATACTATAAGCAGAACCTAAAGGGAAAAACCTTAACAGACGACGAATGGATTGCTGAAATGATTAAAGAACCTCGTCTAATTCAGCGCCCAATTGTTGAACGTGGCGATGAAGCTGTGCTGGCTCGGCCTACTGAAGAAATTGACAAGCTGATTGGTTAGTCAGCTTCTTTTTTTCTCCAATTCCGTTAGTTCCTTCTGAATAGTTTTCTTCAGGCGAATTGCCATTGAAAGTTCATAGCCATTCTTTATGGCTTCAATGTCTGTTCTCTCAAGAAAGTAGTAGTAGCTATTTTGACCAAATAGTGCACATTTTAGCGGAAGTTCGCTGTATTTACTGATAAATTGGATCAGCGAATCTGAACGGCCTTCGGTAAACGAAATCTTTTCCCATTTATAATCAAGGAAATCATTTTTCCTGCTGTTTGGATCGTCTGACGGGATTTTCACAGATTCGATCTGTATTGTTCCGTCATAAAGCTTTATTCTGTTGTGATTTAGTTGAGTTTTCCCCATGTAGGTACTCGAAAGGTACAACTCGCCCCGTTCGTCGAGGTTTACCTGAAGGAAAGTGCTGTTCGATTTCCGTTTCTTTATTTGTTGTGTTGGAATATATTGTGCGAACAGATCGTATTGAGTCTTTTCTTTGATGAAATTCTCTTCAAGCGCAGTAATTGAAGCCTCCGTTTCGCGGAGTAGCATTCTTTTCTGATCGATTTGTTGGCGATAAATCTCATCGGTAATGTTTTTTGCAACTTCAATTTGAAAATTTGCCTTTGGAAAGAGGATTTTTATTGAGTCTAAAATTGCCAGTCCGGCAGATGTGTCGCCTTGAGAAATCACTTTTTCTGCAAAATTTATCTTGCCAACAGCTTGTTCGCGTTGAGAAGGCCCACATGCCGATAATAAAGCAATTATTCCGATAAGTATTTGTATATGAGATATATGTTTCATTTTTCTTAAGTTGAATCTTTGTTCTGCAAAAATAGTAAATGACAATGGTATATTATGCGAATGCCAAAGAGTAAAATATTTTTAGGGTTTTATTTGGACAATTAGAAAACTTGAATTTTATTTGCACCGCTAAAAAGATGAGGCGGTAAAAAGAAAGTCAAATAAAAATGAATATTTTTTTTGGAGATTAAAAAAACCTTTTTACCTTTGCGCACCGAATTTAGAAAGACATTATGGCCCGTTCGTCTAGCGGTTAGGACGCCAGATTTTCATTCTGGTAGCAGGGGTTCGATTCCCCTACGGGCTACATTAAAAACTTTGAGCATTAAAAATGGCAAATCATAAATCATCAGAAAAGAGAATCAGGCAAAGTGCCAAGAGGAAATTACTCAACAAGTACTATGCTAAGACAATGCGTAATGCTGTTAAGAAGTTGCGTTTGACTACCGAAAAAGTTGATGCTGAGACTTTATATCCTAAAGTAACTTCATTGATTGACCGTTTAGCAAAAAAAGATGTTATCCACGATAACAAAGCAGCTAACCTTAAATCGAAGCTTGCATTGCACATTAATAAATTGTAATATAGAATTTTCTATAATATGGAGCCTCTACACTTTTGTGTAGAGGCTTTTTTTGCTTTTCCTTATTGAGATATGCAATTAATTGTGTTTTTTTGTGTTGTACCATAATTTTAAATTGTGTCGGAATACGAAAAACTATCTATTAAGCAGTGGGCAGAAGACGATCGGCCTCGCGAGAAAATGCTCAAACATGGCTTCTCTGCATTAAGCAATGCCGAATTGATGGCTATTCTTATTGGTTCGGGCAACACTTCCGAATCGGCCGTTGAACTTTCGCGCCGAATACTCTCCGATTATAAGAACAATCTTGATGCGATTGGTAAATCATCTGTCGATCAGCTAACCATATACAATGGAATTGGAGAGGCAAAGTCGATAAATATACTGGCAGCCCTTGAGCTTGGCCGGCGCAGACAACTTTCAACTCAGGAGAAACAATTAAAAATTAGCACAAGCGAAGATGTTTTCAATATATTGAAAGTTGACCTGTCGGATTTAGTGCACGAAGAGTTCTGGGTTGTTTATCTCGACAGGGCAAATAATGTGATTGGCAAAAGCCGTATAAGTCAGGGAGGTGTGAGCGGTACGGTTATCGATGTTCGAATCATCCTAAAGAAGGCAATCGAGAAATTGGCCTCTTCAATTATTTTGGCTCACAATCATCCAAGCGGAAACCTTACTCCTAGTCAGAGCGATTTAGATATTACACGCAAGGCCGGTGAGGCAGCTAAACTTGTCGATATGAAAGTGCTTGATCACCTTATTTTTGCCGGATCGACGTATATGAGCATGGCCGACGATGGTTTAATTTGATCTTCGCTGAGCGCAAATGTGATATAATTAATTGTAATTTTAGTTCCTCAAAAATTGCATCAATGATCCATGTCTTTTCTGAAAAGTTAACTTCTCGTGTTCGGTATGCTTTTCGGCTTATATTCGAAACTATTTTGAATAATTCGGTCGAGTTTCATGCTGATCCTGAATACTTTTCATTGTTAGAAGGAGTCAAAATCAACTACTCGGAGAAGATCGGCTTAGGTGGATTGACAATTAGGCCTTCTGGCTTGCTTTTTGAATCGGGTTTGCAGCAAATCAAAATTAAAGTTTTTGATTGGGAAGGGCTAAAAGCTTTTTTCGGGGTCGATAATTCGATACTCCCTTTCGATATTTTTTCTGCAAGTTTCTATTTGGCTACTCGCTACGAGGAATATTTTCCATTGGAACGGGACGAACATCAAAGGTTCATGTCGAAATGTAGCTTGGCCTCGAAGAATCAGTTTCTTGAAAAACCACTTATTAATTGTTGGGCGTTGAGGCTTGTCGATATCATTGAACGAGAGTTTGATGGATTTAAGTTCCAGCGCTCCAAGTTCAGTTATATCCCAACTTTCGATATTGATAATGCGTGGGCTTTTAAGAATAAGGGAGCGGGAAGGGTTATTTTGTCGTCGGTGAACGATTTGGTGCACGGACGATTGAAAGCTGTACTTCAGCGAATCTCTGTTCTTCTGAATTTTGAGAAAGACCCATACGCCAACTACGATTTTATGGAAGAAACGATGAAGTTTTTTTCATTCAGCCCGTTCATTTTTCTTCTGATGAACTCTGACGGAAAGTATGATCGTGCAATTTTCTTCAAAAACGGTGCATTTCAAAAGTTGATCAGGGAACTTTCTTCATTTGCAACAATTGGCATTCATCCTTCTTATATTTCGAATACCAATAATGCCTACTTGAATATTGAAATGAATCGATTGGAGCATGTTTTGGGTCGAAAAGTTGAGCTTTCCAGGCAACACTTCTTGAAATTATCGTTTCCCGAGACCTATCAAAATTTGATAGATGCAGAAATTAAAGCAGATTATTCGATGGGCTATGCTGATGCTCCGGGTTTCAGGGCAAGTCTTTGTACACCGTATTACTTTTTCGATCTTCTTGAAGAGAAAGAGACTTTGCTAAAAATATTTCCTTTTCAGGTAATGGATGTTACATTGCAGAAGTATAATAACATGAACCCTTCGGATGCAATTGCTAAAATTGAGGGTTTAATGCAGGAAACTGCTTCTGTTGGCGGAACTTTTATTAGTTTGTGGCACAACGAATCGCTTAGCGACGCCGGGCAATGGAAAGGGTGGAGGAAAGTTTATATCGGAATGACAAAAATGGCAGCAGCACAAAGCAATGGATAGCATTATAAAATTTGTTCATAATTCTGAAATAGATCTGATTAAATGGGATCGGGTTATTGATGATTCGCCAAATTCGCGGGTTTATGCCAATTCGTGGTATCTTGACATTCTCAATCCAGACTGGCATGGGCTGATTTATGGAGATTACAACTATGTGATGCCGATTGTGTTTTCTGAAAAAATGCTGGTCAAATATATATATCAACCAATTTTTTCGCAGCAACACGGAATCTTTCCGCCTTCAACCCCAGAAATTACAGCTCAGTTCCTCAATTTTCTTTTGCAGCGTTTTCGCTTTATCGATATCTCTCTGAATTCAATGAATATCGTTAATGGTGCAGATTTTGAGATTACGAAAAGGAAAAATTTTCTGTTATCTCTCAGAGAAAGTTATTCAACGTTGCATGGAAATTATGCAAATGTTTGCAAGAAGAATTTGAAAAATGCATCTCGGAGAAATACGATATCTAAAGGAATAGCTCTTGATGAATTTATGGATTTTTATGCTCAAAATATTAAGGTGAAATTAAGTTCATCGGTTTTGAAGAGTTTGAATTTGATCATCTCAAAGGCGATGTCGATGAATGCAGGGGAAATCTATGGTGCATATTCAGGCCATAATGAGCTGTGCGGAGTTGCATTTTTTCTGAAAGGCAAGAATCGATACATTTATCTGGCATCTGTTTCTTCTGAACTTGGCCGCAAAAATTCTTCGATGTACAGCATTGTCGATGCCTTTATTCAGAATCATTCCGAACAACCTTTTTATTTTGATTTTGAGGGGTCGAACATTGATAGTATTGCCTTTTTCTTCAGTGGATTTGGGGCTCAACCCGAGATTTATCAACATTTGAAATACAATAATTTGCCTTGGGTAATTAAGCTTTTTAAAAAGTAATCAAGCTATTGTGATAAATAAATTAGTGATATGGAAGTAATCAACCTTGGAGATCAGAATTCGATCTTCAACCAATTTATAGCCGAGATAAGAGATGTTAATGTGCAGAAAGATCCTCTGCGGTTTCGAAAAAATATAGAACGGATAGGCGAAATATTTGCTTACGAAATTAGTAAGAAACTAAATTTCACTGTTCGCGATGTTACTACGCCTTTGGGTGTTGCAAAAGTTGGTGTTCCTGAATCGTTTCCAATTCTAGCAACTATTCTTAGAGCTGGGCTGCCTCTTCATCAAGGACTGCTTAACTATTTCGATAAAAGCGGGAATGCTTTTATTTCGGCCTACCGGAAGTATATTGACAAGAAAGATTTTGTGATCGAATTTGAATACCTGGCCTCGCCGTCGCTCGAAGGGAAAATTGTGATCTTGTCCGACCCGATGTTGGCAACCGGTTCTTCGCTCGAAGTTAGCTACAAAGCCCTTCACCAAAAAGGTACGCCACAACATGTTCATCTTGTGGCTATAATTGCCAGTCGCGCTGGTGTTGACTACGTTAGGAAGAACTTGCCTGCCCAAAATTGCACGTTGTGGGTTGGTGCCATCGACGAGGAGCTTAACTCGAAAGCGTACATTGTTCCTGGTTTGGGCGATGCTGGTGATTTGGCTTATGGCGAAAAGCTTGACGATAAGTAAATTGGATAGCAAAAGTAAATACTTTGACCAGATTAAGCAGAAGGCTCTTGAGTTGGGTTTTTCGGCTTGTGGAATTGCTCCTGTTCAAAAATTGGACGAGGAAGAAGTTCATCTGAAATCGTACCTCGACCGTAATTTTCATGGGCAAATGGGATATATGGCCAACCATTTCGATAAGCGGCTCAATCCGGCATTGCTTGTTCCCGGGGCTAAATCGGTAGTGGTGGTTTTGCTGAATTATTTTCCTGCCAAAATTCAGCAGGATAATGATGTGCCAGTAGTTTCAAAATATGCCTACGGAAAAGATTATCATGTTGTTCTGAAGGACAAACTAAAACTGTTATTCGACTGGATTGATTCTGAAATTGCTCCAATTCAAGGTCGGGCTTTTACCGATTCGGCTCCGGTTTTAGAAAAGGCTTGGGCTGTAAAAGCTGGTCTTGGGTGGATTGGGAAAAATGGACTTCTCTTGAATAAAGAGCTCGGTTCGTTCTTTTTTATTGGCGAGTTAATTATCGATCTTGAACTTGAATGCGATAGTCCAAACACAAAAAATTATTGCGGAACATGTACCAACTGCATCGATGCTTGTCCGACAAAGTCGTTGGTTAGCCCGTCGATTTTAGATTCGCGGAGCTGCATTTCGTATTTAACCATCGAATTGAAAGAGGATATTGCGGTCGAATTCAAGTCGCTGCTGAATAATAGAATCTTCGGTTGCGATATCTGTCAGGATGTTTGTCCTT
>JACCEE011709394.1_pt1 | contig 13621 bp, 8 predicted proteins | sample 7449931 | NCBI WGS metagenome assembly JACCEE01 (sample SAMN15323457, study PRJNA562643) | freshwater metagenome | isolation source: river surface water | place: USA:Blue River Watershed | collected 2017-08-19 | reverse complement strand
TAGGAGGAGTAAACACTTCTATTGGTGGAGCTCTTGGGGATCTAGATGGAGAATTAGCTTCCCTTCACTCACGCCTAAGTTTTGGAAACTGGCCTCCTCTCTATGAGGAATCATGCTCTAGTGATCTCACGAAATGCAAGCGCTCCCCTTCCTATGTCGTCAAATATAAGTTGAGTTTTGATGTGACTTCAAGAGCTGAGGGGAATGGGCTTCCTACTCTTTCTAACTATGAAGTTGAGCGCCAGAGCCCTTATGCTCCAGACTATAAAATGAAAACTCTTGATCTTCCTTACGTGACTTGCCAATGAAGATCCTCCTCGTCCTCTCCCTATTTTTTCTAAGCTCACTTTCTCAGGCAAAGGTCTGGGAGGCTGCAAAGACTTGGGATAGCACTTCTGAAGCTGCTTGGCAGACCTGGATAAAATCGACAAGTGTGCAAAAAGATTTCTTCATCAAAGAAGGACCTTGGAAGGGACTTAAACTCGATTGTGCAGATACCGTTTATGCCTTGAGAATTATTTTTGCCTATGAAAACAAACTCCCTTTTAAAATAGCTTCTGGAATCAGCAACCAAAGTACTATCGTTGATAAAAAGCCAGTGGGTTTAGCGCGTGTAAGGGCCTTTATTGAGTATGTCTCTGACAACAATGGAGCTCTCGATCTTGCCACGGGCGATAGTTATCCAGTGGCCATCAATGATATCAAAAGTGGTGACATTTTCGTCACTGAGTGGAGGCTTAATAATCAGTCAATCCGCCACACTCATGTGATTAAAGATGTGAGTCCCTTCGGCTACTTTCACTTGATCTATGGCACGACTCCTGCGCAAAGCAGGGTCATGAGTGAAATTTTTGGTATGCCTCTAAGCAGTATTGAAGGCTCCCCTTGGGGGTTTAAAAGATTTAGACAACCTCAAGACTATGGCAAAACACCTAAGGCCCAAAGCCTCGAACAGTACGAGATCCTTAAGCAAATTGGGCCGGAACTCTTCTTTGATGAAATTCAAAAACACTTGGCTCAAATCCCTGAGGGGATAGGCGATCGTATCGACAGACAAATGAAAAACCTTTGTGGCCTTCTCAATAATCGTGCTGTGATCGTTCAAGAAAGTTTAGATTTTGTAAGAAGCATTAACAATCGCTGTGTTAACGATAAAGAATTTGATCTATATTCGACCTCTACTCGTGACAGCCGAATGGCCAATGGAATAAAAATGCTTATTCATGATTGGCAACGCCTATCAACGGAAGGAGGCTTTCATGAAGCGAGCCTCACTCATCAAATGGCGATGGATTACCTATCAGGAAATGACCGATCTGAATACGCAAGAACCCAGCTTTTAGGTCTTTGTAGTATTCGTTTTGGCGAAACAGTTGATATTGATCTTAAGACATTTTTCGACGATTATCAAAACGGAAGGATTTCCTCTCATCCAAATGATTCAATCGAAGCACGCTGGGGATTAAGCGAACAAAGAACTCAGTGTAAAAGTCTCTACTAGCCCTTCATTGTCGGTAACTCGACAAAAAAGGTGCTGCCCAAACCAGGTTCAGATTCCACCCACATTTTTCCACCATGACGTTCCGCAATTTTATGAGTCAATGTCAAACCAACTCCTTCTCCCTGAACTGGGCCAAGAGGATCAAGGCGATGAAATAAATTCCATATTTTATCTTGATGGTCCTTTGGAATTCCTTTTCCGGTATCCTGAACTTTGTAAATCACTTTGAGTCCTCCTTCAAGACTTCCAGTGACCCTTATCACTAGTTTACGCTGGGGATCTGCATATTTAATTGCGTTATCAATTAAATTAGAAAAGATTTGATTGACTTGTCCATAGTCCCCTTCACATGGTGGAAGTTCCTCTATAATAACTTGTGCGCCAATTTTATCGATCATAAACTTATGCGACTCAACAATCGTTTGAATCATGACCTTCATGTCAATCGTTTCTATATTCAAGGGCACTCGCCCCGTTCGAGAAAGCTTAAGAAGACCATTAATGAGAGTATCCATTTTTTTTCCACTTGATTGGATGAAACGAATCATTGAAGGCATACGCTCGTTAATAAGTGGGAGAAGATCATTTTTCAAAGTAACAAAATCAGAGGCCCTCTGAATCTTTTCATTAATTTCAAAAGAAAGTTTTTCTAATCGTTGACTAAACCCAAGGACATTCACTAAAGGAGAACGCAAATCATGAGAAGATACGTAGACGATACTTTCCATTTCTTTAGTTTTAGCTTCTAATTCCCTTAGCATTATTTCTTTATCCCGCTCAGCCTTTTTTCGCTCTTCAATATCACGCCAAGTGCATAAAACCATTTGTTCCCCGCGCAGCGTGATTAAGGCAAGATGAACTTCAACAAAAAACAGACTTTCATCAGAACGTTTATGAATCCACTCAAAACGCGCCACACCTTCTTCACGGGCTTTCTTCAAATAATAATTCATAGCATTTTCAGATTCTCGTCCATCAAACTGTCGAGCAGGCGAAATATCACGAGGAGCAACCCCGATCAAATCTTCTTTGAATTTTGCCTTTAAAAGTTTCAAAGCGGCAGGATTACAGTCAACAAAACACTGATTGTGTATCACAAGCAAAGGATCAGGAGAAAACTCAAATAATACTCTAAATGATTGCTCTTTATCAAGAATCTCACTCATCTGAATTTCAATCTTTTCAAGAAGAAGATTAAACTCTCGACCTAACAATGAAATCTCATCATGACCAATTACGACAACTCTTCCTTTTAAATTCTCATCTTTCGAAATTTTTTTTATGCCGTCGGATAACTTACGAACAGGGTAAGCAATCCAACGCTCTGTAAAAACAAAAACGAGAAAAGTCAGCAAGATAATTGCCAGTATCGCTAAAGAAGTATGAAAAAGACTTTCAGATATTGTTTTTTCAAATACACCCACAGGTTGCATTGTCCAAACTTTCCAAGGAACCTTATTCAGACTTGAAGCAATTCCTAAATATACCCGATGATCAATTTCAATTTTATTCAAATTGTGAGAAAGACTCTCTGACACAATAGTCTTGCGTTGAATATAACTTGGATCATTCAGGAATGTGATCAAGCGATCTTGCCCATCAACAACAAGAACAAAAGTCCCCGCTCCAGCAACTTCATGATATTTTTTCATCAAGCGCTGTATTACGGACAGGCCATAACTCACACCAAAAACACCAGTAATATGCCCTAAGCTGTCTCTTACCGGAGTAGAAAAATGCAGCTCCCACTCTTTCTTTTCATTGGAAAACAATTGAACCTGCGGAGAAGCAGATGTAATTGGTAACTTAAAGAAATTACAATTGACGCAATCTAATCCCAAACGTCGGTAGGTGCTATCAAAAACAAACCTTCCTTGTGCATCAAGTATATAAAAGGATTTTAAGTATGTGCTTTCGTTGCGTAAAAGCATTGTGACAGTGGTATTCAAATGATTTTCTAAACGAAGACGGTCCGCATTGCTCGATTTTATATATTCTGGAAAGATGGGAAGTTGAGACTGGGCCCAAACATTTCTCAAATTGAAATTAAGATATTCTTCCAAATCTTGTGCAGCAAGCATTGCCCCACGTTCTAAACTTAAAACAGATGAACGATGCATTGATTCTGAAGAACTTTGATAATAGATAAAAGACAACACGCAAAGCGGAAACAGTCCAACCAAAAAGAAGGCCAGTAAAAGCTTTGTTCTGATTGTTTTAAAAATCAAAAACTCTTTCTTTATCATACTATCTCAATTCTTCAATCAAGCTAGGATCTATGATTTCTGCGATATCATTCTTGTGATAGATATAATTTTTTTCAAAGAGAAAATTAATCACCATTTCCCCTACATAATACAAGGAAGAATAATCACTCCCCAGTTGCATCGTTTTAAGGTTGTCTCTAAGATCGTAGGGATAAAATCCCTGAATTCGAACTTCCTCGACACTTAGATTAAGTTTTCTGGCAACAAGAAGCTCAGCCTCACGTGGATTTTTTTTCCAAAAATCAACTGCAGCAAACCAAGCTTTAAAAAAACTTTTTAACTCTTGTCTTCGTTCTTTAATTACTTTATTTCTAACGGCAAGGGTATCCACCACAAACCCAGGAACAGATTGTGCTTCAAAAAGTGGTCTTGCCCCGTTTTTTACGAGTTTTGAAAGATAGGGTTCCCATAAATGTATCGCATCGACTTTCTTTTCTAAAAACTGCTTTACAGCATCATTTTCATTTTCAATTTGAACCCAAAGAATATCTGCTGACTTCATCTCGTTTTGCGTAAGCATTGAAGTGACAAATGACTCACCATAGGCTCCTGGAACAGTCGCTACTTTTTTCCCTTTTAGATCTTTGATCTTTTTAATTTTGGGAAAAGCAAGTACTGCATTTGCTGACGTCGCATGATCTGTTGCCATCACGACTTTGAAATCCCCGACTTGCCGAGACGTTAGGAAACTACTTAATGGCAAAAAAGCACCGTCATAAGCACCGGCTTCAAACTCCATTAAAAGATTAGAACTGTTGTTTGTAAAATGATACTCAACATTTACCTTTTCATTTTTAAAATACCCAAGCTCATCAGCAAGCACCATCGGCATAAAGCCAGTCCAATAGGCCGCATGAATCCGAAGAGGATGAACAATGCTATGCGCACTTTTTGAACATGAGGTCCCTATGCACACACAACTCATACAGAGGAACAGATAAAACAACGTTTTCATTTAAGCACTCGACTTAACGCTGGAAGAGCTTTAACAAGAGCATCCCAGAGTTGTTGTTTCCGAACAGGCTTCGTTATATGAGAATCACAGCCCGCAGAGAAACTTTTTTCTTGTTCATCAAAATATGCATTGGCAGTTAATGCGAGAATGGGAAGATGGGTTGCATTTCGTTTTTCTTTTTCATACTCTCGTATTTTGGCCGTTGCTGCGTAACCATCCATCTCTGGCATTTGAATATCCATCAGAATGAGATCGTATTCATGATGACAATACAACTCAATTGCCTGAAGTCCGTTCTCGGCAAAATCTATTACAATATCCTTAGTTTTTAAATAATGGGATATCAACAACCGATTATCAATTGAGTCTTCAGCTAACAGTATTCTAAATTCATTTTTCGCAGAGTTTGAATTTTGTCCAGTGTCTGTCGGCGCCTTTATCAACTCATCTTGTGGTTTTTTTGACAACACGACCATTGGGATACTCACGATAAAAACAGATCCTTTTTCAAGGGCACTTTCAACACCTATCGTTCCCTTCATCTTTTCTACAATTTGTTTCGTGATATGAAGTCCAAGTCCAGCTCCACCATATCTGCGTGTAGAAGAAGTATCTAATTGCGTGAAGCGTTCAAAGATATGAGCCACTTTATCGTTTGGAATTCCAGGCCCTGTATCTTTTACAGAAAATATGAAATCTCCCTGATCTGCACCTTTAGAAACCCAGTCCAACTTTAGGGTAATAGAGCCTTTGTCTGTAAATTTTAAAGCGTTCCCCAATAAATTCATTGCAACTTGTTTGATCCTCAATATATCAGAATAAACAATAGGTGGGATGGAAGAAGAAAAGACTTGAATAAGTTGTATGTCTTTTTTGTTAGCATTAGGTCTTATCAAATCAACAATAGCATTAAACTCCTCACGAATTGAAAACTCAGAGAAGTTAAGTTCAATTTTTCCAGACTCAATTCTATTTAAATCTAGTATGCTATTGATTAAATCTAGTAAGGTCTCATTGGCTTTCATCAAAGTTGCCAAATAACCTTTTTGCTCATCATTAAGAGGAGTTTCACTTAATAAATCGACCATTCCGACTATCGAGTTCATGGGAGTACGGATCTCATGGCTCATGTTGGCCAAGAATTCGCTTTTAGCTTTATTCCCTGCCTCAGATTCATTTTTCGCTTTTAAGAGTTCCTCCTCAAAAAGAACTCTCTCTGTAATATCTTGAACAGTTCCAATTGATCGAATTGGTTTATTTTCATTTTCGTAATGAACATCACATTTTAGATGTAAATATCGAAGCGCCCCTTTGGAATCGTAGTTTGATAAAACTTTATCGAACGATTCTTTACATGAAGCAAGAAGCCGGCTGACATCTTCACCTGTATTAATATTTAGAAGCCTTTTTGCCTCTTCGGTCCAAAGTACAGATTGATCCAAATGAGAGACTTCCCAACCTCCGATATGGGCCATTTTTTGAACTTCATCAAGTAAACGCTGATTTCTTTTTAATTCTTTTTCCGCAAGAACAAGCTTTTCTTGAATTTCATTTTCTCTCAACACTCGCATGACGACTGTTGGGAGTGTGGTTAAAAACTGAGCATCTTTAACAAGATAATCTCTCGCTCCCTGCTTCATCATGGAAACAGCAATACGTTCATCCCCCACCCCAGTCGTAACAATAAAGGGGGGAACCGTTGAAAATTCTCGATTTAGTTTTTCAACAAATTTTGCTCCATTCATATCAGGTAACGAGTAGTCTAATAATAGTAAACTGGCTGCATTCGTTTTAAGCCATAACAACGCATCCTCAGCAGTTCGCAAGGATACAACTTCAAATAATTGCTCAAGATCTTCTTGCTGCCTAAAACTATCTTGCAAGGTTTCTGGAATTAACACTGCAAGTCCTTCATCATCTTCAACAAGAAGAATTTTTTTACTCACTATCATATTTCGGGCACTCTCATCACCATTATAAACAATCCCAAGCGCTTTAACGCTTCTGAGAATTGAGTAAAGTCCACTGGCTTTGTCACAAAACAACTACACCCCAGACGATAACAGCTTTCTATTTCATGTGGGTCATCTGTCGTTGTTAAGATCATCACAGGAATGTTTTTTAGATTTTCATCTGTCTTTACTCTCCGCAAGACCTCGACTCCATCAAGCTTCGGCATACGAATATCTAAAAGTAAGAGATAGGATTTTCCATGTTCAAACTTCGTAAAGGATTGTCCTGTTAAGAAATCCCAAATTTCTTGACCGTCTCTAAAGCGAATGATCTTGTTATTTACTCCTGCTTCGCGAATATTTTCGATAGCAAGTTCAGCATGCCCATCATCGTCTTCAGCTATTAATATCACTATCTCTTTTTGTTTATCGTTTTCCATAACTACTCCTCCCAACATTCTAACAATAATATCTACATAGGGAGAGCTGGCCATTTTTTCAAAATTTCCTTAAAGAATGAGCATCTAGGTTGTAAACATTTTTCTCTACTATAAACCTGAGGATTTTTCTTACTTTGGCTTGAATTGATATAAGTCAAGGAGATGCCTCCTCTCTTGATTTATGATAGGGAAAAAGAAAAGGAGCACCCATGGAAAAAGGTCAGATGTTTAAACCAGAACTTGAAGTAGATTATCAAGCGAATGGAATTGTTTCTAAGCGTATTTTAGAGAACGCTGTTGGTGGCATTACCTTATTCGCCTTCGATAAGGAGCAACGCCTTAGTGAGCACACTGCCCCTTTCGATGCAACAATCCAAGTCATCGAAGGGAAGGGCGAAATTATGATTAATGGAAAAGGCCATCTTCTTGAACGCGGCCAAATGATTGTGATGCCTGCTAATATCCCACACGCAGTCAATGCTGTTGAAAGATTTAAAATGATGCTAATTATGATTAAGGGCAACTAAAACTCTTTCAATCTCTGACCGCACATCAGTCCAATGAAAAGGTTTTACGATATAGCCGTTAAATCCAGCTTCATAAGCGGCCTGGCGTTGCTCAGCAAAGGCATGTGCACTCAATGCGACAAGCGGAGTGCTATTCCCCTGAGCTCTCAACTGCTTGGCCGCTGTCATTCCATCAATAATAGGCATCTGGATATCCATTAGCACAAGAGAGAATTTTTGCTTGGCCATAATGCTTAAAGCCTCTTGCCCATTTTCAGCAAAGACAAGTTCGCAGTTTGTTTTTTTAAGCCAACTTAAAAGAATCATGGCACTTGTAGCTGTGTCCTCTACAACTAAAATTTTCTTCCCAACCCAATGAGGATACTTATCAGTTGAGATAGCGGCTTCTTGCTCGGAAATAGTGATTTCCTCATCTTCATTTAAAGCAGGCATACGCAGGATAACTCTAAAAAGACTTCCGGCACCTGTTTCACTACTCACAACAACTTTCCCCCCCATAGCATCAACTAGGCGCTTAACAATAGCTAAGCCTAAACCAGCTCCACTAAACTTGCGAGAAAGGGTACTGTCCTCTTGGCTAAAAGGTTTAAAAATTTGAGCCTGATACTCTGGACTCATCCCCACTCCACTGTCTTCGATGAGGAAATGAATCTCATGTATAGAGTCTTCCTGATTTTTTAATTCAACTTTGAGGGCAATAGTTCCTTGAGTTGTAAATTTAATCGAATTATTGAGCAAGTTAACGATAATCTGTCTGATGCGAACACCATCACCCAGATAATGCTTTGCCAGTGATTCATCCAAGCGCAATAATGGACAAACCTTTTTTTGATCAACATCAGCAATGGCCGACTCAAAAATTTCTGTCATTAGTTTTCGCAAATCCAAAGGCTGCTTAATCAAAACCACACTTTGAGTTTCAAATTTTGAAAGATCCAGAAGGTCGTTAATAATCTGTACAAGATGATTACTATTGCGATTGATAATCCCCAGAGCATCTGTTTGTTCTTGTGGAGTCAACTCTCCTTCTTTCAATAGATCTGCATACCCCACAATGGCATTCATAGGAGTACGAATTTCGTGACTCATATTGGCCAAAAACTGACTCTTAGTACGATCTGCCTCTTCAGCTTTTTCTTTTGCACGAACCAGTTGTTCCTGTTGAGCCTCAAACAGCCCTATGCGATAAGCAATACGATTTCTCGCAAACGTTATTCCTAGAATACCAAATATCCAAATAAGCAGATGGCCAATACCGAAAATAACATAGGAGTGATTTAACTCAGCAAACCAAGGCCCTGTAGGGAAAGAAATACTTATCCCGCCTCTATTCTGTCCAACTTTATATCCTTGAGCTCCATGACACTTTAAACAAGCAGGCTCAGTTCGCAAAGGCCTCATTAAGCGGAAATGTTCTTTTCCTTTAAACTCCTCAATAGAAACAATTTCTTTCTCCCCTAATTCAAACGCCTTTAATGCCTCCTCTTCCCAAGGATCAGGAGCATTATTTGGATTAAGAGGTTTTAAACTTGTTATATGAGCAGACTCAAAGCCTTCCCTATCTCTCATCTCATAAATCTGTCTTAACATGTAAGCAGGATTGACAAGAGTAAGTTTTCTTCCACTTGGTGTCACCACGTCCCGTTCAGGTATATTTTTTAAAAAAGGATTGGGAGCTGCTTCGTCAGTAACAGGAACATAAACTCCACCATGATTCGTTGCCCATCTTCGAAAAGTTAAATCTTGGAAAAATTCCTTGCGAGCACTCTCTTCCATCTGTTTCAAAGTCGTGGATTTGAGTTGCTGCACTTGAAAGAGATATGACCCTATCATCACCAAAGACCATATACTCAAGGCCGTCCAAAAATAGGGCTGCACTTGAGTCCTGACAATTTCAGAAATACGGTGTTGGGTCATAAAATCCTTTGCTTTAGAAACTTATCGGCTTTTAAAACAAGGACTTGAGAAGACTAAATAAATTACTATAGGACCAGTGCTGAAGACAGATTTGATTTTAAGTAAAAAAAAAGGACCTCGAAGAGGTCCTAAGTATTGAAATTTAGTGGTGGGCGTTGACGGGATCGAACCGCCGACATCCACCTTGTAAGGGTGGCGCTCTCCCAGCTGAGCTAAACGCCCACTAAACGATCTGAAGTGAGTCAGAGATTAATCAAGTGACCTAAAACTGTCAATCCTTTTTGTAAAAAAAAGGGGACCCCGGCAGGTCCCCTTCTCATTTGGATATGAACAAGAGACTAGTTAGCGTTCGCTACCTGATCGCTCGTAATAACCTTGAGGGTAACAGGCTTGAGGAAGGTCTCTGGCTTGGCCACATTTAAGGCCACACGCAAGACTTCATCAGCTTCGGTACATGGGAAGATCTCGATCCCTTGCTTGATCTCGTTAGAGATTTCAGAAAGGTCCTTTTCATTCTTTTTAGGAATAATGACTCTCTTAATGCCAGCAAGCTTAGCAGCAAGGAGTTTTTCTTTTAGGCCACCGATAGGAAGCACGCGGCCTCTAATCGTCACCTCACCTGTCATGGCCACATCTTGGTGAACTTCGATACCTGCGATAGCAGAAGCTAAGGCAGTAGTCATCGTCACACCAGCACTTGGTCCGTCTTTAGGTGTCGCACCTTCTGGTACGTGGATATGGATATCATGCTTATTGTACCAGTCATGATCAATTCCAAGTCTTTCAGAGATGGAGCGAACATAACTTAAAGCTGCCTTGGCAGACTCTTGCATGACTTCACCAAGCTTACCAGTGATAGAAAGCTTACCGTTACCAGGAAGAGTGACCACTTCAATATGAAGAAGCTCACCACCAACTGATGTCCAAGCGAGACCGTTGACTAAACCAACTTGTGGCTCAGTTTCGATATCGGTATGGTCATACTTCTGAGGACCTAAAAGTTTCTTCAAATTCTTAGCACTGATGGTGAAGGTCTTACCTTCAGCAATTTTCTCTTGAACAACATCAGTAGCAGTCTTACGAGCGATAGTGTTGACCAAACGCTCGAGCTCTCTCACCCCTGCTTCTTTGGTGTAGTCGTAAACCACACGAGTCAAAGTGGCATCAGGAATTTTGAAATCAAATTTTTCAAGACCATTATTCTTGATCGCTTTCTTTACAAGGTAGTTCTTAGCAATCTGAAGTTTTTCATGTGGAGTGTAACCAGGGATATTGATGATCTCCATCCTGTCTCTAAGTGGTCCAGGAATTCTAGAGATATCGTTCGCCGTCATGATGAACATGACTTTTGAAAGGTCATACTCCACTTCGATATAGTGGTCAGCAAAGTTTTTGTTCTGTTCTGGGTCCAAGACCTCAAGCATTGCAGAGGCTGGGTCACCCTTGAAATCAGAAGACATCTTATCAATCTCGTCGAGAAGGATAAGTGGATTGCTTGTTCCAGCTTTTTTAAGAGCTTGAATAAGTTTACCAGGAAGAGCTCCTACGTAGGTTCTTCTGTGACCGCGAATCTCAGCTTCATCACGTACGCCACCTAAAGAGATACGAGCGAATTTTCTGTTAAGAGCACGGGCCAAAGAATGACCAATAGAAGTTTTACCTACACCTGGAGGACCTGCTAAGCAAAGGATAGTCCCTCTGCCCTCATTTCCAACAAGGCTTCTCACAGCAAGATATTCAACGATACGATCTTTTACATCTTCAAGACCATAGTGATCAGTATCAAGTACATCACGGGCCTTGCTTACATCATTATCATCTTCAGAGTACTCGTCCCATGGAAGTCCAAGCATCCAATCGATGTAATTTCTAACGACAGCAGATTCAGCTGACATAGGAGACATGCTCTTAAGCTTCTTAATCTCCTTAGCAGTCTTCTCTTTTGCTTCAAGAGGCATTCTCTTGGCTTTGAGCTTTTCTTCCATCTCTTGGATTTCGCCTTTAGCGTCATCCTTTTGGCCAAGTTCTCTTTGAATCGCATTCATTTGCTCATTGAGATAGTACTCTTTTTGAGACTTCTCCATCTGAGACTTCACGCGAGTGCGGATACGTTTTTCAACATTGATGATTTCAATTTCACCTTGCATTTTCTCAAGAAGAAGTTGCAAGCGACGATCCACCTCTACTGCTGCCAAGATCTCTTGTTTCTCAGGAATCTTGAGAGTCAAATGGGCGACAATAATGTCGGCCAAACGAGCTGGATCATTAATAGAAGAAATGCTCATAAGAAGTTCAGGTGGAATCTTCTTATTGATCTTCACATACTGTTCAAAAATACTCTTGATGCCTCTCATGGTGGCTTCAAGCTGAACAGGGTCAACATCTTTTACTTCACATTTTTCTACAACAGCGTTGTAGCAACCAGACTCATTATCCAGTTCTTTAAGAGAAGCTCTGTACTTACCTTCGATCAAAACCTTAACGGTATTGTCAGGAAGACGAAGCATCTGGATAATATTGACCACTGTACCGACGTCAAAGAGATCTTCGCGATCGGGATTTAATACTGAAGGGTCTTTCTGGGTGACGAGGAAGAGTTCATTCCCCTTCTTTGCGGCCTCCTCAAGAGCGGCTATGGACTTTTCTCTTCCAACGAAGAGAGGCACGACCATATGAGGGAAAATAATGAGGTCTCGAAGTGGGAGAAGCGGGAAACTAAGTTTTGTGTCTTGCTTCTTCTCAGGCATAGCACCTCCTGTACTACCTGCGAACCAACCACAGCATCAAAAGATCATCCTGATCCTCTACTGTAGCCTACCTAATAATTGTCTCTTAAATCCGGATTTGGGTCAAAAAAAAAGCTTAGGAAAAATCGTTCCTAAGCTTTTTTTATTTATGAATTTTCTTTAGTAATTACGATGCGTTACCTAATTTTCCTTTCGCAGTGCGTTGTTCGAAAGCAAGATTTTTGTTCCTCTCTCCTTCGAAAACTTTAGGCTTAGATTTACCTAAGATAGAGTCTCTAGTGACTTGCACTTTATTGACCTTATCATTTGATGGCAACTCATACATAAGCTCAAGCATAGTCTGCTCAAGAATAGCGCGAAGACCGCGTGCCCCTGTCTTTTTTCTAAGGGCCTGTTGGGCCACCTCAACAAGAGCATCTTGATCAAACTCAATCTCGATTCCATCGTACTCGAAAAGTTTCTTATACTGCTTGGTAATCGCATTCTTAGGTTCAGTTAAAATCTTAACTAGAGCTTCTTCATCAAGTTCTTCAAGAAGAGCAGTGACAGGAAGACGACCAATAAACTCTGGGATAAGACCAAACTTCACCAAGTCTTCAGCTTCGATACCACCAAGCTGCTCAACAACCGATGGGCCAGTTTCTGTTTTTTCAGCAACAAGACCCATAGGACGTTTCGTCATACGACGCTCAATCACCTTATCAAGACCAACAAACGCTCCCCCTACAATAAAGAGGATATTTTTGGTATCAACTTGGATGAATTCTTGCTGAGGATGCTTGCGTCCCCCCTTCGGAGGAACAGAAGCGACAGTTCCTTCAAGGATCTTAAGAAGGGCCTGCTGTACACCTTCACCAGAAACGTCTCTAGTGATAGATGGGTTGTCCCCTTTCTTAGCGATCTTATCAATTTCGTCGACGTAGATAATACCGCGCTGAGCACGCTCAACATCGAAGTCACAGTTTTGAAGAAGACTGAAAACGATATTTTCTACGTCTTCTCCCACGTAACCTGCTTCAGTCAAACTTGTGGCGTCAGCAATGGCAAAAGGCACGTTCAAAAACTTAGCAAGAGATTGAGCGATCAAAGTCTTACCGCTACCAGTAGGTCCTGCAAGAAGGATGTTACTCTTAGAGAGTTCTACCTCATCCTTGCGGGCCATCTGACCATGAGAGATACGTTTGTAGTGATTGTGAACCGCTACAGAGATCACCTTTTTGGCGCGTTCTTGACCGATCACGTAGTTGTCTAAGTGGGCCTTGATTTCATGTGGCTTAGGCACATTATCCAGGGAGACTTTGGTAGAAGACTTCAC
>JACCEE011713885.1_pt1 | contig 13626 bp, 11 predicted proteins | sample 7449931 | NCBI WGS metagenome assembly JACCEE01 (sample SAMN15323457, study PRJNA562643) | freshwater metagenome | isolation source: river surface water | place: USA:Blue River Watershed | collected 2017-08-19 | reverse complement strand
AATTGTCGGAAGTAATCAAAGGGTATTGCTTTTCGATTTGTTTCATGCTTCAGAATTTTTGCACGAATCTACTTTTGAGCAAAAAAAAAAGTTGTCTCATATCAGAAAAACTTTGTCTCATATCAGCAATTAACTGAAAAACAATAATTTGAAAAGATGTTTTCTTTGACAAAAAAGACATTGCAGAGAATTATTGGTAGAATTTACGAGCGTGCAAATGTTGAAATTTCACACCAAACCGAGTGGACAGATCGTAAAAATCGATTTACGATCTGTCCACTTTCTGCATTTTATTGAAGAAATTAAAACTCCGAGAAGTAAGAGTCAAGAAAGAGTTGACCGAAGAATTACAATAGCTGAATGTTGGTTGAAGATTATTTGTGAAGAGAAACAAATAACATAAGTAGTGCAATCTTTGAAGTCAAATATATTTTCAGCAACAGCTTGGTCAATATTTAAAAGCTTGCAAGAACAAACGAGAATGTTAAACAAAAAAAAGGTCAAATACAAAACCCATCTTCAAGAAGATAAACATGCACGAAGCACAAAAAAAAAGCCCGATGATAAACACCGAGCCTTATATTATTTCACCTAAAATGATGCTATTTTACCTTTTCAATAATAGCTTTAAAAGCTTCCGGATGATTCATTGCTAAATCAGCTAAAACTTTACGGTTTATTTCAATGTTATTAACCTTCAAAAGATTAATAAAAGTTGAATAATTTAAACCTTCAGGACGAACAGCAGCATTAATACGCTGAATCCACAAGCCCCTGAAATCTGCTTTCTTCTTTTTTCTGTCACGATAAGCATACTGCATACCTTTTTCCCAGGTATTCTTCGCTACCGTCCAAACGTTTGCTCTTGACCCAAAATTACCTTTGGTTGCCTTAAGAATCTTTTTTCTTCTGGCACGAGATGCAACGTGGTTTACACTTCTTGGCATAATTTTACATTTTCGAGTGGTTAGCGCTCTTTACTATTATGAGACTTAAAAGCTAATTCACTCCGGTTAACTACTAATTTTAATCTAAAACAAAAGAAATTATTTCATTGCTAACATCCTCTTCACATTTGGAGTATCAGTCTTATCGACCAAACCAATATGAGTAAGGTTACGTTTGCGTTTTGTGCTTTTTTTGGTCAAAATGTGACTTTTAAAAGCATGCTTTCTTTTGATTTTTCCTGTACCTGTAAGCTTAAAACGTTTTTTAGCTCCGGCATTGGTTTTCATTTTCGGCATTATCCTACTTTTTAAATGTACAACCTAATTATTTTTTCTTCTTAGGTGAAATAAATATCGTCATTCGTTTGCCTTCTAACTTAGGCATCATTTCGAGTTTTCCTACTTCTTCCAACTCATTTGCGAACTTGAGCAATAAAATTTCGCCCTGTTCTTTAAATAAAATTGAACGACCTTTAAAAAAGACGAAAGCTTTAACTTTTGCACCTTCCTGCAAAAATTTCTCAGCATGTCGAAGTTTAAATTGAAAATCGTGTTCGTCAGTATTTGGACCGAAACGAATTTCTTTAACAACAACTTTTACTGCATTAGCTTTGATCTCCTTTTGCTTCTTTTTTTGTTGATAAAGAAACTTCTGATAATCAGTAATTCGACAGACAGGTGGCTCTGCTTTAGGCGAAATTTCAACCAAATCGAGATCCAAATCATCAGCCATTTTAATGGCTTGTTGTGTAGTTACTACACCTGGGTTTTCGACGTTATCTCCAACAAGCCTAACTTCGCGAACCCTAATTTGATGATTAATACGAAAAGCAGATTTCTCTTCTTCACGTCTATCATTTCTCCTGCCTTTTTGTGGTAAAGTTCTTTCCTCCAAAATTACAAATTGCTTAAATTTTGTATGTTACTTAATTGCTCACTAATTTCCTTCCTAATAAGCTGAGCAAACTCATCAATGGTCATAGATCCTTGATCGCCTTGCCCTCCTTGTCGACGAACTGAAACCGAATCTGATTCAGCTTCTTTTTCACCTACAACAAGCAGATATGGCGTACGTTTTAATTCATTATCGCGAATCTTTCTGCCAATCTTTTCGTTACGGTCGTCAACGACGGTGCGAATATCGGAAATATTTAAAATATTTGAAACTTTTCTTGCGTAATCGTTATATTTTTCGCTGATAGGCAAAATTGCAACCTGATCGGGGGTTAGCCACAAAGGGAATTTACCTACAGTATGCTCAATTAACACAGCAACAAAACGCTCCATTGAACCAAACGGTGCACGATGAATCATTACCGGGCGATGGCGTTGATCATCAGCCCCAATGTATTCAAGCTTAAATCTTTCAGGAAGGTTATAGTCGACCTGAATTGTACCAAGTTGCCAGCTACGTCCCACAGCATCTTTGATCATGAAATCGAGTTTTGGACCATAGAAAGCGGCTTCGCCTGTTTCGGTCACTGTTTTCAACCCTTTTTCGGCAGCAGCTTCAATAATTGCACGTTCAGATTTTTCCCAGTTTTCGTCAGATCCAATGTACTTTTCTTTGTTATTTGGGTCGCGTAACGAAATCTGAGCAGTAAAATCATGAAATTCCAAAGCATTGAAAATGACAAAAATGATATCAATTACTTTTTTGAACTCATCTTTAACCTGATCGGGTGTACAGAAAATGTGTGCATCGTCTTGAGTAAATCCACGAACCCTGGTTAAACCGTGCAATTCGCCACTCATTTCGTAACGATAAACTGTTCCAAATTCGGCAAAACGAATTGGAAGGTCTTTGTACGATCGTGGTTTTGTTTTGTATATTTCGCAGTGATGAGGACAGTTCATTGGTTTGAGCATGTACTCTTCACCTTCCTGTGGTGTAGTTATAACTTGAAATGAATCTTTACCATATTTTTCGTAATGACCCGAAGTTTTGTACAGATTAACATTACCAATATGCGGTGTAATTACCTGCTGGTAACCATATTTCTTCTGAACTTTTCTCAAGAATTGCTCAAGATTGTCGCGCAAAGTTGTTCCCTTTGGCAACCATAATGGCAACCCCATTCCCACTTCTGGCGAGAATGCAAAAAGTTCCATTTCCTTACCAATTTTACGGTGGTCGCGTTTTTTAGCTTCTTCAAGAAGAACAAGATATTCCTCAAGTAATTTTGCCTTTGGGAAAGATGCACCATAAATACGGGTTAGCATCTTGTTCTTTTCGTTTCCTCGCCAGTAAGCACCAGCCACATTAAGTAACTTAATAGCCTTAATTGACTCGGTATTTGGCAAGTGAGGCCCGCGGCACAAATCTGTAAAGTTTCCTTGAGAATATAAAGTTATTGTACCGTCTTCCAAATCGTTAATCAATTCAAGTTTGTATTGATCTCCTTTTTCCTGAAAAACTTTAAGTGCTTCAGCTTTTGAAATATCGGCACGAGTGATAGCATTCTTCTGACGGGCAAGTTCGAGCATTTTCTTTTCAATCTGCTCTAAATCTTTATCCGACAATACTTTTCCATCTGGAAGGTCGACATCGTAATAAAAACCATTATCGATAGCCGGACCAATCCCAAACTTTGTTCCTGGATAAATTGCTTCGACGGCTTCGGCCAACAAGTGAGCTGATGAATGCCAGAAAGCATGCTTGCCCTCTGGGTCGTCCCACTTGAAAAGTTTTATTGATGCATCTGATGAAATAAGGCGGGTAAGATCCCAAACTTCTTCGTTTACTGAAACGGCTAAAACATCAGATGCCAAACGTGGACTAATAGAATTTGCTATATCAAGACCAGTTACTGGACTTTCAAATTGTTTGATACTCCCATCGGGAAGAGATATGCTGATCATCTTTATAATAATTTTAAAACAAGTTCGCAAAGATAATTAATCTACCATGATTACAAGGTTTTCAGCAGTAATAATTTCGATTTCTATGTGAATATTTAGTTCGTTAAACAAACGTATTCTCATGGAAAACATTTACAAATTCAAGTTCCAAACAAGAACACACCAAAGGAAAGTATGCCTCTTTGATTTTAATGTGAATAGATTAACAGAGTTCGTTTTCGCTCAATACTCAACCATAAATATCAGATAGTTTGATAAACTAAAACTAATACATAAAAGAATAGCAGTGAATTACACTGCTATTTCTTGAATAAGAATCTATTTTAAATACTAATTCTAACGTTTCTTTGCCAACGCAATTTTCTGTTTCACAATTGCATTGAGCTCTTCGGGCTTCAAATTTTCGGGATAAACTGGTGGCAAAAATTCGATCTTAATTTTTTGTCCCCACTTGATTTTCTTTGCACCTGACGACATTGCCTCATAAGCTCCATCGATAACAACCGGAACAACCGGTATTTTGAGTTCGGTACTCAAAATTGCATAAGTCTTTTTAAAATCGCCAAGTTCACCAGTCTGAGTTCGAGTACCTTCGGGGAAAATTAGAATTTTCTTTCCCTGTTTAACAACCTCGGCCATTTTCTGAATGGATTTTTTTAAATCGTGCGATAAATCCATAATGATGATATTGGAACGGCGGGCAATATATCGACGAATTGCACCCTTCATGTGATCTTTCTTTGCATACGAAAAGGTGTCTTTGAGTGTTGTCTTATCGAGGTACGATAACACCAAAAAAGCATCGAGCAACGATTCGTGATTTGGCGCAAAAAAGCATGGCCCTTCTGGAATGTTATCCATTCCTTTCCCTTCGAACTTAAAGAACAAACGGAAAATACCACGAACAGAACTTACTGCGGGCCTTAGCAAATATGACTTTTTCGGTAAAATTACCTCCGAATCATCTTTTAAATCGCCCGACCAAGTACTCGATTGGTTATCGGTCTTAGTGAAAAGTTTATTGTCGTGGATGTGCTCGGCAATCTTTCTTACAGAAGGAAATTTCAGCAACTGCTCCTCATTCATTTTTATTCCGAAGCTTTTCTCGATGTAGTCGATAAGGCTCAATTTACCAAGCGAATCCATCGAAATATCAAAGACTAAATGGTGATCGGGCAAAACGTCCATATCGGATTGCGCTTCGATGAAAGATTTAATTGCTCGGTATTCAGATGTGTCGGGAACATTGGAGTCTGCTTCTTTTATCTCTTTCCTTTCTACCAAGTCGGCAAGTTTAAAGCGCTGAAGTTTTGACAAACGAGTTCGGGGCAAATCGGTTTTAACCAACGTAAACTGCATAATCCGTTTATAAGAACTCATTTCTGCATTAAAAGGCGAAATAATTACATCTCTGAAATACAGGTTTATATCGTCGACTCCGTTTTCGGCCAAAAAGTTAAAATCGGGAAAAATAATTGCATGAATCATTTCGTTGTGAAGGAAAACACCGGCTTCTTTTATTGCAGGAGAAAATCCTTCAAGCTTCATTTCTATTTCAACCGGGTTAACATTTTTTCCGTTAGGAAGAATAATTATCTCTTTTTTACGACCTGTAATAAATAGATATCCATCTTTATCGAGATAGCCCAAATCGCCGGTGTACAACCAGCCATCTTTCAATACTTCGGCAGTTTCGACGGGGCGATTATAGTAACCTTTCATAATATTGCGGCCTTTTGCTACAATTTCGCCATCGCGAATCTCAATTGATATACCAGGCAGCGCTTGTCCGGTAGAGCCAAGCACAACTTTACCCGGGCGAGGAAAAGTAATCATAGGTGCAGCCTCTGTCATTCCAAATCCTTCGAGGATATTGAACCCTAAAGAGTGGTAAAATCTGCCCACTTCTTTATTTAGAGCAGCCCCACCAGCAATCATATATTCAAGATTTCCGCCAAAGCTTTGATGTACTTTTTTGAAAACTATCTTTCCAAACTTCTGGTTTCCGGTAGCCATAACAATTTTAAGCAGAGTGCGCCCAATAAAGCTTTTCTCAATTTTGCCTTTGATCCCTTTATACAGCAATTCGTACAGACGAGGCACGCCAATCATTACGCCGACTTTATTTTCGGCAAATGTTTTCATTAAGTCGGAAGCCTGCATCGATGGAGCCATCACAATTGTGCTTCCAAGAAATATAGGAACCATCATTGAACCAATCAGCGGAAAAACATGATGTAAAGGTAAAAGGACCAATACTTCGCGCTCGGGCACATAAATTTTGGCTTCGATAACAGCTGTAATATTCATTAAAAGATTGGTGTACGATAACATAACACCCTTCGGACTTCCGGTGGTTCCTGAGGTGTAAATAATGGCTACAGTTGCATCGTCATCGTCAGGAGCCAACCATTGACTTTCAGCAATATTCTGGTCGATTTTAATATCCTCGAATATCTGTAATTCAGGCTTATGAGTTGTTTTGCTTTCGACTTTTTTATAAGCATCAACCATTGCTGCACTAATAAATATCAAATCGGGCTGGCAGTCGTCGATAATATAAGCTACATCTTCGGTCGAAGAGAGAAAATCGATTGGTATTGCAATACAATTATTTTGAATTGCCGAATAAAATGCAGTAATCCAAGCTGGACTATTTTCGGCATAAATGGCAACTTTAGAGTATCCTTTCTGATCAAAAATATTGGCAAACTGTTGAACTTGCTTTAACAATGCGGAATAGGTTATATTCCCATTAACTGTTATAAGAGCATTTTTATCGAGAAAAGTCCTGGAAATAATCGGGTTCTTCATATCAACTGTTTATTTAAATTATAATCACTAAATAGGTTTCAAAAAAAGTAACGTATGAAGGTTAAATGAGCTTAATCAAAAAAGGTTACTTACTTGAGCGCCCAAAATAACTAAAATCGGGGCAATAATAAGATATAAATAAATATTTGCTTTCTAAATATATAACATTCAAGAAAATAAGATGTTCAGAAAGATTAATTCAAATACAAAAAACACACAAAGCCAGATGTTTAAACATCTGGCTTTGCTGATATATATTCAAATAATAAAATCAGACCGAGTAGTGCAAAAATTCGTCTAATTGTTACTCTGCCGAAGATTTAGCAGCTTTTGCTTTCTTCTTAAAATATCGTTTCAACAACGAACTATGTTGAAGAGCTTCAAGGTCTTCATCCAATTTTTCAGAGCTACTCTCTAAGTTCTTAATGGTTTGTTTCAGGTCGGTTCCTGCTTCGGCATCTTTCAGCAAAATTCCCAACGAAGAGTTTGGATTACCTGCATCTTGCTTAATGGTTGAAATAAATAAAGATGCAGTATCGGCCATTTGCTGCAATTGTAAAACCGATGTTTTAAGGGAATTAAATACAACAGTATCGGTCGTCAAATCGTTTACCAGCGTGCCTTCTTTATTCAGATTAGCACTGAAATCGGCCAATGTTTTTGATAGCTGTTGTGCCTTTTGCGATGCAAGTTGAAGCGAAGCTGTTGCGGCATTTATATTATCATAAACAGAATCATCATTGAGCAGTTTCCCGATAGAGCCTTCGCCCCGAACAAGCTTATTGCTGAGGGTTTTGAAATCGGTAGTGATTGCCAATATGTTTTCATTGTTTTTCTGCAAAGTATTGAGCATATCTTCCGAAGAAAAAGTCTTTTCAACGATTAAAGTATCGCCAGCTTGAATCTTTCCTGAATTTTCAGAACCTCCATAGATTACAAGAATTCGGTTTCCAATTAATCCATCGCTACTCAATTTTACTTTCGAATCTTTAGGGATATAAGGTTTCGCCTTTTCATCGATCTGAAAGCAAACTTTAACTTTTGAATTTCCATAAAATCCTAGTTCACTCACTGTTCCAACTTTCACACCCGATAGCCAAACATTATTACCTTTCTGTAATCCGGCCACATCGTCAAAAAGAGAAACAACCTCAATCTTCTTTTCAAAAGTTTTATGAAGGTCGCCAATCAAAAGAATACCAACAGTAAGAAAAATCAAACCTATAAAAACAAAAATACCTACTAATACATTTCTTTTTGTGGACAATTCATTCATTCGATTAATATTTTATAAATTTAAGAGCTTTATAGTCAAACAAATAAGCACTAAACTATCAAGCTCCAACATTTTCTTATCAACTATTATTTAATAAAATTATAATTGTAAAATTCTTTAATATGTTCTTCTTCTGAATCAAAAACTTCATCAAAAGTTCCAACCTTAATGAATTTACCATCTAACAACATAGCTGCACGGTCTGATGTGTTTTTTGCACACGTAAGATCGTGGGTAATAATGATTGAGCTCGTATTGAACCGGTGTTGCACATTATTTATTAGGTCGATAATTTCGGTGCAAGTAATGGGATCTAACCCAGCAGTTGGCTCATCGTACAACATAATTTCGGGCTGAAGAATTAACGTACGAGCTATACCAATCCTTTTTCGCTGACCACCAGAAAGGTCGGAAGGCATTTGCGATATTTTATCTAAAAGACCTACCGCATCAAGAACCTTTTCGACCGAAAAATCAACCTCCTTTTTGGTTAAGTGTTTCATATTCATCGTCAAGGGGAATGCAAGGTTCTGATAAACATTCATTCCATCGTACAAAGCACTGTTCTGAAACGAAAAACCTATTCTTAAGCGCAATGCGTCAAGCTCTTTACGTTTAAGTTTATCGACATGTTTTCCTAGCGCAATTACACTGCCGCTGTCGGGTTTCAACAACCCTACTATAATCTTGATTAAAACAGATTTACCTGTTCCTGACTTACCAAGAACTGCAACATTCTCGCCTTTATACAAAGTAAAATCGACACCACGCAAAACATCAAGACTATCAAAAGATTTATATAAACCTTCAATAGAAATAACGGGTTCGTCTCTGTTAATTGTATGATTCTGCAGTTTCTCCATAACTAAAAGTATCGAATCCAGTGAGCAACCTGAACAATGAGAACTTCCTCAATGAATATTAAAAACATGCTCAACACAACAGCCTGATTAGCAGCCTTCCCCACCCCACGGGTACCTTGGGTCGCATTGTATCCTTTAAAACATCCAACAGCACCAATTGTAAACCCGTAAATGATAGATTTTAAAACCAAACTAAAAAGATCGACAAAGGTAATTGTTGAAAATGCATTCTGAAAGAAAGTTAAAATACTGCTAGTATCTTGGGCATGAACATTAGTATAAGATCCCATTAGCCCAACAAAACTACAATAGAAAACCAGAATCGTAACAGAAATGGTAGTAGCCCAAATTCGGGTAACAACCAAATATTTAAATGGGTTTGTTGACGAAACTTCCATTGCCTCAATCTGTTCGGTCACTTTCATCGAACCAAGTTCTGCTCCAATACTCGAGCCAACTTTCCCGGCACATATAAGGGCAGTGACCAGAGGTCCCAAAGCTTTAACAATAGCAATGCCCATTAAAGATGGCAACCACGATGTTGCACCAAAATCTTCGAGCGAAGGACGAGCTTGTTTCGTAAAAACCATTCCAACAATAAAACCTGTTAGGGTAATCAGCGGCAACGATTTTATACCAACTTCATAGCTCTGATGAATAATTTCGCGAAAATGAAAAGGGCGTGTAAACCCTTCTTTAAAGAAGAGTAATACAAATCTACAGGCATCGTAAACGTCTGTAAAAAAAAGATCTATGCGTTTGGTAAATATATTTTTCTGACTCCTGAACTTCTTCATCTAAAATGCAATCGTTGCAACAATTTTTTCATTAAAAAATGGAAGCCAAAAGTATATCTATTTTTTGAATTGGGTTCGATCAAAAAAAACTTCCAGCTTAAAAATGCACTATATATTAAATTAAGATCAAATTCTGAGCAACTAAAACGATGCAAATCAGACTAAAAGAAAAAAGAAAAACTTAAGAGACACAAGTAACCTTATTCAGGCTCTGATAGCAAAATAGCATTACAAAATCAAAAAAAACAGGAATTAATAGTAATTTCGCACCAATTAAAAAAAACAGCAAAATGAACCGTACTATATTGACTTTGACTATTTTATTGTTTTTCTTCAATGCTTTTGCCCAAGAAAAAAAGCAACTCACCCTCGACGATTTTGTATCGAAAAAAACGTTTCGTTCTGAGACGGTATCAGCTATAAGCCCAATGGCCGATGGTGCAAACTTTACAATGCTGAAAGAAGGAAATAAAATTGTAAAATACAGTTATGCCACAGGCGAAGAAGTTGCTGTTTTATTTGACACGAAAATGCTCGACGAGATAAAAATCGACGACATTGCATCTTATGCTTTCAGCAATGACGAAAAACGCATACTACTAGAAACCAACAAGAAATCGATCTACAGACGCTCATATACGGCCAATTATTTTGTATGGGATTTCTACACAAAAACCTTAACTCCGGTTTCGGAAAAAGGAGCTCAACAAGTTGCAACATTCTCGCCCGACGGTGAACGGGTTGCCTTTGTAAGAGACAATAATATTTTTGTGAAAACCATAAAGTTTGGATCTGAGACACAGGTTACAACTGATGGAAAAAAGAACGAAATCATTAACGGGATACCCGACTGGGTTTACGAAGAAGAGTTCGAATACAATAAAGCTTTTGCGTGGTCGCCCGACAGCAAAATGATTGCCTTCGTGAAGTTTAACGAAAAAGACGTACCTGAATATTCATTCACCGAATACAAAGGATTATCGCCCGAAAAAGCTAAGAATAAAGTATATCCGGGAGAGTACACTTACAAATATCCAAAGGCAGGCGAAAATAATTCTGTTGTAACTGTGCATGTTTACGATATCAAAACAAAATCGACAATTAGAATGAAAACCGGCGATGAAACGGACATTTACATCCCGATGATTAAATGGACCAAAGCCGGAAACGATTTGGCAATTGCCAGATTGAACCGCCGCCAGAACGAACTAAACATGCTTTATGCCAATCCGTTTACCGGCGACACCCGAATTTTCTTTACTGAAAAAAACAGTCGCTATGTTGACGAAGATTTTCTGAAAAACTTCACTTTTCTCGATGATAACGAACACTTTACTGTTATAAGTGAGCGCGATGGCTGGTCGCACCTTTACCTTTATAAAAACAGTGGGTTCATTGAAAAACAATTAACATCGGGAAAATTCGATGTAACCAGTTTTTACGGATACGACCCAGTTAAAAAGGTTTATTACTATCAGGCAGCAAAAAAATCACCATTGAAAAGAGAGGTTTATTCACTTACAGCCGATGGCAAAAAAGAGATCCTTTTAACCGAGAAAGATGGCACCAACAGCGTTCTGTTTAGCACCGATTTTCAATACTATTTCAATTTCTACTCAAACAGCACTACCCCACTCCAGGTTACAATTAAGAATATCAAAGGGAAAGAGATAAAAACGATAGAAGATAACGAAGATCTTAAGAAAAAACTACAGGAATACACGCTCCCAAGCCACGGTTTTTTCACCTTTAAAACTTCGGAAGGTGTTGAATTGAACGGCTATATGCTTAAACCTTCGACTTTCGATGCATCAAAAAAATATCCGGTGGTGATGACCCAATACAGCGGGCCAAATTCGCAGGAAGTTACTGATAGTTGGCTTATAGACTGGCACTATTTTCTGGCCGAACAAGGCTATATTGTTGTATGTGTGGATCCTCGGGGGACTGCTGCCCGTGGCGAAGAGTTCAGAAAATGCACCTACATGCAATTGGGGAAACTTGAGTCGGACGATCAGATTGAAGCAGCAAAATACCTGACCACCCTACCCTTTGTTGATAAAAGCAACATTGCAATTTGGGGCTGGAGCCACGGAGGTTTCATGACTGCCCTTTGCCTCGAAAAAGGTGGCGAGTTGTTTAAAGCAGGTGTTGCTGTTGCCCCGGTTACAAACTGGCGTTTCTACGACACAGTTTACACCGAACGTTTCATGCGCAGACCACATGAAAATGCTGATGGGTACGACGATAACTCTCCTCTTAATCATCCTGAAGGAATAAAAGGGCACTTGCTAATTATTCATGGCACAGCCGACGATAACGTGCATGTTCAAAACACGTTTGAGTTTGCCGAAGCGTTGGTGCAAGCAGGAATCCAGTTCGACATGCACCTATACACCAACCGCAACCATTCAATTTTTGGTGGAGAAACCCGCAAGAACCTTTATACCAAAATATTCAACTATTTCGAAACTAATTTGAAGTAGAAAATCGAACTCAGAAATAAAAGCTTTTCAGAAATGGAAAGCTTTTTTTGTTTTAAGTCACAATGAATTCGAATTGAATTTAGGATCTCTGCTTTTCTCAAAGCAAACTACGAAAGTTTTCCTTTGAAGTCGTCGTAACCAAATTTACGAATAAGCCTGAAGCCATTTTTATCGTTCCAACTTCCTATAGAAGGGTGGTTTACCCCGTTGAAGAAAGTGGTTTTAACCATTGTGTAATGAATCATATCTTCGAAAACGATCTGATCGCCAGGATAAAGCTCATTATCAAATGACCAGAAACCTACATAATCGCCCGAAAGACAAGAATTTCCACCCAAACGGTAAGTAGGTTTTCCCTCAACAGGTTCGAAATAGCTACCAATAATTCGGGGTTTGTAAGGCATCTCAAGGCAGTCGGGCATGTGGGCCGCAAACGAAACATCGAGAATTGCTGTTTTGATTCCCTTATTCTCAACCACATCAATAACTGTTGAAACCAGATAACCAGTCTCCCAGGCAAACGCGCTCCCAGGCTCAAGAATCACTTCTAAGCCAGTCCGTTCCTTGAAATCAGTCAGTATTTCAATAAGGTGATCAATATTATAATCTTTATGGGTCATTAAATGCCCTCCGCCCATGTTCACCCATTTAAGTTGAGAAAAATAACGGCCAAACTTCTGTTCAAAAGCGGCTAATGTTTTCTCCAGATCGAATGATTTCGACTCACAAAGCGCATGAAAATGAAGGCCTTCTATTTCAGAGGGTAATACATCCGGCAGATTTTCGGCAAGAATACCAAGTCGAGAACCGGGCGCACATGGATTGTACAAATCAGTTTCGACCTCCGAAAATTCAGGATTGACACGAATTCCTAATGAAACCTTCTTTTGGGAACGTTTCACAACAGGAAGAAAATGCTCAAACTGCGAAAGTGAATTAAAAGTAATGTGGCTCGAATAAGCCAATATCTCAGGGAAATCGTTGTCGGTATAAACGGGAGCATAAGTGTGAGCTGGTGTGCCAAACTCTTCAAAAGCCAATCGTGCCTCGTACAACGAACTTGCTGTAGTAGATTGTATGTATTTCCGAAGAATTGGGAACACACTCCACATGGCAAACCCCTTAAATGCAAGTATAATATCGATTCCAGCCCTCTCCTTTACCGAACGGATTAACTGAAGGTTTTTTTCAAGCAATTGTTCATCGAGAACAAAGCAAGGCGAAGGAATTTGACTAAAATCGACTGACATTTCAAAGTTTTTTCAATTCTTCCGAAATTTGTTGGCTAACAACGTCGCTAACCGGGCAGAGAGGTAAACGTAACACGTTTTCAATCATACCTTTTTGATTTAGTATTGACTTAACCCCAGCCGGATTTCCCTCAACAAAAAGCAAACGAATAAGCTCTTTGTAAGATAGTTGCAACTCTTCGGCATCCGATTCGCCTTTGAAACTTTTATTTGTAATAGCAATAGTTTGCTCAGGCAATGCATTAGCCATAACAGAAATTACGCCATCGCCCCCAATAGAATTGACCGCAAATATTAAAGAATCGTCTCCAGATATTACGCCAAAACCTTT
>JACCEE011812839.1_pt1 | contig 13627 bp, 13 predicted proteins | sample 7449931 | NCBI WGS metagenome assembly JACCEE01 (sample SAMN15323457, study PRJNA562643) | freshwater metagenome | isolation source: river surface water | place: USA:Blue River Watershed | collected 2017-08-19 | reverse complement strand
GCTTATGATCCAGATCAAAGTTGTGAATATAAAATCTCATCTGATGACAGTCTTGCAAAAAGAGAAGAAATTGCTAAAAAGATTGGTTATGAATTACAGCCAGCAAGATTTAGTGTTTATGGCGAATCTGAAATCCCTCCTAGTATGTTTAAGGTAATACATAAGCTTGATAAATTACCTTATGAAGAAACCGAAGCTTATAAACAATCTAAGGGAAAAATTCCAAAGTTTGATAGTTCTCCTAATTTATTCACAATAGCTTCAAAACGTTTAGCATCTGAAAAACATCCTTGGTTGTCATATCCATTATCTAAAGAAATTCCAGAAGGTACAAAAAGAAGATTGCATTACACTTCTGATGATGATGTTTTATTAGATCAAATCAAGCAGCAAGGTCTTTTAGTTGATAAGTCTGTAGGTCATGCTTATGGTGATCCTAGAGCAATATTTTCAAATCCAGCTACAGAAGATTTAGCTAGACAATTTAAAGAGCATCCATTAGTTGAATTTTACACACCAGAAGATAATATTATAGGAGATCAATATTCTTATGCTGATGTCAATCCTGATCAAATTTTAGGTGTTTATCCAAGTTGGTATTCTAAATTAATTTATCTTGTTGAAAAGCGTGGTATAGAAAATTCCATTCAATATTTACAAGAAACTGGTTTATTCAAAGATGGTCCATACAGCAAGGTTTATGATTATCTTTTAAAAATGGATTGGTTGCAAAGACATAATGTTGAGATGGAGAATGGTAAGTTTGTTTTTTATCATGGAACAAGAGCAGATTTAGAGAATAATATATTAAGAAAAAAATCTCTTCTTGAAACAACCCCTGAAGAAGCTAGAAATTGGGGAGATACAAATACAAGAAATGATAGACGAAGAAGATTGAATGTATATAAAGTTTTAGTGGATATATTTGACATTGAAACTGGATTTTGGGCTACAACAAATAAAGATCTTCCAGCGATTAAAGTAGGTTAATTATGTGGTTTAAAAAAGCATTAGATTTGAATGATTTAAACAAAGAATTCTCAGATGAAAGGGATGAGGCTATTTCTGATTATGAAGTAGCAGAAACAGATGAGAATGTAAATACTTTGCTTGATAATCTTATGTCTGGAAATTCTTACACTTCTGAATCTGGTGCTATAAGAGTTAATCCAGCAATTGAAACTCCACCAATTAGAAATAAAGATTTGGATGCTTCATTCTCTATTAACACTGATGATTTAGAAGAGATGCATGGCTTAGTTTCTGGTGAATCAAATAATGCTGAATATTTTATGAACCTAGCTAAAACAATTGAAAAATATATTCCTTATGATCAAACCTTTATGACAGAAATGGCTAGGGTTAGAGATTTCTTTCTTGGTCTTGAAAATAAATTGCATATGATGATTCAGGAAGAGCATAGTAAATTCCCTAAAATGAAGCCATATATTTATAACACAGAGGAAGAAGCCGAAGCAATTCACGATCATAATAACAGTGTGAGGTCTTTTTTCAGAGATTACGAAGCACCTAAATTAGACCCTGAGGTAAGTAATGTTGTTAATGAGTATTTTATTCGATATACTAAACTCATCAATGACATGGTTCCTAAGATTATGAATGTTGATGCTAAAAGAGAATGGCTAAATGGAATGTCAAGAAAAGGTGTTGCTGCTAATTTTCTCAGAGATGATTTGAGATCAGAATATTTAAAAATTATGAAGAGATCTGGGAGATAATATATGTGGTACAAAGTTGCAATTTCTAAAGAAGATGCTAGTAGAGCAATTCAGCAAGAACTTTTATCTGGACAATATGACAATCAAGCAAACTCTGAGTCGGATTCTATCAAAAAACAATTAATGGATAAATATGGTGAAGATTATAAACAAGCCATAGATGAAGAGATTAGTAAGTTGCGTCGTGAATTTTCTGCTAGTCGTCCTTGGGAAAGTGGTTCAGATGAAACTACACAACATGGAAGAACTACTGGATTGAATGCTTTTTATATTTTGCCAGATGGAACTTTGACACCTAATTTATCTTCTCATGTTTCTTTTGATAAAATTCTATTACACAGGTTAGGAATTAATCCATCAGGTCTTACAGATAGATCAGATCTCCATGTTTTGTCAGATTTAGTCGGTGCTGTAAGAGTGAATATTTCTGGTGAATCTAAAAATGCCACAATCTATTATCCTTTAACCTCAGAACAAAAAGCTAGATTAGAAGATTTAAATATTAGTTCTTATGATTATAGAAATGATTTGACTTCTGACACTCCTGCTACAAATGAAAATGATGAGCTTTTGGAATCGTTAGAAAATCTTGGTAAACAATTAAGTTCTATTGGAAGTAGTTTGGAAGATATTTTAAATAAATATGTTATCACTCAACGTAATCCAAAATTCTCCGTTGAAACCGCTGCAACTGAACCTTATACAATTCAAGAAAATGTTCAGAATATTGATGAAAATTTATTTAATAAGCTTGCTGAAATTAAAGATAGATTTTCAAACTTAGAGATAATTGCAGATGATTTGAGAGGCATTAGAAGTTAATATCTAGCTGCAAAATATTTCCACAAGGTTTTAAAATCATTGTCATTAAGATTATGATTGATATTGTAATTAATTTTAAAATAATATCTTGAGGATCTATCGTAGAATAGCTTCATCTTTTCATTATCTGTTATTGAGATGTCGGCAAACTTTCTATTTAAGCTAACTGTATATTTTTCTGTCACAATTCTAAGGGCATATTTAGGATTGCAATTAATTCTATCAATCTTTCCAAGCTGCATAATTTCTTTAGCTGTTATCATGTAAATATTATAGGTTTTTTGAGCAATTAAGCAAGAAAAATACTATATGCTACGACTAATTCTTTATATATTTCAAAGATATTTTTTAAGATGTTTTTCTCAAAAATATATGTTAGAAAGATTTTTGCCTCAAATTCTAGATTCTAATATATACAAAAAAACAGCTGTAGTGAATGCCAGAAAATTGAGAAAATCTGAATTAATTCTTACCTACACTCAAGGCAAAAATGGTATAGAATTAGAGACAAAGAGAATTGGCAAACCAGGAGATTATGTTGTTAAAAATCCATCTGGAGAAGAATATATCATAGCTGAAAAAATATTCTTAGATAGATACGAACATAAGTATTATAATCTTTATAGGCCTGTTGGGAAAATTAAAGCTATAAAATACAATGGTCCTGACATTAGTTTTTATGCTGGTTGGGGAGAAAAAATGATATTAAGGACTGGAGATATGCTTGCATCCCCAGCTCCTAATTATGATGAAATATATAGAATTGGAATTATTGAGTTTCTTCAGTCATATTCTCCTGATCTCTCGTAGGAAATTTTTCTTTATAAATTTCTTCAATTTTCTCATAATTTGATTCACGATATTGAAACCCATATTCATAGACTAAATTTAAAAATTTCCATTTATTAGAATCACATAACCAATTTTTTATAAAATCTTCACATTTATTTACATCCATCGGGTAATTGCTATTCCATTCATGTAAATTATCATTTTTATAATTTACGTAGAAAAAAGCATCCTCATTTTGATATTTACCACCATAAATTCTTATATGTTCATCAATAAATGTCCAAGGTTCTTCCACACCAAGTTGCTCTAATTCTCTCCATTTTTGCTGAAAAGATTTGTCAGCATAAACAACTTTTTGAACTTCCGTAAGGCTATCTGAATGATTTGGATCATTAGCTATCAATCCTAAACCAGCATTAGAATCTTTTGGAATAACTATATTTCTTGATAATAAATCTGAATATGAATATGAATTTTTAGAAGCATTAAGTATTCCTATAATTGCAGTATTTGAAAGTTGTTCAAATGGATTTTTCAAAAACACATATCCACAATCCATTATAAAATCAAGATTTAAATTTCTTAATAAAATCGTTTCAAAAATCATATCTAATCTACTTGATTTTTTGATATTTCCATTTTCATCTGTAAGAAGTTCTTTGATATTATTTGGATCTCTTGATTGCTCAATAAGATGTCCAAAGTTTTCAAGATCATAATCCTTAGGAATTTTCATTGAAGAATGTATTGAAATAATAGAGCTTTCAGTTGCTTTATTGAAATAAATACCATATTTATTAAATTCACTGATGTCGTATTTAGTTTTACCAGCATCCCCTAAAAATCCTGCACTATTTGCAATCATTGTCATAATCGCACTTAAAGGAAGATTCATGTATGATTTATTAGGTACTGTTTCATTTTCATAAACTACATACAAGGTTGTTGGTGTATATGTAGCTAATCCAACATAATCATCCTGCCTTATTTGAAGATCTTTTAAACCTTCTAAATTCCACTGTTGCATTTGAAGATATTTTTTAGCATCATCTTTAAAGCCTCTTACAAAAGGGCTATTTATAGCATATTCAACTACATTATTATAACTATCGCTAATGTACAATGAAATCAAATCGATATTTTCTTTTTTTAAATCTTTAATATCATCAACGCTGAATTTTCCATATTTATCTGCTGTTTCTTGAGCTAACATTAAAAATCTTTTCTGATCTTCAAACTTACTCAATCTCAAATATTTTAAATGAATTAATTCAGCTGCTCTTTCAAAATCTTCAGCATTCATCAAATCATATGTATCTTGAATTTCGACATTCAAAGGTTTTACATTTGTTGAATCTGATTCATAAGTATCGTAATTATATTTTTTTAAAAAAGTAGATCTTATTTGTGGTTGTTCTTTTAATTCTTTTGGAACAAATGAATTCCAATTGCCTATATATACATCAGTGTTAAATTCTTTTGAAATTTCTTTGATAATTTTGTAGCAATCTTCATTAAATTGTGCATCTTTATTTTTAGTTTCGAAGCTATCAAACACAATTTTTCCATTTTTATCTTCCCAAACATAAGATTGAGCTAAAATTCTGCCAGATTTATTCTCAATAACAAAGATTGAAGAAAATTGATTTTCAATACTATCAAAGCATGATTTATGTGCAAATCCCCCATACTTTTGGCAGCATGAAGTTATATCTCCAACAAATAAAAATCTCTTGTCAGATTTAGGTAAAATTCTTCCAATTAAATCTCCAGAAGTTACAATTTTACCAGCCCAATTTGGTTCTTTGTCTTGATTATTTAAGAACAAATCTTGAAGAACTAAAAATGCATGCTTATTTTTTGTAGAACAATTTTTCAGAAATGATCTTGCAAATTCTAAATCTTTAACATTTTCTAATCCAATATCTCTAATCATCGTGTCAGTTTCGATAATAGAATTAAGATCTTCAAATGAGATTTTTCCAATTAAATCTTTTACTGGAATTTCATCATTGCCATACAAAACTTTTTTATCCCATGAACTTAACACACCAAAATAAGGCATTGTGCTACGATTTTCATATAAATTTCTAAATAAAAAATCAACAGATCTTTTTGTGATATTTTTATATTTAGAATCAAATTCTGCTGTTAATTGACTTGCAAGTTGACTAAAAGTACCTATATCTACATTTTCATAAGGTTTTAAAAAGTTCTTAAGTGCTCTTCTGACTTCATCTTGTTTATTTTCTTTTGACAAAGCTATAATAGCATTAGAAGATGTATATAATTCATCTATTGTAATATCAAAGCCATTATTGGAATTAGCAAGTAAGAAATTTCCCATGCCACTATAGTTTTTATTTAAACCATCATGTATTTCTTCTGTTTCACCGTAAAATGGATTATCTAAGTCAAATGTTTGCGGTCGCCAATTGTCCATCGGTAAAATCATTGCTGCATTGTGTATTACATCTAAATTTAATTTTTGCTCAGAATCATTTAAATCCATTTCTGGAGCAAATCTTTTAAGCCATTCATATGTTCTTGGACCGAATACCGAATTTAATTTATATAAATATTTAATTATTTCATCATTGTTATATCTATTTTCTGTTTTAAATTTTTCAAAATATAAATCTAATATGTCATTCATGCATGGCAAAATCTTATTTGAAAAGATATTTCTAGAACCTTGATAATTTACAGAACATTCGTAAAAGTACACAGCATCTTTAAAATCTAATCTTCTGCCAGTGTGGAAACCATGAACATCATTTAATCTTGCTATTCTGTAATTGTATTCATCTGAAAATTTTTCATATGTATTTTCACCTTTTTCAAATGTACATGCCAATAACAAAGCATAAGGATCTTTTTTTCTAATAGCTTTTACAATCAGTTCACATCTTTCAGTGGCATTTTCTTTATAATCATCAGTTTGTTCAGGATTAACGTAAGGGATAAATTTCAAAGATTGTAACAAGGTAAAAAAATCATTTGAAAATTCTTGAATATTACATCCGCTTTGTCTTACTCTTTGATAAATATTTTTGATGTTAAAATAATTTTGATCATCTTTTAAAATCTGATTTGCTACAAAATTAAATTTTCCAGACTTTTGCGTTTGTTCATTAGCTGCCGTAATAATTCTTTTATCTGAGAAAGCTAATCTTTCAATCTTTTCAGCTAAATCGTGGAAGCCAAATTTATCAAGTAAATCTGCATCTTTAAGAAATTGTGAACTATAACTCATAATGTTGTTGTACCGTTAGACGTATGATATTATATATATTACCAATTTGAAGCTTTTTTTCTTTTAAGGGATTGTTGATTAGATTTTGGAATATTAAGAGTACAAAAGGTTTAGAGGAAAATAATGAGAAAAATATTAGCTTTTTTAAATAATGCAATCAATACTGCTGAATATTATGGTGATAAGAAACTTGCTCAAAGATTACATAATTGGTTTGTAAAAATTTCTGCTGAATTACCTGATGAAAATTCTGATGATGTTTCTGGCTATAGAATTGACGAACATGTAGGTGGAAAATATAGCGATCCAAATTATCTTTCATTATCAGATATGGGTGACCTTTCGGCTGGAGATGTTGACGAAGAAGGCTATTATGTTGTTGTAAAAATTCCATCCCCAGACTCAGATGTTTATCCAGCATTTGATTTAGAAGCTGACTCAAACGCACTTCATCTTGGTTCAAAAATTGATGTAGATTCTTTATTAGAACATTTTGAATTATTTAAGAAACTAATGCCATATATTAAGCCTACAAGTGGAAAGGTATATGCTTACGATGGTCATAGAAAAGATTGGAGAAATATTCCATTAGATCAAGTAAGTTTTGCTCAAGGTCCAGATGGTAAATATGTTCCAGTTTTTTATAGAGAAGATGAAGCAGTAATTAAATCCGAACAAGAGCCTATGGTTAATGCTTTTGGAAATCCTGAAGCTGCTAAAGAAGATGCTATAAAAAGAGCTGGTGGATTTGATATCTTCTATAACTCTATCAAAATGGCAATGGATGAATTAGCTGGTGTAAAAGATATTGATATTATTTTAGCAATTGCAATGGAAAAGATTGGTAAATCTTATACTGACGAAGAAAATGCTGTTGCTGATATTCTTCTGGATCTTTCAAAATCTGGTAATCTTCCATGGCCTACTTCAGCTTTTTCAAATTCACATCTTATTATTGAAAAGCTTAGAGATTCATTTAATGTTTATAAGCATGCTAAAGACGCTGGAGAGCTTTAAAATTTCAAGGTATAATCTTTTGGCAATATAAAGCCACGGAGAAATACAAATTGAAAAATAAAGCTTTTACCCTTATTGAATTGCTTGTGGTAATTGCAATTATCGCTATTTTAGCTGCTATTCTATTTCCAGTATTCGCACAAGCCAGAGAAAAAGCAAGGCAAACATCTTGTCTATCAAATATGAAGCAAGTTGGTCTTGGTCTTCTAATGTATGTTCAGGATTATGATGAAAATTATCCAAGAGCAGATTATTGGGACTCTAGACCTCCATTGAATCCAAATGCCACTGGAACCTTTGCAGCTAGAGTTAATCATTATAAATGGCCAGCCTGGGTTTTACCATATACAAAAAATGTTAATATCTTCCGATGCCCATCAAGAACTCGTGACCAAGTTGCATGGGATCAAAATGGTGAATACAAGGGAGATGGATATGCTCTTAATTTATCCTTAAGCGGTCGTCCTATTAATCCTGTTGGAGAAAACCCATCCTTTTTAGGTGGAACTTTGGCAGGAATTCAAACACCAGCTGATACTTGGGTATTGATGGAACTTAGAAATCAAGTTTCATTTTCTTATATATCGTCATCAGGAGTTCTTTGGCCAGCTGCGCTTAGAGAATCTTGGACTCCTTATCTTATGCCTAGTGGTTTACCAGATAAGTTAAATGCACCTCATTCCGATGGATTAACATTTGCTTATGTAGATGGTCATGCAAAGTATATGAATGTAAAAGCATTTTTGGCACTATGTCCAACATCTGCTAATTATTTAGTTCCACCATGTACTTTTAGAACAAATGCAGGTGGAGGATCAGGATTCAATACATGTTCTGGAAATCCATCCCCATCATATACAGGTTCTTGGCCATTTTGGGGTTTGTATTAAAAAGAAAATCCCCTTAGTTAACTAGGGGGATTATTTTTTATCTTAGCATCTTCAGAATTCATTGGTGGACTTACATTTTTAAATTTCTCTGCAAAATCTTTTCTAATGTTTTCAATTTGTTTTGCGGGAAGAATGTTTTGTTTGGAAGTAATTTGTTCATTCAAAGTCTTCCATCCATCTCCGCTTGATTTACTTCTTGACAATGCATTATTAATAATTTCCATGGATGTTTGATCAGAAATCTTATCATAGGACTGCATCATCTTGAAAGTGTTGTAATTGTATTGATTACCGGGTGTTTTAAGAGTCTGTTGAACAAGCTGGTCTTTAAATGAACCTTGATTATTAGCTTGCTCTTGAGTTTCATTTTGCTGTGGATTCTGAAAGATCATATTTTGGTTTTCTTTAATTTGAGCTTGAAATCTTTCAGGAGTTAATGCTGGCAATTTGTTTGCAGGATCAACATATAAAATGCCATTTTCACTATATGTTTTATTGCCGTAATCAACTCTTTGGCTTAATTTTAAAATCTTGTACCACATTATTTTGTCTTCAATTCTTCTTGACAAACTTTAATTAATCTTTGAATTGTTTCTTTAGGAAGTTGTTTGATTAAATCTTTCATAGATTTCTCTTCCCAATCACCAACAATTTTATTAGCAAAAGGAAGTTTATTCAAATTAACTTCTGGAATTCCCGCAGCTTTGTTTAATAATCTTGATAATACCGATTTAGCTTGAAACATTTTCTTGTCCCCGTTGTTGATATAATAGATTGTTCTATTTTTAGGTTGTACAGTTCCTAGGAAAAGGTATTATAGTTTCATGATGACTTGGCGAAAAGCAATTGAGAACCAGTTTGAAATTCATAAAGATAGCTGGAAAAATGTTGTATCTATAGCTCCTGAAGATGGTAAATGGCTTGATTATTTATTTGATGATGATGAAACTGTTCCACAAGGAGAAGCTTTTACAGTTTGGACTAAGACAAGAATTTATTTTCCTGTTTTTAGTGATAATCAAGAATATTGTGATTCCATTTCAAGAGATCCAGACAACAAACCAACGAGGCATGTAGGATGAAATTATTTAGTCAGATGTCAAGACCTTTAGTTGCATTAGGTTTAAAAGTTAGATTACGTAATTGGCCTGAAGATTATTATATATACAAAGAAGATGATAAATTGATTGACAGCATGGGTAATGTTTTCTTTCATTCTTGGCAAGAGTTCTTTATCAAACATCAAGATATTTTAAACAATGCTGGACCTGTATGGGAAATTTATGAAGAGGTTGGATTCAATAACCTATAGTCAACAGTCATTATAAAATAGAATAAAACAATAGCTCTCAAAAAAAATAAACCTGGGGAGGTGTGTTATGAAGAAAGCTATTGTTTTATGGTGTTTGTTATACATCATTATTTCTGGTGCGTTGGCTCAAAAACCACCACAAGTAAAGAATTTTACGTCTCAAGTAGAATTGTGTTATTGTGTTGGTACTCCTAGCAATTATCATGTGAAAATGCGTTGGGATTTAATTCCTAAAGTTACTAGATATTTTGTTTATAGGGTTGGTCAAGGTATTACACCAAACTATAATAAACCTTATGCCAAGCTCACTAACAATGAAAATATGTTCATTGACAGAGCAGTGAAGTATCAGGATAAATGGGATTATTATGTTGCCGGGGTAGTACCTAGTGGATATCTTCAAATGTCCAGCAAATCAACAGCAATTATTCCATTGTTAGTGCTAAAGAATCCTGAATCACCCACTAATCTAAGAACATTTGGATTTTGGGATGGCGGACCTTATGATGTGTTACAGTGGGAACCTAGTCCTGAAGCTGTATCATATAATATTTACAGATACGATTACAAGATCGGCACTTCAAGTACTAATTCTTTTACTGTCAATAAATTGATTTATCAAGATCAATGGACATATTCTGTCACCGCTGTAAATAAATTTGGTCTTGAATCATTACCTTCTAACCTAAGTTTAGCAAGAGGAGAATATCCACCAAATTACAATTTTGGCTGGAGAACTAAACCACCATCAACTCCTGGAAAATATGCTACAAATCCTGAATGGAATAGAGGCAGACCAAGAAACTTCATTAAATGGCAAGATCAGCAAGTATGGGGACAAGATGCTCCTAATGCATATAATGTATACAGAGATGGTGTGAAAGTTTGTTCAAATCTTTGGTCACAATATTATATCGACACTAATGTTGTTTCAGGAAAAACATATAAATATCAAATTGGGTCATTAAATAGAGATCAATTTACAGTTCAAGAAACATTAGGTCCAATTGTTGAAATCACTACAGCGTTTGGTCCAAAAGAATTATCTGCTAATCCTGTAAATATAACTGGATATGAACCAAATGATGATAGTGTTGTAGTAAAGTTTGATTATGTTCCTGGAGCTATTGATTACAGAGTTTATGTAGAAGGAAAACCAAACACTGTTAAATATTCTTCTGGTTTCAATATGGTTGAAATGAACGGCTTAGTAAGTGACCAATCATATAATCTTATCATAGAAGCACTTGACAAAATGGGGCCTTATCAAAAAATGGATGGAATTATAGGTCCTGGAGCAAGTGGGCCTAATGGAGAAATTCACGCAGCAGTTAATGGCCACGGAGATCCATCTAATGAACCAAATGTAATTGCTAGATCTCTCCCATATAAAGTCACTACTGTCAAAAGAGTGCTCACAGGAGAACAAGTTTTCTTTGATAATTTTAGAGACTTTCAACCTATCGTTCAATTACCAACAAAGCAAGAAATTTTTAATTTCAGATTTGGTGCTGATAATCAATACAAGAATGAAGCACATTTATTCTTAAAATGGTTTGAGAACGATAAATGGAATTTCTTTTTAGACGATCTGGATACAAACCATTCAACAGTGTTCTTGATGGGTTCTCACTTTATGGACACTATTTATGATGGTGCTTCATTACCTAGACCTGGTTGGGCACACTTAAGTAATGGTGTTATGTTAATGTCACCTAAGAAAACTGCTAATATTGCGAATGATAAAGTTCTTCACGTAACATTTGAAGTTGACCCTCACTTCTCTGGTAGAAGATGGTGTGATTTACTTTTATTACCTGCTGGAGAAACTGTTTATTCTGGTAAAGCAGCAGACAAAATTGCTATGAATACAAAAAGTGGCAAGTTGTTCAGATGGGCAATAAATTCTAATAGTCACAATATGAATGTTGATACTGGATACAACGCTGATGGATCAAGAAAAACATTTAATATTCCTGTGAAGTATTGGGACAGAAACAGCGTTCATAACTATCCACATCCATATAGAAGAGTTGATTATCGCCAAGAGTATAAGGTAGGTACTTTTGTTGTTGATAGTCTTACTCAAAGTGGCAGAGAAGTTAATGCTAAATTGTCATCTAAGTTTTTTGATGGCAATAAATTTCAAGCATTCAATCTTCAATCAAATTACACTCCAAGTTCGGGATGGATTAGATTTGCTGAGTTTGGTGGAGCTGCTGAGTATGAATGGACACCAGAAGAATTCAAAGTGCTTGATGACATTGATTTTAATCCTAATCATTGGTGGATAAAAGAAACATCAAAGGCTTCATTAAATAAACTTATGGATGCTTACTGTTCAAATCGCTCTGGATCCATTATTTATAGATCAAAAATGAATCCTGTGTCTGGTAAATATGAAGGTGATATTTTCTTTAGACCAAGTGTAGAAAGAAGAGACTATCCCTTAAATAGAACTTGGCAAGGATTAGACAGAAGAGTCAAGTTTGATTTGTATATTTCAAAGAACAGAGTTGTAGCAGTTGAAGATGGTTATTTGATAATTGATTCTCCGCTACCAGTAGATTTCCCATTTGAAGAAATCAATGTCAACTATACCCACTTGATTTATCACACTTGGAATGAGATTGGTGAACAAAGAACATGGGCTCCTGACAACTCATACTGGATTAATTTCAGACCTTTTGCCGATGAAAGACATTGGGATAATATGGGATTTGAAGTATTATCAAGTTTCCCTGATGTGAAATTGTTATAGATTTCAACTTGTAAGAAATACTTACAAGTTGAACATTTGAACCTACAAGTATTTCTTGTAGGTTCTTTTTTTTATGATATAGTGTTTTGAACCACAAAATAAGTGCAATAAACTATATAAATATTTAGAATAATCACATATTATTTATAGTTGACGTGATACAATGATGTACAGGACAAATATTATGAAGCTATCACAAATATTTAAATTACCTAACAAGACATCGATATCTTTAAAAGAGGTGTTTCATTTAAGATGTATTTCTCATGCTGTATTTCCTTTCCATATTAAGATGAATATTGATTGGAACAGATTGGAAAAAAGCATAAATACTTTTAAGGCCTATAAGATTGATGTTTCTTTAAATACATACTATACTGTAGCATTGAATGATAAGAACTTTTTCTTAGTAAGTTATGATAAAGTGCTACAGTCATATTCAATCTATTGTAACAGTAAAGAAGACTATGCGTTAATGATGAATGTATTTATGATTTTTTCAGATTATTGTCATTGCGATTATTATTTTGACGAAGATATTGAAGTAACTAATTAATTATGTTAGATTTTTCAAAAAGTTGGAAAGATGCTTATATCATTCAATCTAATGCCATTGATCCGCAACCAGGATATGAGGGAGATAAGCCAGGTTGTAAAATGTATGACAACCATTTAAATGCTTTAAATTTTGTATTATCAGATGGTTGGGAAATGACTTCATCCACACCACTAAACATTCATAGATTTCTAACCAAAGGCATAGATTATTTTGAAAATCACAATTCGTCTGGTCAATATAGAACCTTGGATGTATGGGTTGGCAATCAAGAATGCCCTAAACCATATTTGTTTCCAGGGTTAATGGATACTTGGTTCAATACTACTAAAAATCTGATGAATGATGAATCTAGAAATCCTATCGATACTGCTTGGATTTCTCATCATATGTTTGAGATTATTCATCCTTTTATTGATGGTAATGGTCGCACTGGTAGGTTGATATTTAATAAAGTTTTACATGATTTAGGAGAAGATGCT